>Ga0209016_1002778_pt1 | contig 11157 bp, 6 predicted proteins | sample EPASupsiteSAE305_FD_187265 | JGI IMG/M metagenome (GOLD analysis project Ga0209016, IMG submission 187265) | Bioremediated contaminated groundwater microbial communities from EPA Superfund site, New Mexico - SAE3-05 (SPAdes) (version 2) | ecosystem: Environmental > Aquatic > Deep subsurface >...
AACAGGTTTCAGAAATTAGAAGTAAATTTCTAGAAAAACTCGAATATTAATGAAATACGGTTGGTAACAAGCGGTATAAAACATTGGGGATTAAGTGGTTATTCGAACATTCTGCCACGCATTAAGTTCAGTGTAACTGGACAAGATTGTAGTCCGCAATCCCTTCTGGCCATAGTGTGCCGAGAAGCAGAACATCGGCAAAACATGGTTCTGCATGCTGTAGATAAGATGGTGGAAACATTTGTAAGCCGAGCCACCAGTGTCATTGTTCAGGCAAGGCATTAAACCACCTAAAGGTGCTGTGGTAAAGAGCCATGGTGCTGAGCGTTTAGGAAAAGGCATTCCACGAGATTGTTGGGTATGAATATAGTGGTTGAACGCAAGTGAACCCTTGATGAGGAGCCGAGAAGTGGGTACAACCTGTCAAAAGCCACGGAGTATGAGACGGAGTGAAAGAGTATGGCGGGCACCTGATTACAGGCTATACGGCAGGCGCCTTACAGAGGGCAAGAACTATATTTGGGCTTATTTACGGAACCCGGGGACCTGCATGCCAATGTCAAGGGATGAGCGCAACGGGAACACCCCAGAGACTCGAAACCGAAGTGCCATGCAGGGGGGGACTGATTCGTAGTAGTGTTGATACAACTGTAATGGAAGAGGAGCGAAGGAATCAGGTTATACAGTCGAATGACATTTAACAACTCGAAAGGGGATGAACTTATGGAATGAGACAAAATCGGGACCAGTAAGCCGAGAGATGGTCTGGTCGGCGTATAAGAAAGTGCGTTCCAACCGGGGTAGTGCAGGGGGCCGACCGGATAAGCATGGAAGAATTTGATGCCAACAGGTCAAAACACTTGTACAGACTATGGAATAGGATGGCATCGGGCAGTTACTTCCCCCCACCGACCAAAGAAGTAGAAATACTAAAGAAAGACGGCAAAGCCCGTAAACTTGGTATTCCGACAATTAGCGATAGGGTTGGGCAGATGGTTGTAAAAGAATACCTTGAACCGAGGTTTGAGAAAATATTCAGTCCCCACTCATACGGTTATCGCCCCGAAAAGAACGCGCATCAGGCATTGGAAGCTGTCAGGGCAAACTGTAGGAAAACAGACTGGGTAATCGACCTTGATATTAAGAGGTCCTTTGATAACATAGACCACGACAGACTGCTGAAAGCCGTAGATAAGCACGTGAGCGAGAAGCGGATTAAACTTTACATCAGGCGGTGGTTGCAGATGCCCATATTGGACAAGTCAGGTGAACTGATTAAGAAGCAGGGGAAAGGCACACCACAGGGCGGTGTAATAAGCCCACTCCTGGCAAACCTGTTTCTCCACTATGCCATGGACAAATGGCTGGGACAAACCCACCCCACAGTAAAATATGTGCGTTATGCCGATGATGCCATACTGAACTGCTGGAGTAAAGTACAAGCGGATTGCGTTCTGCATAATCTTAGAAAACGGATGCATAATTGCGGGTTAGAACTACATCCCGATAAGACAGAAATTGTTTACTGTAAAGATTACAGGCGGCAAGAGGCGTATGAAAACGTGAAATTCGGCTTCCCTGGGTATAGCTTTCAACTACGCAGTACCGTTCCTGGGGGCAAAGGAAAACTTTTCTTGGGGTTCGACTGCGCCATTAGTACCAGTTCCAAGAAGCGGATAGCAGAGAAAATGAAGGAGCTGGACATTCCTAGCCTGGCACACAAAAGCATAGTAGGTGTTGCTCAATATTTGAAACCATATATTCGGGGCTGGATAAACTACTATGGCAGGTTTAGACGGTCGATGCTGAATCCAATTTTTCAACTACTGCGCCGCCGTATTGTACAATGGGTCCGAAGAAGGTACAAGCGTTATAAAACCAGTTTGAACCGGGCGTATGAATGGTTAGGGCGAATACGGATACAATTTCCCACTTTGTTTTACCAATGGCGCCTTGGATTTTACTAATCAAACGCATAGATTTGTATAACAAGAGCCGTATGATGGGAGACTATCACGTACGGTTCTGTGAGAGGATTAGGGTGAAACTCCCTTTTCCTACTCGACCCGCCACCGTTGTGCGGCATTCCCCATATCAGACGAACCGATTAATTTCTCGTGCTAATGTCAAGATTTAGAGGGAAATAAAGTTTACTAAATTTGACGTTAGTCAGAATGCAGGAAAAGCATTCTACATATAATAAAACTTAAACCAATTTAATATGATTAAAAAGCAATTAATATTTGGATTACTTTCAATTGGAGTGATACTAACTTCAATATTTTCACGATTAAATAATTGGTCTGGAAATGACAAAATATTTCTTCTTGGATTAGTAATACTTTTCATGGTAACAATTATATCAATAGTGAAAGCTAAAGGGCAAAGAATTAAAACAATGATTTCAGGGCTCATCTGGATAAGTCTAACAATTCTGATAGTTGGAATAACCTTCCAAAACCTTAATTACTCAAAAACATTGTTACCTACGTACCGACTTGGAAATAAATTAAATACAATCAATGTAGATTATCCTTCATACAAGTGGGCAAATGCTGTTCCTGAAAAACAGAATGTTGAGCAGCAGATAATAGATTCGATACTTTCCAATAAATTAGAAGAATCGTACTATTCATTAAGTCTGTTAATTGTAAAAAATGACACGCTGCTTACAGAAAAATATTTTAAGGGTACAAATTCAAAAACTGCATTTAATATTCAATCTGCTACTAAGAGCTTTGTTAGTGTCTTGACCGGTATTTCTATTGATAAAGGACTAATCCCAAGTGATACATCTAAAATCAGAGGACTAATTCCAGAATATTTCACACCTGAAACTGAACCATTGAAGAATAATATTACAGTTAAACATCTTTTGACAATGCAAGCAGGATGGGATGCTAATAACGGTAAAAACTTGAAAGGATATGATTGGATTAAATCCACAATGTCAAATAAACTAAAATTTAATCCAGGGAGTTCGTTTTTATATAGTGATATAGAACCTCATATTTTACTTGGTATTATTGAAAGTTCTTCAAAACAAAACATTCTTGACTTTGCTAAGGAAAACTTATGTAATAAACTTGGGATTACAATTACTGATTGGTTGAAATCTCCTAATGATTTATGCATGGGAGGTGGCCCCTTGTTCATGACGACAAGAGATATGGCTAGATTTGGAGACTTAATTTTAAAAAATGGCAAAATTGACAATCAAAAAATAGTTGATAGTTTATGGACTGCCAAAATGACAACGAACTATGTTGAAAAGAGCTTAATGCCTGAAAATGTTCCATCAAAAAAATATGGTTACTTGCTATGGCTTGACTCTTATAATGAGAATGAAATTTTTCTTGTAGCTGGAGCAGGTGGTCAGTTGATTATGATTGTACCAGTATTGGACATGATTTTGGTAACGACAACCAAAACAGATTTACCACCAATTAGACTTGCTGATAATGCATTAAATATTCAGAAACTATTGACTGATTATGTAAGATTTGAAATTGATAAAATGAAAGAATAAAGCACGAACGCACAACATGGTATAGTGTATTCGGGTTTCAGAGATTCACGAAGGTTTTTAGCCCGTAAAAAAAATCGGTGCAAACTAATAAACAGCTAAAAATTACAGACATCTATAAGGACAATCAATAATAAAAACAAACAGACGAATGGACAAATCAATAAAAACGACAAACGACCTGAGTTCAGAGAAATTATATCACGGGACAAAGGCAAATCTGAAGCAGGGTGACTTGATTGGATCCGGCTATAATTCAAAAACTATGGACAAAGAAATAAAGCGAATCTAACAGCCACCTTGGATGCTGTTATTTGGGGTGCTGAACTTGCATTGGGCGAAGGACCCGAAAGAATTTTTATAGTAGAGCCAACAGGCTCAATCGAAGACGACCCCAACTTAACTGACAAAAAATTCCCAGGTAATCCAACTAAGTCATACCGTTCTCTGTACCCGTTTAAGATAATTGGTGAGATTACGGAATGGCAAGGACACGCACCCGGGCAACTTAAAGCAATGAAGGATAACCTTGAGCGACTTAAGCAGCTTGGAATTGAGGCAATAGAGGGCTGAATAAAAATTTGAAAATCAATTTGATACTTCAAATACCTAAACAACGAAACAGAAAATATAAACAATAAATAAATGACAAGAAACAATACACCGGCAGTAGAGGTACAAATGCTTATCAGGAAACCTGTATCAACGGTTTTTCAAGCATTCATTGACCCGGAAATCACAATCAACTTTTGGTTTACAAAATCAAGCGGACAATTAGAAGTGGGCAAGACAGTGACTTGGGAGTGGGAAATGTATGGAGCTTCGACAAATGTTATAGTAAAAGAGATAATCCAAAACAAAAAAATATCAACCGCGTGGGGCGATCCTGCAACGGCAGTTGATTACGAGTTTATTGCATTGACTGACGACACAACATATGTTATAATCAAAAACTACGGTTTCAAAGAAACAGGAGAAGAGTTAATTCAAGTAATCAAGGACAGTACAGGTGGTTTTACAACAGTTTTAGACGGACTGAAAGCCTATTTAGAACATAATATCAACCTGAATTTAATTGGGGACAAATATCCAAGAGAAATTAGTCAACACGGGCAATAAATTGACGGACTTAACGCAAAAACAACGAACCGCTAATAAAGGCAATACCATGAGGCTGTCCAAAAAAGAGGGTGGAACGGATAAAAAGAACAGGCGATCATTCAATCAGGCTCTGCTCAATCTCCCCTTGGATGGTAAAATAAAAATTGGTACCGATGTCCACTTCCGATTCAAACCAGATTTTGCCTTTTAACAGGTGTACCAAATGCTGCGAAATGGATAACCCCAGTCCGGCACCCCGGTAAACCACGTTGGTGATGGATTCGTCTTTACGGAACCTCTGGAAGACTTCCCGTTTCATCTCCTCGGTCATTCCAATCCCCGTATCTTTTACAAAAAATTCTAATTCGTTTCCCGAAACCTGGGTACAACCAAATTCGACTAATCCGTACTGGGTAAATTTTAAGGCGTTGCTGATTAAATTGCCAAGTATCTGTTGCAGCCTGAATTCATCGGTTTCTATGCTGACATTAGTCTCCAATGGAATGACGGTAAGCTCAATGAGCTCTTTTGAGAGCGTTTTTCGCGTCTCTTTAAACGTGCTGTAAAGGTTCGTCAGCATCCGGTTGATGTTCACCTGATTTTTCACTACATTCAGCTCCCCGGCTTCAATTTTAGATAGGTCGAGAATATCGTTTATCAGGGCTAAAAGAGATTGTCCGCTTCGTTGGATGGTTTCTATAAAGAATTCTTGTTGTTCTTTTGCCAAATCGTCTTGTCCCAGCAGATCGCTGAACCCGATGATGGCATTCATGGGGGTTCGGATTTCATGGCTCATGTTGGCTAAAAAGGCCGATTTTAAATAGTCCGATTTTTCTGCCTTTTCTTTAGCAGCGCGGAGTTCTTTTTCAGTCTCTTTTAAATAAGTAATGTTGGATATTATGGCAAAAGCCCCCTCCACCTGGTTATTTTCGGCATTTATAATTGGCGAATAGTTTACAATTAAATTTCTCAGCGTCATATTGAAAGTCCTTACTTCATATGCTACGGTAATATTTTTTCCGTTGAAGCACTCCATGTAGATTTCCGATTTCGAATCGTTGGTGTATAATTTTAATAAAGAATCCAATGGGTGGTTAATGATAGAATCTTTATCGAGCTCAAGTATTTGGCAAATTTCAACATTCGCATGGGTAATGATGCCCTGCGTGTTGAATTCAATAAATCCCTCTTTGGCTGTTTCCAGGATGGTTGCCAGTTTGTTCCTGTTGGCAATCAATCGCTTTTCGGCCGATGTTTTCATCCGGTTTACAAACAATAGGGCGAAAACGGAGGAGAGGAGAATAAAGAACCCGACCAGGATTGAAATGGATTCTTTTTGGTATTTCAGAAGTACCGATTCGGGCTTGTTTAAGACAATGGAACCTTTCGGAAGGCTTTTGGCCGAAATATTGAACCGTTTCAGTTGTGCATGATCAAACTTAAACGTGTTGTTGTTTTCCCATATAACTGGGATTTTTGTGATGGGTGTCCCTTTTAACAAATCCACAGCCATTGCCGCCACCTGTTTTCCCTGGTTGATACCCGAGGTCACTTTTCCGCCCACCACACCGGTTCCCAGGTAAAAATCCCAAACCACATACACCGGCAATGCTGTGGCACGGCTGATTAATTGTCCCGCCTCCTGATAACTGTAATAATCACCATCTTTATCTAGGTTGTAGGTAAGTAAAAGCAAAACACTGTTTTGTGGCAGGGGTTCAAGTATCTTTTTCACTTCATCCATGTCGAACATTTCAATATTTTTATAGGATAAGGACGAAGGAAGTTTGGCTTTTATTCCTTCAAAAGCGTTGTGGTTGGCAATTCCTGTGGGTGTTTTGTCGTTAATGATATATAAATTCTGAGCTTCAGGATGCAATTCCAACGCGCACTCAATGGTCTGAAAAAGATCAAAACCTTCAACAAGGCCGGAAAAATTCTCCTCGGTCAATAGCAAACTTTTCTGATAATCGGGCAAATTGTTGACCGCACAGAATAAGATGGGAACCGATGCAAAAAGTTCCGGTCGGTTTTTGATGGCAAAAAGAAAGGCATCATCATCCGAGGTAATGACCATCAAGAGTTTCCTTTTTTGGTATTTTTCTTTAATGTAGTTCTTGTAATTTTGGATGTGGGCCGCACCGGTATATCTTTTGGAATCCAAATATTCAACATACACTTCGGCCTGCTGATATACGTTGTTTGCTTGAAAAACCGATTCGATGCCCTCGCTGATATCATCGGTCCAAGTAAACCCTTTATGATAGGAATGGAGGATAAGAATATTCAGTTTTGAAGGATGCCCCGCTTCACTGGGCAATTGGGCTTTTACATTTGAGCAGTGAAAACAAGCAACGAAAACGACCCAAAGAAATTTATACCTACTTATGGTTTTTAATAAAAGCATGGTAATCGTTAATGGTATTTATGTTTATCAATACTTCAGGATTTGTAGTAGTGAATCTAAATCCGTTAAAATTAGTAAGAAAACGATTCAATGGCATGTCTAAATTGTCATTTTTCTTAATTTTTTTTGCCAATTTTTCAGATACCAGAATAGGATGGCCTCCCCGGTTGTTGTAAACCGGATACACATAGTCATGTTCCCCAAGTGCCTGGTCCATTCCGTGCAGAAGCTCATATGAAACCAATGGATTATCAATGTTTTGAATAAACACTTGCTTAACTCCAGCGTGAGTTAAACCTAAATGCAACGAATAATTCCTGCTTTTTTCAGGATGTTTATTTTCTACCAATAGTACGTTTTTATTCCGGGCAAACCCACTTGGTTGAATTTGGGACAAGAGTACAGGGTTAAGCACCACAACTATTTTTTCAAAACGGAATTCAAGGTATTTGGCAACAAGATGTTCCAAAAAATTCTCTGCTTCCGAAAAGGATAGTAAGGCTTTGGGGGTTCCCATCCGGGTGGAATTACCAGCAGCCAAAATAATCGCAGTATTAGTATTCATTATTCAATGATGTTAAGTTAAAGTTTACAAGTGTCAAATAAAATTAACTGCAAAGGACCCATAGAATATGCAAAGAGCGCAGAGCAGGTAATGGTTAAATTGTTGAAAGAATGAGAAGTTGGAATATTGGTTCATCATCAAATTTGCACATTATCTTGTTTCTCTTATCTCTCAATCCCATATCTTGATACTGACTACTTGATACTAAAATATTCTTTATGCTAAACTATACGGTAATGATTCATTATTCATGGTTTTTTAGGGAAAAACCCTAATATTTAATTCAAATTTAGTATTATTGCATTATAAAAACGAAATATTCTATTTGTTGATTCTATAATGATCCAAAAACATAAAACTGTATGTCCGATAAGTTCAACCCCATTTCCATCGACCGGCTTTTTCGAATACTAACCAACGAATCGGCAAAAAGAGGTAGTTTTTTGGGAATCCCCAAAGGTAATTTTTTACAAAGAGACTCCTTTCAAAAATTTCAATCAAATATTTTCAACCAGAGCCTTGATTTGCCTCTGGGAGTGGCGGCAGGGCCACATAGCCAACTTTCCCAAAACATTATCAGTGCATGGTTATGTGGTGCCAGGTACATGGAACTAAAAACCATACAGACCTTAGATGAGCTGGAGATAGAAAAACCCTGTATTGACATGCAGGACGAAGGCTACAATTGTGAATGGTCGCAGGAGCTGAAAATCAGGGATACCTTCAATCAATACCTTGATGCATGGATTTTGTTGCACATCCTGAACCATCAGCAAGGCTTCAAATCGTTGAATGGAACCATCTTCAACATGAGCGTGGGTTATAATCTCGAAGGGGTTTTAAACGAAAATGTGCAGTGGTTTTTTAAGAAAATGCAGAATTGCAACCATGAAAAACTCGAAAAAATAGCACTTATAAAGCCGTTGTATCCTCAGATTGATGAGGTTGAAATCCCGGACACCATCTCGAACAATATCACGCTTAGCACCATGCACGGCTGCCCGCCTGACGAAATTGAAAAGATAGCCTCCTATTTAATTGAGCAGAAAAAGCTACATACCTACGTGAAACTGAACCCCACCTTGTTGGGCCCCGATGAACTTCGGAAAATACTGAATCAATTGGGGAAATTCGATACCCATGTTCCCGATGAAGCTTTTGTCCACGATTTAAAATATCCCGATGCATTAGCAATCATTCAATCGCTAACCCAGAAAGCCAATCAATCAGGGGTTCAATTTGGGCTGAAACTGACTAACACGCTTGAGAGCACGAACCATAAAGAGGTTTTTGCACAAGCCCTCATGATGTATATGAGCGGACGGGCATTACATCCCATTTCGGTAAATGTTGCCCGCAAGTTGCAGAACGAATTCAATGGGCACCTGAATGTTTCATTCGCCGGTGGCGCCGATGCGTTTAATTTCCCGGAACTGATTGGGTGCGGTTTGTCGCCCGTTACAGTATCATCGGATATTTTGAAACCCGGTGGGTACACGCGGTTGAGCCAGTACGTGGAAGAACTTGATGGCAAATTTAACAAGTTCGGGGCTCAATCCATTAACGACTATATCTGTAAGGTGGCAGGCCATTCAAATTTGAAAGAAGCGAAGCTCAAAAACCTGAACCGGTATGCCGACGGGGTTTTAACCGATGGGAGGTACAAAAAGCAATATTTAAAAACACCGGATATTAAAGGTTCACGTAAGCTCAACTTTTTTGATTGCATCGAGGCTCCTTGCCGCGAGAACTGTGCCATCAACCAGGATATTCCTGAATATCTGAATTTTACTGCAATGGGTGAATTTGATGCAGCTTTTAAAACCATTTTAAAGACCAATCCGCAGCCAGGGATTACAGGAAATATCTGTGACCATTTATGCCAACTGCGCTGCACCCGGATTCATTATGACGGATCGTTGAATATCAGGGAAATAAAACGTTTTATAGAAGAAAACCATAAAACGGAACAACCAGTTGAATTAAAACCTGAAAACGGAAAAAAAGTAGCCATCATTGGGGCGGGCCCATCGGGCCTAAGTTGTGCCTATTATCTACGGACAGCAGGTTTTCAGGTAGAACTGTTTGAGAAATCGGCTCAAGCAGGAGGAATGGTGGCTGGTGCCGTCCCCGAATTCCGCCTTGAAAAAGAGAAACTGGAACGCGATGTACATCGGGTTACAGAAATGGGGGCCCTAATTCATTACAATACCAACGTGGACTTTAAGCTTTTTGAACATCTGTACCAAACCTTCGATTATTTGTATATAGCCTCAGGAGCTCCGCTTTCATCAAAATTAAATATCCCAGGAATTGATTCACAAGGGGTAATGGAACCTCTGGAGTTTCTGTTTAAAGCAAAATTGGGGCAAAATCCCATTCAGGGGAAACAGGTAGCCATTATTGGTGGCGGTAATACCGCTATGGATGCTGCCCGCGTGGCTCACCGTTTGGTAGGTGAGAAAGAAAGTGTCGCCATTCTTTATCGGCGGACCATTCAGGAAATGCCCGCCGATTTAGGCGAAATCCAAGCGGTTTTGGACGAAGGAATCCAAATTCATGAATTGGTGGCTCCAGAATCGGTTCAAAGTACAGAAGGAAAAGTGGTAGGACTGAAATGCTCTAAAATGGAACTGGTAAAGGGAACCAAAAACGAACGGCCTCAACCTAGAAAGGTAGCAGGAAGTGAGTTTGTTTTGCCTTTTGATTGTATTATTCCCGCGGTTGGGCAAGATATTGCCTTGGGTTTTATGGATTCAAGCTTGTTTGCTCCTAATTCCCAAACTTTGGAAACCAAAATGAAAAGGGTTTTTACGGGAGGCGATGTGATGCGCGGAGCCGCTACAGCCATCAAAGCCATTGGTGACGGACGCAGGGGAGCTGAACGGATTATTGAGGAATGTGGGGTGGCAACAACCAAACAAGCTTCTGAATACATTTCGCTTACTTTTGAGGAATTAATGGCCTTACGCGCTCGCCGGAGCTATGATATACCTCCGCGCGAAAGCCCAATGGAGGAACGTAGAACCTTTAAACCGGTGAGTTTTACCTACACGAAAGCGGAAGCTCAAAAAGAGGCTTCGCGTTGCCTGCAATGCCAACAGATTTGCAATATCTGTGTGACAGTGTGCCCCAACCGTGCCAATTACCATTATACTGCTGAACCCACCGAAATACAGCTTTACCGGGCCGTCAGGGGTGATAAAGAATCGAAGTTAGAGTTTGATAAGGTGTTTAAAGTTGAACAACGGCATCAGATACTGAATATTGCCGATTTTTGCAACGAGTGTGGAAATTGCGCCACTTTTTGCCCCACCAGTGGTGCCCCTTACCGCGACAAACCCAAATTTTATTTGACCATCCACAGTTTCAATCATGCCGTGGAAGGTTATTATTTATCAAAATTAAATGACAAACAGATACTTATCTTTAAGGAACACGGCGGTATCCGGACGTTGGAAAAAATGGGTGAGGAGTGGTTGTATGAAACCGACCATGTGAAAGCCCTCTTTAAAGATCAGGGGTTTCAGTTGGTTCAGGTGGACTTTAAAGTGCACC
>Ga0209016_1002786_pt1 | contig 11134 bp, 10 predicted proteins | sample EPASupsiteSAE305_FD_187265 | JGI IMG/M metagenome (GOLD analysis project Ga0209016, IMG submission 187265) | Bioremediated contaminated groundwater microbial communities from EPA Superfund site, New Mexico - SAE3-05 (SPAdes) (version 2) | ecosystem: Environmental > Aquatic > Deep subsurface >...
CTACCGTCAGCGGGTCGGCATTGCCAAGGCGCTCTGCGGAGATCCGGAGAATATCATTCTCGACGAGCCGACGAGCGGCCTCGACCCGCAGCAGATCGTGGAGATCCGAAAGGTCATCCAGGCACTGGGCAGGGATCACACGGTGATTATCTCCTCGCATATCCTAAAAGAATTAGCAGACATCTGCACGCGCCTGATCATCATTGACCGCGGCAGAGTCGTTGCGGACGACACGATCGAACACCTGATCAGCCGGTCGGACGCGGGGCGCGTGCTGGAACTCTCTGTCAAAGAAACGACTGAACTGACGCCGGTTCTGCGAGCGGTCGAGGACGTAACGGACGTGACGAGGCAGCTGCTTGAATCCGGCAGTGCGAACTATCGCATCACCCAGAAGCCGGGCAGAAACACGAGCGAAGCGGTCTCCCGCGCGGCAACCGCTGCCGGAGCGACGATACTCGTGCTGAAAACGATTGAATATTCTCTGGAAGACGTGTTTTTCGATCTGACGCAGAAGTCTTCTTTGGAAGAAGGTGAAGCCCAATGAAAGCGATCATTCAAAGAGAGTTTGAATCCTATTTCAATACGATGGTCGGCTATATCTTCGTCGCCATCTGCATGCTCGTCTGCGGCGTCTTCTTCACCAGCACGAATATCATCGGCGGATCGGCGAGCTTCGTGAGCGTAGTTTCCAGCGTTAGTTACGCGCTGATTCTGATCACACCGATTCTGACGATGCGTAGCTTCGCGGAGGAGCGAAAGAGCAAGTCCGATCAGCTGCTGCTCACGGCTCCGGTTTCCGTTCCCGGCATCGTAATGGGCAAGTATCTTTCGGCAATGCTCGTGCTGCTCATCACGCTTGGAGCAACGCTGGTCTTTCCGATATCGCTCGCGCTGTTTGGCGAACCGTACTGGAGCGAGATTCTGCTGGGCTACATCGGTATGGCGTTGCTTGGCGGGACGTTTATCGCCATTGGGCTATTCATCTCATCCATTACGGAGAATCAGCTTACCGCCTGTATTTTAACCCTTGGACTGCTGTTCTTTCTGTGGTTGTCCGATTCGCTAATACCGAGCCTTACAAACGAGACGCTCTATACAATCCTTCGCGCGCTATCGTTGTACGGACAGTTCTCCGCCTTTACAAACGGCGTTCTGAATGTTGCTACAATTGTGTATTTCCTCTCGGTGACCTTCCTGTTTCTGTTTTTCGCAGCGAAAGCCGTGGAACGCAGAAGATGGAGCAAAAATTAAGAACGGAGGTGAAACGAATGAACAGCAAAGAAAAACCTGCTGCGCCGAACATGAAAACGCGATCCGAAGGTTCCGGCAGACGGCGCAATTACCGAACGACGTCCATCGTTTCCATCGCCGTGCTATTACTGGTGGTGTTGAGCCTCAATGTGCTTGTCACAATGCTGGATAATCGATTCAACCTGCACGCGGACATGTCCCAGCAGAAATATTTCAGCATCTCCGAAACAACCAAACAAATACTCGACGGCCTAGATCAGGATATATATGTATATTCGCTCTATGAAACGGGCAACGAGGATACTCGCGTAACCGAACTGATGCGCAACTACGCGGCATACTCCGACTCCTTCCACTATGAGAATGTAGATCTTTCACTCAATCCGGGCTTTACGGTGGAGTTTGATCCGGCGGGTAATGGAATCTCCGCGGGTTCCATGATTGTGACGAATGAGTCGCATACGCTTTACAAAGTATTTAGCCTGTTCGAACTCTATTCGATCGACCCGACGGGAACTTACGTTTTCTCGTTTAACGCAGAATCCAGAGTATCCTCCGCGATCATCTATCTTCAAACAGGTGTGTCGTATACGATCAAGCTTCTCGCAGGGCACAGTGAATTCACAAGGGGAGACCTTTCCGAACTTGTGGTCGCACTGAATGGCTTAAACTATGCGGTGGAGTCCTACGATTCGACGATCAGCACCGAAGCGCTGGACCCGAATTATGACCTGCTGATGGTTGTGAGCCCTGCTGAGGATCTCTCAAGCGCTGAGTTCCGCAGTATTCAAACGTTCTTAAAAGAGGGCGGCAATGCAATCTTTATGCTGGATTATGTGCTCTTCAGTGCGTCAACGGGATACACGCAGATCATCCTAGATGATTTGAACAACTTTAATTCGCTTCTGATGATGTACGGACTTTCCGTAAACAAGGATTACATCATCGGCGGAGATGAAAACAGGCTCTACAAGCGCGTGACAGGCTTGGTGCCGACGCTGTACAGCCATAGTATTACGGATCCGCTAACGGAGAACAATTTAATACCGATACTAATGGACTGCAGCAGCATTACGATCGCATCCGGCGAAAACGTCAAAGCGGGTGTTTTATTGGAATCGGACGACAACACCTGGGCAAAGCCGGTCAGCACTTCGATGATCGCCAGCTATGAAGCGGGAGATGCGACAGGACCGTTTGCGATCGGCGCAGTTGCGCAGAGTAGCGATTCCAAGATTGCGCTGTTCAGCTCATCGTCTTTTGTGCTCTCGAACCCGGACGGAATCGAGCGTTCGGCAAACGAAGCCCTCATCATAAACACGGTCAATACATTGGCGGAGAACACGAACAATCTGAATATTCCAGCCAAGAGCATGATGCTTGGTTCAATGGAGTTTTCTAACAGCACACAGCCCCTCGTTCTGGAAATACTGTTAATTGCGGTAATACCGATTGCGATCGTCGCTACCGGCTTTACAATCTGGTTCAAAAGAAAGCGGATATAGCGTATGGGATCAAAGAAGACCTGGGTGCTGATCTCCCTTGGAATCATCCTATTTCTATGCATTGCAGGGGCGATTGTGTTTCTGCTGCGCGAGGAAGATACCGATTCTAAAAATCGCGCCATCAGTGTGTACAAAGTATCGTATACGAAGGTAACCGGCATGAAGATCACTCAACAGGATTCGGTGATCGACATGGTGAAGACAAACGGCGTTTGGCAATTCCGCGATCAAGCGGGAGTCAGCGTTGATCAGGGATCGATGGAGTCCGCTCTGACGATGGTTTGTTATCTCTTTGCGCAGGATAAACTCTATGACGAGGTAGAGAACCTCTCAAACTACGGTCTGGATCCGGCGGTGATGCAGGTTGAGATTGAACTCGATGACGGAACAAACCAGACGGTTCGTTTCGGATCATTCACTTCTGCCCGCGATGGTGTTTTCATGACTCTCAGCGGCTCTGACGCGCTATATGTTTACGATCTTGACAGTTACAGCATTCTTGAAAACGCAGCCAAAGCCATGAGAGATCTGACCATCGATATAGATGCGGACGCGCTGGATACAATCGAAATCATGCGCGCCAGCGGTGCCCGGATTCCGGTTTTGATGACGAAGATACTGGAAAACCAGAGAGTCGGGCTGGAGAGCTGGATGTTGCAATCCCCATTTACGGCGATTGCAAATGCGAAGGCGGTTTCCCTTGTGAAGAGCTTCTTCGCTTCGCCACGGTATTCGTCATTTGTCGCGGACACGGTCTCCGACGATTATGGTCTTAACAGCGACTCGGCTTACATCTACCTCAAGGAGTCCAGTGGAAAATCTGTCAAGATATGGATCGGGAATCGTCTTGAAAGCGGCAGATACTACTGTATGCAAGAGGGTAGGAACGGTGTATATGAGCTGGCGAGCGGGTTTGAGGCATTGTTGGAAATAGAAACGGAGAATCTGTTCCCGACCGCAGTGTTCCCGGTAAGCGCTGAGAATCCCGTGAATGTATCAATCAATCTGGGCAGCGAAACGTTCCAGCTTGACCAAAGCGCAGGCGGCGGATTCTCGCTTAACGGAGAAACGCTGACAGAGGATGTGGCGAATACGCTCTTTGCTTATCTTGCAGAGCTGCAATTCCGCGGCGTTGTGGAACAGGAGACTATTACGGCGGAGCCGAACGCGACCATTATATTGGAACAGAGCGGAAACGAGCTCATTTATCGCTTCTATGGCTACCGAAACGACTACTACGCGGTTGAGTTCAATGGTTCCGGTTCGCTCAGCGGATATATCAAAGCGGATCACCTAGCTGTTCTTGTGGCTGCGTTCAACGAAGCTACAAAGGGTTGAAGACATAAGATTTCAATGGTAATTCAAATTTCGATCACAGGCTTGCTGCAGATATTCGGGATATGTATCCGTACAAGTGTGTGGCGGAAATGAAAATAAAAGGAGGATGTATAAGAATGAAAAAGGTTCTGGTATTCCTGATGGTTGCTTTGATGATGCTTTCCGTGGCATGTGCAAAGCCCGCCGCCCCTGCCGCTGACTCCAATGCTGCGGCACCCGCAGAACCCGCTGCAACAACCGAAGCAGCGACGGAGACAACCGAAGCAGCTGCCCCCGTGGATGGTGCAATCACACTTGGTTCCGGCTATTCAATCATGACAACCGTGAAGCTGCTGGGCATCGGCTGGTTCGACAGAACCGAGACTATGGTCAGAGAGTTTGCTGAGAACACCGGCAACAACACCTATCAGACTGGTCCGTCTGAAGTCGATGCGGCGGCCACCAACCAGCTCCTCGAAGACGCGATTGCAACTGGTGTAAACGCCATCTGCATTATCCCGTTCTCGCCGTCTTCCGCGGATTCCGTTCTCGCGAAAGCCAGAGAGCAGGGCATCGTCGTTATCAGCCACGAAGCAACCGACCAGGTTGAGTGCGACTACGATCTCGAAGCGTTCGATAACTTTGCATACGGTGCAATCCTGATGGATTACCTGGCAAATGGCATGGGCGAACAGGGTGAGTATTACACCACGGTTGGCGGTCTGACAGCTACCTCCCAGAATCAGTGGGAAGAAGGCGGATTCAATCAACAGCAGGCGAAGTACCCGAATATGACGGCTGTTGAGAGAAAGATCGAGACCAACGACGCACAGGCCAAGTCCAAGTCGATCATGGCTGAAATGATCAACAAGTATCCCGAACTCAAGGGCTTCCAGGGCGCAACCTCGCAGGATGCTCCTGGCGCAGCAGAAGCCGTTTCCGAAGCCGGCCTGATCGGCAAGATCACCGTCGTCGGTACTTCCATGCCGTCAATCGCTTCAAAGCAGCTCGAAGAAGGTTCGCTGTTTGCGATGGCTCTCTGGGATCCGGGCCTCACCGTGTATGCAATGCAGACACTGGCGGTCATGATGCTTGATGGCAACGGCGCGCTCATCAACGAAAACCTCGACCTATCCAAGGCTTCTGGCTATGAAGGCGGCCTCGCGGGTTATGAGAAGTTGTCGTTCACGGATGGCGCTGGCGATGGCAAGATCATCTTTGCAAACGCGACGTTGGTTATCGACAGCGTTGAGAAGATGAACGAGTACAAAGATGCAAGCGGTAACTTCTACCTGTAAGAACGAAATCCGAATCAATATCCCGAAAAATTAAACTTGCGGCGAATGTCCAAATAGATGGAAATCTGTGGAGGTGATCGCAAGATCACCTCCCGCCGCACGTCTCAAGAGGAACAAAAATGTACCATTCGTCCATTACAATGATATAATCAAAGAAATTACATTTCTTTTTATCATTGTTGGAACGGCTCATCATAGGATATGGTACAAATCATTACAAATCTTGTACAAGGAAGGTTGCGACTATGTCGGATGTTATCCTTCGCGCGATCAATATCAACAAATCTTTTGCCGGAGTGCATGCTCTGACGGATGTAAACCTAACCATTCGCAAGGGTGAAGTCCGCTGCCTCATCGGCGAAAATGGCTGCGGGAAATCAACGTTAATTAAGGTTATCTCTGGAGTATATACGCCAGATTCAGGTGAGCTTGAAGTAGCAGGGCATAAATTCGGAAAATTACAGCCGGATCAGGCAATGAGTATGGGAATTCAAGTAATCTATCAGGATTTCTCGATTTTTCCGAACCTGACGGTTGCGGATAATATTGCCATGAATACATTTCGCGTCCAAAAGAAAAAGTTGATCAATTGGCGGACGATCCGCAGAAAAGCACAGGAAGCGTTGGATCACCTTGACGTAAAAATTGATCTTGACGTCAAGGCGGAGGCTCTCTCGGTTGCAGATAAGCAAATCGTTGCGATTTGCCGAGCCATCATTCAGGATGCCAAGCTCATCATTATGGATGAGCCGACAACAGCGTTGACGAAAAAGGAAGTTTCCTCGCTGCTGGACATTATTCGGCAGCTGAAAGAGGAAGGGATTTCCGTTATCTTCGTAACGCATAAACTCGAGGAAGTGATCGGCGTTACAGATACAGTCACCATTCTACGAAACGGCGTTTGCGTGGTCGACGGCGAGGACACCTCGAACTTTGATGCCAACAAGCTCGCTTTCTACATGACGGGGCATGAAATCGTAGATGAGAAATTCGTGCCTGAGATTACAAATGGCAAAGAGCTGTTAAGGGTAGAGCATCTTTCTCTCAAGGATGGATTCAACGACATTACGCTTACAGTCAATAGCGGAGACGTTCTTGGCGTCACCGGCCTGCTTGGTTCGGGAAGAACGGAACTGGCGCAGTGTCTTTTCGGGCAGTTTCCCGCAACCTCAGGCGAGATTTTTATCGAAGGAAAACCGGTAAAAATCCGGAGCGTAAAAGACGCGATTAGGAACGGTATCGGATATGTGCCCGAAGATCGTTTGACAGAAGGCTTGTTTTTAAAGAAATCGATTGCAAGTAATATCTTCGTCAGCGTAATCGAGAAGTTCCGAAAAGCACTCGTTTTTTCCGATAATCGCTCGCTAAAGGCGACAGCCGATCGATGGGTCAAAGAGCTCTTGATCAAAACACCGGATTCGGAGAATATCATAACGACGCTTTCGGGCGGCAACCAACAGCGGGTCGTGCTTGCCAAATGGTTGGCTCGTAATCCCAAAATCCTGATTTTGAATGGACCGACCGTAGGCGTTGATATCGGTTCGAAGCTCGAGATTCATAAGGTTCTTCGTAAACTTGCGAATCAGGGTATCGCCATCATTATCATCTCGGATGACATACCGGAAGTGCTAACGAACTGCAACAAGGTTGTCATTATGAAGATGGGACGCATCGTCGGTGAGATGGATTCCAAAGTGGTTAAGCACGAGCAACTTGCGGGTATGCTTGCATAATGTGGAAAATACACAGAAAGGATCAAAATCAATGATTGGAAAAAAGCTCAGCAGGATCGCAAAAACGAATGAGTTTTTTGTCTTGCTTGTTATTCTCGTTGTATTTTTTACAGTCAGCGCAATCAGCCCGGTCTTTTTATCCGCATACAGTCTTGTTTCGGTCATAAAGACAGCAATAGAGCCGATTATCTATGCGGTTGGAGCATATCTCGTCATTCTTTCCGGCGGGATCGATCTTACCGTTGCGGGCATCGGTGCGTTTTCGATGTTCACGGCAACAAAGATTGTTTTCAGCATGAACTACGAAGGCTCCGCGCTATTGCCCTATTTGCTGGCAATAGGGTTCGGAGCTGCGCTGGGAATGATCAACGGGCTTCTGATTTCGCGGCTGAAGATTCAGCCTATGATCGCGACTCTCGGCATGAACAGTATAATCAACGGCGTAATGCTGTTTTTTATCGGGTCTCGTGAGATTTCTCAGGTTCCAATTGGGATTCAAACCGCCGGGAAGACATATGTCATGACCGTATATAATGCTAACGGTGTAGCGGCGCCTCTCTCTACTACGATTTATATAACGATAGCGGTCGTATTCGTGGTGTATCTATTACTAAGGTATACGATGCTTGGCGCAAACATTTTTGCAATAGGCGGTAATGTAGAGTCTGCCATGCGCGCAGGAATCGACGTGAAGAAAACACAGTTCATCGTATATGTGCTCGCCGGCATGCTCTATGGTCTCGGCGGCATGGTGCATACGATTACCTACGTCAACAGCAACCCGATGGACCTACTGGGCCAGGAGATGATCACGATTGCCGCGGTCATAATCGGCGGCGCTCGTATTACGGGTGGTCACGGAACGCTGACAGGTACGGTACTTGGCGTACTGTTGATACAGCTGATCGATAACTGTCTGAACACGGTTGGTATTCCGAGCTTCTGGCAGAGACTCGTTGTCGGTCTCGTGCTCTTAATTGGTACAAGTTTAACATCTTACCAGGCGCTGAAAGAGAAGAGAAGGCTCCACGTAGATATCTCGTCGGCACCTATTTCGATGCAGTAAGGAGTTGGATATGGAAATGAATCGGACAAAGAAGAGTTCCTGGTTATACCATATCTTTTATGAGACAAAGCTCGGTTGGCTGTTTTCGCTAATGGTCATCGCTTATGTAGGTATGGGTTTCATGTCGTTTGCGCTGAAGGGGAATTTCAAGTATTTCTCCCCGAACACGTTGCAGACGATGGCCGGGCAGATCCCGGAAGTCGGTATTCTGGCAATTGGCATTATTCTGCCAATGATCACCGGCGGCATCGATTTATCGATGGTTGGAAAGGCGAATCTTGCTGGCGTAGTTGCGGCAGCGTTTATGACATCCGTCATTACGGAAACCACGCCAGAAAGCACGCAGATGCTCATTGCCATTGCAGCAATTTTGCTGGCGCTGATCGTCGGTGCGCTCGCTGGCCTAATCAACGGTATAATCATCAGCAAATTCAACGCGCCGCCTTTGATTGTAACGCTTGGCAGCAATTACGCATTCATGGGCATTGCTGTGGTCATTACGCAAGGCAAGTCGATTGTCGGCTTACCGGCGGCATTTAACAGTCTGGGACAAGGATACACGTTGGGCATTATTCCAAACCAATTTGTGGTTCTTGCGATTGTGGCCACGGTGATTTGGTTTATGACATCCAAAACCCCTTACGGCACGAAACTGTTCATGACTGGCTCCAACATGGTTGCCGCGGAGTTCTCGGGCATAGATATCAAGAAACTTTTGCGCACGACTTACACAATCTCAGGCGTACTTGCAGCGATCTCGGGTTGCATCCTCTTCGGCCGCTCGAATCAAGCGAATGCCGATTATGGTACGACATATACCCTGCAGGCGATCATGATTGCCGTGCTCGGCGGGACAAGTCCGGAAGGCGGAGAAGGCAACGTTCTTGGCGTTATCTTCGCAATGTTTACCATGCAATTCCTTGCCACAGGCATGAACTTCTTCCAGGTCACGAATGTTACGTACCTGAAAGACATCGTTTGGGGCGGCGTGCTGCTCATCGTTATGGTCGTGAATTATGTTACCGCACTGCGACGAAACAAGAACGCGTTAAAGAAGGCGTTCTAAGCAAGCAATTACAGAGGACGAATACTATTGGTAACGGAATCCGGTAGCATGAGAGCAAAAAGGGCCGGAAGCTGAAGCGAATGAACAACAAACGCAAAGGAGCAGATTATGAAACAAGCATTGGGCATGGTTGAGACCAAAGGCCTGGTCGGGGCAATTGAGGCGGCAGACGCCATGGTAAAGGCAGCAAATGTCATTCTGGTTGGGAAAGAAAAAATTGGCAGCGGTCTTGTTACCGTCATGGTTCGGGGAGATGTCGGCGCCGTGAAAGCCGCTGTGGAAGCTGGCTCCTCGGCGGCAAAGCGAGTGGGCGAAGTCGTTTCGATTCACGTCATTCCGAGCCCGCATGACGACGTGGAGAAAATCCTGCCATAACGGAGAACGTCAGATAGGAGTTTAAAATGGACATCAACGACATCATCAAAACAATTACGGAGCAGGTCATAGCAGAGATCAATAGAAGCGGCGGCACGACTGCGCCGGAAGGCAAGGCGAACTATGCCAGATATATCGATCATACGCTGCTGAAACCGGAAGCGACGGAAGCAAAGGTCAAAAAGGTATGCGACGAAGCGAAGCAGTATAATTTCGCAAGCGTCTGCGTCAATCCGTCCTTTATCGAATTTGTCGCAAAAGAACTCAAGGGAAGCCCGGTCAACCCCTGTGTTGTCATCGGATTTCCGCTTGGCGCGACCACACCCGCGGTGAAGGCGTTTGAAACGAACGAGGTCATCGAAAAGGGCGCCAAAGAAGTCGATATGGTGCTCAATATCGGCGCGGCCAAGTCCGGGAACTGGGCATTGGTCGAGGAGGACGTCAAGGCGGTGGTGCACGCGTCCCGCGGACGCGCGCTGGTCAAGGTGATCCTGGAGACCTGCCTGCTCACCGACGAGGAGAAGGTGAAAGCCTGCACGATCTGCAAGCTCGTCGGAGCGGACTTCGTGAAGACGTCCACGGGCTTCTCGACGGGCGGTGCGACGGTAGAGGACGTGAAGCTCATGCGCGCGACTGTCGGTCCGCAGATGGGCGTGAAAGCATCCGGCGCGGTGCGCGACTATGAAACCGCGAAGAAGATGATTGAAGCCGGAGCAACCCGTCTTGGCACAAGCTCGGGCGTCGATATCGTTTCGGGCAAAACTGAGAAGCATGAGTGCGTGAACTGCGGTAAGTGCACGGTTACCTGCCCGACGGGCAACGTCTCTGTGAACAAAGGCGTATATTAATTAAACTGGAGGAATGAAACACATGCAAGAAGCATTGGGAATGGTTGAAACAAAAGGACTAGTCGGCGCGATCGAAGCAGCCGACGCGATGGTCAAGGCGGCGAATGTCACGTTGATTGGCAAAGAAAACATCGGTTCCGGTCTGGTCACCGTCATGGTTCGCGGCGACGTCGGCGCGGTGAAAGCATCCGTCGAAGCCGGAGCGGCAGCCGCCAAGCGCGTTGGCGAACTGTACTCGGTGCATGTCATTCCGCGTCCGCATGCGGATGTGGAAAACATCCTTCCGAAATAAGCGTTGGTCTCGCGAAAGAACGAATGTAAAACAGAGGTGCTGCAGATGATGGAGTCGGAAGTCAAGCGACAGGTGACGCTGCGTATGCTCAAAGAGTATGCGGTAAAATCAATGTATTATGTTCCGGCAGCGGTTTCGAATCGGCATATTCATTTATCGCAGGATGCGCTGGATGCTCTGTTTGGCAAAGGATACACGCTCAAACAATTCAAGCCGTTGACACAGCCGAATCAGTTCGCCTGCGAAGAGAAATTGACATTCGTAGGCCCGAAGAACAAGATCGACGGCATCCGGATTCTCGGGCCGGTTCGTTCGACGACGCAGGTTGAGTTTTCGTTGACCGATGCATTCTGCCTGGGAATCGAACCGGTGGTACGAAT
>Ga0209016_1002787_pt1 | contig 11133 bp, 9 predicted proteins | sample EPASupsiteSAE305_FD_187265 | JGI IMG/M metagenome (GOLD analysis project Ga0209016, IMG submission 187265) | Bioremediated contaminated groundwater microbial communities from EPA Superfund site, New Mexico - SAE3-05 (SPAdes) (version 2) | ecosystem: Environmental > Aquatic > Deep subsurface >...
TCAAGCGATGCCTCCATAGCTTCCAGCTTTCTTAGCATTTGGGCATTTCCTACAAAATATTTGTCAGCGGCCTCGTTTACGAGTTTTATAGCCTCGGCTTCGCCTTCGGCATGCAATATTTTTGACTGTTTATAACCTTCGGCCTCTTTTATTTTTGCTCTCTTAACCCCGTCTGCTACAGTTTCTGCTGCAGTTGCAGAGTCAATGGCTGCAATTTTTTCATTTTCGGCCTTTACAACTTTGTTCATTGTCTCCTGAACATCCTTGGGCGGGTCAATCTGTTTTAATTCTGTACGTACTATTTCTATTCCCCAGCCTTTTGTTTCGGTATGAAGAGTCTTGTAAAGCTCTGCATTAATCTTGCCCCGTTCGCTGTTTGCCGATTTTAAAGTGAGAGTACCGATAATGTTACGAAGGGTTGTGCGGGCAAGGTTTACGATTTGCCATCTGAAGTTATTGACATTATAAATAGAACCCTTAACGCTTTCTTCATCCGATTTTACTCTAAAGTAAACCTGAGCATCTACGCTTGCATTAAGGTTGTCATTTGTTATTATTTCCTGTGGCTCGGCATCGACCATTTGTTCGGTAACATTTATAACATAGATTTTGTCTATAATAGGGATAATCCAGTGGAAACCCGGATTTGCAAATTTATAGTACTTACCAAGTCTCTCAATGAGACCTCTTTGTGTAGGTCTTACAATTCTTATCCCTGCGGCTATAATCAATACCACGATTGGGATTAAAAAATACCAGAAATTCATTTCACTTTCCATATTAAAAGGTTGTTAAATATTTGTAATAAAGGTAATATAAATGTAATTGGAAATCTACAAATAATGAGAAATTTTAATAACTTTACTATGAGTTGAATATTTGATTATGGACAGCAACAACATCAGTGGGGAATTTTTACAGTCACTTCTTGCCGGCAACAGACATGTAAGTTCCCAAATCATTGGCAACTTGGGTATAGCCGGCCTGCCGGTGGAAGATATTTACGAGAAGATTATCAGAAAATCTCTCTATAACATAGGCGATCTTTGGGAATCGGGCAAAATAAGCGTGGCAACCGAACATCTTGCTTCTGCAATTGTTGAATCAGTTTTAAATGAGATGTACTCCGGTATAATTTCAAAAACCAGAAACAACAAAACTGTGATTGTGGCCTCTGTTGAGAACGAGGCACACCAGATAGGAATAAAGATGGTAGCAGATATATTTGAAATGCACGGCTGGAATGCTCTTTTTCTTGGAGCCAATGTTCCCACAAAAGACCTGATTAGTTTCATGGAGGACATAAGACCGGATTTTATTGGCCTCTCGTTAAGTATTTCCTTCAATATCTCTACACTCGAGTCCACAATTCAATGCATACTTGCCGCCAACCCCACAATGAAAATACTTATTGGAGGTCAGGGCGTTAGCACAGGAAGAAAAGAGATTCAGTTGAAGTATCCTGATGTACTTTATATAGAGGATTTGTATAAACTTGATGTATTCATTAAGAAAATCAGTTGATAAAAATCAATGAATTATGGATGAAGGTCTGATAAATAGTTTTTTTGACAAATGGCATGATGAGTTAAAATTATCTATTGTGGAAAATGGGTCGTTATGCCTTGCTCTATTCGCGGAGAACGGAGAACTCATTTTTGCCAATAAAACAATGAAGGCTCTTTTTATTAATCCGGAAAACCCATCGGTCAATATTTTGAATCCCTCATTTGAAAAGCTGGCTGGTTTTGCAAGTACAACATCATTAATATATAAAGGGTTTCTCACTTTAGGCAATTTTTCCTCCATTAACACATCCATTCTTGTGCGTGCATACAGGAAAGACGACCAAATCCTCATAATCGGAGGTGTGGACGCCAGGCAGCTTACTCAGCAAAACGAAACAATGCACAACCTCAACAGAGAAATAAATAATCTTCAACGCCTGTTAATAAAGGAAAAGAGTTCCCTGGAAAATATACTAAGGCAACTCAATCAGGCCAATATTGAGCTTAAAGAAGCAAATGCTTCCAAAGATAAATTCTTCTCCATCATTGCACATGACCTAAAGAATCCATTCAATGCACTCATCGGTTTTTCCGACTTATTAATGGACAATTTTAAAAGTATGGAGCCTCAGGAGATAGAGGACCAGTTACAAATGCTTAGCAACGCAAGCCATCAGGCCTTTAATTTATTGGAAGATTTATTAATGTGGTCCAAAGCGCAACAGGGGAAAATTAATTTTATCCCTCAGAAAATATTAATCAACAATATTTTTGATGAAATTCAATCAAATCTCGAAAATGTTGCTGCAAAAAAATCTATTTCAATTAAATTTGAGGATTCTCCGGATACTGCTTTGTATGCCGATTTAAATATGCTAAAGACAATACTCCGGAATTTAATTTCCAATGCGATTAAGTTCTCTCCAAGAGGGAGTGATGTCATTGTACGAGTTGATAAGGAAAACGAATTTGCCAGGATATCTGTTTCAGACAAAGGCATTGGAATTTCCGAAAAAAACTTAAGCCGTTTGTGGCAATTGTCCGAACAGTTCACCACTAAAGGAACTGAAAACGAGGATGGTACTGGGCTTGGACTTGTTTTATGCAAGGAGTTTGTTGATAAACACGGTGGAAAAATATGGGCAGTGAGCGAACCGGGAAAGGGTAGCGATTTTATGTTTACAATCCCCCTGTTCGATAAAAAAAATGAATAGTGAATTTGTTAAGTTATTAAAGAACAATATTTGATTATGACTAAGATTCTTGCTATAGACGATATGATGGCCGATCTCATTTCTTTAAAAACATTCCTTCAGGATGCTTTTCCGGAAGCAACTCTTTATACGGAAACAGATGGTCATAAAGGTATAGAAATGGCAATAGCAAAAGATCCGGATGTCATTCTGCTGGATATATTGATGCCAAAGATTGACGGTTTCGAAATTTGTCGTCAGTTAAAAGAAGATAAGAGAGTTAAGGATATCCCTGTTATTTTTATAACAGGAATTAACGCCGACAAGAATATCCGTATCAAAGCACTTGAAGTTGGTGCCGAGGCATTCGTTTCTAAACCTATTGATGTGTCTGAACTAACTGCCCAGATTAAGGCGATGGTAAAAATAAAACATGCCAACGAGCAAAAGCGGGACGAAAAAGACCGTCTGGCAACTCTGGTATTTGAAAGAACCCGTGAACTTGAAGAGAGTCAGATCCATTTTAAAAATCTTGCCGATTCCGGTCAGGCTCTTATCTGGACGGCTAACTTAGATAAAAAGTGCGATTACTTTAATCAGCCATGGCTCGATTTCACAGGCCGCACATTTGAGCAGGAAAAAGATTACGGTTGGACCGAAGGAGTGCATCCCGAAGATTTAAAGAGGTGTATTGAAACGTTTGAAAGCGCATTCGACAAAAGAGAAAAGTTTCGCATGGAATACCGCCTTCTTCATTGCAGCGGAGATTACAAATGGATTGATGACCTGGGCTCTCCAAGATACAACAGCAAAGGGGATTTTGTAGGTTATATAGGCCACTGTCTGGATATTACAGAGAGTAAAAATTTAATGGAGAATATAATTGAGGCAAAGGAGAAAGCCGAGAAAAGCAATCTGCTGAAAACTGCATTTCTTAACAACATTTCCCACGAAGTCCGTACTCCGCTTAACGGAATATTGGGATTTGGTTCTTTGCTTGCAGAACCAGGTATTTCCGAAGAAGAAAAGGAAAGATATTTTACGCTGATGAAATCTTCGAGTGACAGGTTGATCAATACAATTACAGACTACATGAATATTTCCCTGCTTGTCTCGGGAAATCTTTCAGTTCATCTGGCTCCTGTAAACATCAGCAGTATTATTGAGTTTTCAAGGAACAAGTTCAAAGAACTCAGTAGCGCAAAGCAACTCAATTTCAACTTTATAGTTCCTGGAGGAAGTAAAGAGCTTGCATTAAAAACAGACCTCGATTTAATTAAAATAATAATTCATCACCTTTTGGACAATGCAATCAAATTCACAGAGAAAGGTGACGTTTCTATTGGGTTTGTCACAAAAGAAAAAAGCATTGAATTTTTCGTTAAGGACACCGGTTCGGGGATTGACAGGGAAGACCAGATTCAGATATTTGAACTGTTCACGCAAAAGAATATTAACGAAAGCAGGGTGCAACAAGGCAGCGGGCTTGGCCTTTCAATTGTAAAGGGCATCCTGAATTTACTTGGCGGCAACATCCGGGTAGAATCCGTTAATGGAAGCGGGAGTACATTTTACTTTTCTCTTCCGTTTAAAATGGAAGATTCAAAAGCTTTGGAAGATATCCAATTTGAGCCTGTTCAAAAAACAGAAAAACTTCCGGTGGTACTTGCCGTTGATGATGAAGAGACCAATAGTATTTACATAGAAGCAGTTCTAAGAAAATATACTTCAAAGATTATTAAGGCAGTAAATGGAAAAGAGGCTGTCGATATCTGCAGGAACAACCCGGATATTTCAATAGTTCTAATGGACATTAAAATGCCGGTAATGAACGGATTTGAGGCAACAAGTATAATTAAATCCTTCCGCAAGGATTTGCCAATTATAGCAGTTACGGCCTATGCCATGGCAGAGGATGAAAAAATTGCATTAGATGCGGGTTGCGATGACTATCTGGCAAAACCTTTTACCTATTCGAGACTGATTGAAAAAGTCAGGAAATACACGAGCTAAAAATTAGCTGCGGCGAAATTCGTCCATAAGGTTCTTAATTGTCTCTTTCACGCTGATAATCTTTTCTGCACGGAAAGCATTGCTCCCGGCGAATGCGTATCCCTTTGAAAAATTACCCTTGTATGCGTTATACAGAGCCTTAATTATACAATACGGACTCTTTGTATAGTCGCATGTTTTTATGCAGTGAAAAGGACAGGCTTTTGGCACTTCTGTTCCCGCTTTAACTCTCTCCAGAAACTTACTTAAGATTGCACGGCCCGGCATTCCAACAGGGCTCTTAATGATCTCAACGTCGGACTCTTTTGAATTGATATAAGTCTCTTTAAATGCAAGAGAAGCATCACACTCGTTGGTTGTTACGAATTTTGACCCAATCTGAACAGCAGAGGCCCCCATATCAAGAAATTTCTTCATATCGGTTCCGTTATAGATTCCGCCTCCGGCAATTATAGGAATCTTGCAGTTGTTCTGCTCTTCTACAATCTTAATGTTTTTTACAAGGTCCGGAAGCAACTCTTCAAGAGAATATTTATCATCCGTAATCTGATCCAGCTTGTAACCCAGATGCCCGCCTGCTTTTGGCCCTTCAAGTACGATTGCATCGGGAACATAATTGTAGTTCTTTATCCACTTTTCGCAAATAATGAGAGCTGCTCTTGTAGAAGAAACTATAGGAACTAGTTTGGTTGTACATCCTTTTGTAAGAAAAGACGGTAAATCCAAAGGCAGCCCTGCTCCTGCAAAAATCACATCAGCTTTGCTCGAAATTGAGGTTTTAACCATATCGGCAAAGTTGGTTAGTGCAACCATTATATTTACACCTATAACTCCTTTTGCTTTCTCTTTTGCTAATTTTAGTTCTTCCATAAGACCTAAGATAGAGGCCTCATTATAATCGCTTGAAAATTTCCGGTAAAGAAGTCCAAGACCCGCACATGATATTACACCTACTCCGCCTTCATTCGCTACCGCCGATGCTAAACCGGACAGTGAAATCCCTACACCCATTCCGCCCTGAACAATTGGTACAGATAAATTCAGGTTTCCAATAGAAAAATTACTCATTCAATATTTTTGGTCAAAGATAGTGCCAAATAACTACACTTTGAACATTCTTATCGAAATTATTGTAGAATTAATGAGAATTATTAATTCACCGGAAGAGAAAAAAAGAAGCGGGAGCCCCTTCCCTGCTCACTTTCAACTTCCAGTTTTCCTCCAAGCATCTTAACAAAATCGTTGCACACAATTAATCCCAGGCCACTGCTTGACTCTCCCTCTGTCCCTCTTCTGCCGGTCCGGGGAACAGGCTTGAAAAGATTATCCAAAATATCCCGGCTCATACCTATGCCGGTATCTTCGATAGAAATTTCTACGGTTGAATCATCTTTGTTTTTAGCTTTTACTATTACCTGCCCTCCGTGCAGTGTAAACTTAACCGCATTGGAAACCAGATTGCGGATTATGGTCTGGAGTATGTTGTTGTCGGCCAGAACTACAATATTTTCGTCAATGTCTATTTCTATCGTGATATCCTTGTTCTTCGCCGGTTCCTCCATCATCCCTGCTCCCTCTCTTACAACCGGAAGCAACTCTGTCAAAGCGGGGTTAAAAGGAATCATTCCTCTTTTGTTTTTTGCCCAAAGCAAAAGGTTCTCCAGAAGTGCGTACAGACTTTCTGCCGAAGTTTTCATACTGGCTGCCATTTCCTGAATTTCCTCCTGAGTAAAACTATGCAGTTCTTCACTTAGCAATTGAGTCATTCCCAGGAAACTGTTAAATGGCGTTTTCAGGTCATGAACAATAATCGAAAACATCTTCTCCCTGTCCTCCTGTGAGAGCAAAAGCTGTTCATTTTTCAGCTTTATCTCATCTTCGGCAAGCTTCCTTTGTGTTATATTTCTGCTGATTCCCAATACTCCTATCAGATTTCCTTCGTCATCCGTCATTGGGACCTTGATTGTCTCGAGAAGGACCCTTTCACCTCCATCGGCAAATGTTATCCACTCTTCATTCATTGATGGCCCGCAAGCCTCCATGGCTATTTTGTCGTTCATCCGGAAAGAATCAGCAAGTTCTTTATCTACAAAATCATAATCTGTTTTCCCGATTATTTCAGCTTCTTTTGCTCCGAAAAATTTTTCAAATTGTTTGTTGCAGGTAATATATACGCCATTGTAATCTTTAAGCCATATCAAATCCGGTATCGTCTGCACAAGAGTCCGGAGATGAGTTTCACTGCTTTTAAGGGCCTTTTCTGCCGCCTTGCGCAGGACGATCTGTTCTCTAAATGGCAATACAACAATAAAAAAGACAGCAGGAGTAATTATTATAGTGAGCAGCGCAGAGTCAATGACCGCTTCGATCCAAAATTCTTCAATGCTAAGATTATCCACAACAAGCATGATCAGCACCTCGCCAGCTATGATAGATGACAAAAGCGCTAAAGCGACCCGTTTGACTAAATTGGAATTTTTTTTATTCATAAGGTATTCTAAATTAATTATCAATACCTTCTTTTAACAATATTAATTTAATAATAATTCCCGAATTATAAACAGGGTTGGTATTAAAATGTTTATTTATGACCTTTGCGGCATAAGAAGAACATCAGAATTGCAGATAAAACAGCTGTTGAAGCCCCAAAATAGAACGGGACGCTTGAATTTACCTTGTCATAGAGTATGCCAGCAATGAGACTGGCAGGAAGAAGAGTGATTCCTAAAAGTGCATTGTACAAGCCAAGTCCTGTTCCTTTTTTATTACCGTCCACCATGTCGGAAACAAATGCCTTTTGAATTCCGTCTGTAGCAGCAGAGTACAACCCGTAAAGTGCAAACAGGGATACTATAGTCATCACGCTTGTAGTTGCGCCGAATCCAAAATAGACAATTGCATAAATAATATAGCCAACGATAAGTACCCTCTCTTTTCCAATTTTATCCGAAAGAACTCCTATCGGGATGGACAGCAAAACAGATACAACGCTTGTTATGAGGTATACCAGCGGGATGAAAGCCACTTTAACTCCTACTTCATTGGCTTTTACCAAAAGAAGCGCGTCGGTTGAATTCCCCAGAGTGAAAATAAAAACTATTGCAAGAAAAAGATAGAATTTTGGAGAGAAGTCCTTTAACCTGAACTTTTTTAAAAGCGTGGTATTATTCTTTTTTGCCTCTTTTATTCCAAAGATTATTACTAATATTCCAAGTACCGCAGGTATACCGGAAAGCAGAAAAATAATCTTGTAGTTCCCGGGGAAAAAGGCAAGCAATGCAAAGGCAATGAGCGGTCCAAGAATTGCTCCGCTGTTGTCCATCGCTTTCTGAAGGCCAAAACTTTTTCCGGTTTCGCCATTTATAACTGATCCGGCAATGAGAGAATCTCTTGGTGCAGTTCTTATTCCTTTTCCCACCCTTTCCACGAAACGCAGCACCAGTACCTGAATGGGAGAAACTACAAAAGCATAGAGGGGCATTATCAAAGCAGACAATCCATAACCGAGCAGTAAAAACGGTTTGTTTTTCCCTATTTTGTCGCTCCAGAAACCCGATAATGTTTTAATGAGAGAAGCCGTACTTTCTGCAATCCCTTCAATTAAAGAAAGGCTTGTCTTTGATGCGCCAATCGAGAGCAAAAACATTGGCATTACAGAATATACCATTTTGGCAGACGTATCTGTAAGGAAACTTGTGAGACCGGTAAAAAAGATGTTTTTACTAAAGCCGAAAAGTCTATTATTTTTCAATTTAAATTGAAATTTTGACAAGCAAATTTAGTTATTAATTTTTAATTCTAAATTTGACGTATTCTCTTTAAACTATACTAAACTTTAAATTGGAAATAATATATGAAATCTGTTCTAAAACTTCATTTTTCTACAATTCTGTTTTTTCTCCTTGCATCGTCGCTTTGCGCCCAGAATGCGCAGACTTCTCAAAAATTACCTGTAGCATGGGAAGAACTAACTTCTTCGGATTTTTCGCTTGCAGTAAAGCAATCGGACAGTTTGTGCATAATCCCTATTGGCGTAATCGAAAAACACGGGCAGCACCTTCCTATGGGGACGGATGTTTATACTTCAAGATACATCTCACTTGGGGCTGCAGCCAAAGAGTATGCTGTTGTATTTCCATTCTATTATGCTGCTCAGATTTTCGAAGCAATGCATCAGCCCGGCACAATTGCATATAGTGAAGAACTGCTCTACAAAATACTGGAAGAGACTTGTAATGAAATCTCCCGCAACGGATTAAAGAAGATACTCATAGTTAACGGCCATGGGGGAAACACATATTTCCTGCAGTATTTTTGCCAGACAATGCTTGCAAAAGAGCACGACTATTCTGTTTTCCTCTTCACTCCTTCTGTTGATGCCGAAACTCAGAAAAAAATTGCATCAATGCGTAAAAGCACAACAGGCGGCCATGCCGACGAAGGAGAGGCTTCTACAATGCTTGTAGTGAGGCCTGACCTTGTAAAACTGGAACGCGCTTCTATAGAATCCGGAGAAGACCAGAAACGGTTATCACTGCCCAACGCATACTCTTCAATCGGCTGGTACAGCAAGTACCCCAACCACTATGCCGGTGACGCTAAAGATGCAAACGACGCACTTGGCCGGATAATCTTAAACCAGAAAATACAACAATTGTCCGAGGTAATCAAAACGATTAAAGCCGACAAGGCCACAATGAAACTGCAGAGAGAGTTCTGGGGCAAATCCTCTTCACCTGTTACCAGATAATTTTTCTTTGGCGGTCATATTGTTTATTGTCAACAATATACTAAAAAGGATAGCATCTAAGATGCTATCCTTTTTAGTAAGTATTTGATAATAAGTCACATCGCGACTAAATCATAATAAAAGTATCTTTCCCGGTCTGGCAGAATGCACATTTGTCATCAATGGCAGCACTGTCGTATGTGTTTCCGCATACAGGGCATACTGCATATCCTGCAGGTAAAATTATCGTAGAAGGTTTTGCCGGATCTGTAACAGGAGCCATTGAGGCTATTGCATTTTTGTAAAATTCCTGATGTTTTTTCTCGGTATCAGAAGCCCATGTAAATGACTGAGTAGCTTTTTCTACTTTCTCATTTGCGGCATCAAGCAAAAACTGAGGATACATTGTATCTACCTCATATGTCTCTCCTTCAAGCGCGGCCTGAAGATTTTCCAAAGTGGTTTTTACTTCAAAACTAGGAACAAATTCATCCATTTTCTCTCCAAGTCCTTCAAGAACTTTCCTGTGGTTAGCGGCATGAATACCTTCTGCCTTGGAAGCTGCCAGAAACAATTTGGCAACAGCCTCATTACCCTCTTCCTGTGCCTTAACGGCAAAAGCGGCATATTTAGCACTTGCTGTTGTTTCTCCTACAATACCGGCTTTGAGGTTTTCAATGGTTTTTACCGGCTTTGCCTGTTGACATCCTGTAAAAGCAAAAACAGCCAATACAGCTAATAATAACAATTTTTTCATAAAAATTAATTTAAAGTATTGAAACTAAAGGGGCATCATATAACTATAAACAAGTGTTCCTCCGTAGAATCCTGTAATACTCACAGATATTGCACAAATTGCATAAAGAATAAAAGCAATCCATTTAAGGGTAACATTTTTGCTTTTTGATGCTTTAAGAATGATTCGGAAAACAGCAGTTGTAAGTGCTGTCCATAATGTAACCGAAGCGAAAAGTTCATGCATTTCTTTTACTTCTCCGGCAGTTCCGCTCATTTCGCTTGTAAAAAACTCTCCAGTGAGGAAGGCTGCAGCTGCTGCAAGAGCACCAAAAATGAGCAAATAAAATCCTGCAAATGAAAGACAGGTTGTTTTTTTAAAAAATAGGAAAGCAATTTCGGCAATAAAACCGATCATTAGCAGTGCAATTGGAAAATGCACCAACATTGGATGAAAATGGCTGGCAGAAATCATAGCTTATTGGTTTAGAGTTAATCAAATATAACAAAAAAACTATAAAAAGAGGACTACTGAAATTCTATCCTGCAATAATTAATCCCGTAAGCATTGTATCTAAGAATCTGGCTTCGCATACGCTCTTTAAAGTTTGCATAGTCGCGCCCCTCTTTTGGCGACCACACTACCTCCGCCAAAGCAGCTGCTCTCGGGTATACCATGTACTCTACATGCGACGGAGTCGGCATCCACTCTGTCCAAACATTTCCTTGCGCTCCCATTATATATTTTGCTTCTTCTGCAGATAAAACCGAAGGAACAGGTTCGTAGTTGTAAATTTTTTCAAGTGTCGTAAAGCCGCCTATTGCCTGTGGTTGCGATGCAGGGTCTGCCTGATAATGGTCCAGATAGCAATGTGTGCCCGGCGTCATTACAACATAGTGATGTTGTTTTGCCGCCTCTATTCCTCCGGCTTCGCCCCTCCATGACATCACTGCT
>Ga0209016_1002788_pt1 | contig 11131 bp, 11 predicted proteins | sample EPASupsiteSAE305_FD_187265 | JGI IMG/M metagenome (GOLD analysis project Ga0209016, IMG submission 187265) | Bioremediated contaminated groundwater microbial communities from EPA Superfund site, New Mexico - SAE3-05 (SPAdes) (version 2) | ecosystem: Environmental > Aquatic > Deep subsurface >...
CGACCGTACTCTTGAAGGAAAAAATGGCCCGGAATAATATCGATATGGGAGTTGGCTACCCCGATAAAAGGTTTGTTAAAATCTTCGTCTTTAAGTCCGGTTGCACGGAGTAAACTGCGATGAGGGGTTTTATCAAATCCCCGTTTGATGGTATCACTACGCATAGGATTCCTTTTTATAGTAATTATTTTAAGTAGCGCGATTATACCTAAGACGAACTCTAAAAAACGTATGGCGCCCTAAAAACGGCAAAAAATCCCTCAGACCTCTTTACACACTATTATTTTTTTGCTATACTTCCAGTCCACAAAAACAATGCGGGAATAGCTCAGTGGTAGAGCACAACCTTGCCAAGGTTGGGGTCGCGAGTTCGAACCTCGTTTCCCGCTCCAGAATCTCAGTTGAAACATTGCTTTTTGATGTTTGAACTGAGATATTTTTTTCTACGTGAAGCCCGGATGGCGAAATCGGTAGACGCAAGGGACTTAAAATCCCTCGGTGGTAACACTGTGCCGGTTCAAGTCCGGCTCCGGGCACCATCATGGTGGCGGCATAGCCAAGCGGTAAGGCATGAGCCTGCAAAGCTCTGATCCCCGGTTCGAATCCGGGTGCCGCCTCCAGCATAGAAAAAAATAGTTTCAATTTTACTACGGGTCACTGGCAGAGTGGTCGATTGCACCGGTCTTGAAAACCGGCGAGGGTTATACCTCCCAAGGTTCAAATCCTTGGTGGCCCGCCATCACATTACAAAATTCCCCTACAATACTTTTAAAGTCCAGAAATATTAATCCAACTCTTTTTCAAGAAACATTTTCATCTGTTCTGAGGGCATTGGCTTAGCATATAAATAACCTTGAATATTCTCACATCCGCTTTTCACTAAAAACTCTTTTTGCTCAACAGTCTCAACTCCCTCAGCTATTAATTCTAAATTTAAACTATGCGCCAATGCAACAATCGCTTTTACAATAGCCACGTCTTCATCATCATGAGGCAAGTCCCTTACGAAAGATTGATCAATTTTGAGCTTATTGATCGGCAATTTTTTAAGATAGGAGAGGGAAGAGTACCCTGTGCCGAAATCATCAACGGCAACTTTTATCCCCAATTGGCTAATTCTTTTTAAAATAGCTATTGCCCCTTCCGGATTGATCATAATTTGATCTTCTGTCACTTCAAGCTCTATCCATTCAACTTTACACTCGCTCTCTTTAATAAGATTATCAAGAAAATCGATAAAGTCTTTTTGTTGCAGCTGTTTAATCGTAAGATTCATGGCTAAAATTCCGGGGGAGAGTCCCTCTTTGTACCATCTAGCGAGTTGTGTCATCGCATGCTTCATAACAAATCTATCCAGTTCAATCATAAGCCCTGTCGTTTCGGCAAGAGGGATAAAGACTCCAGGCGAAACCAATCCCATGGAAGGACTTTGCCATCGAACAAGTGCTTCCATCCCTAATAATTTGTTATTCTTTCCGCTAACTTGCGGTTGATAATAAACCACAAACTCTTCATTTTTGAGCCCGGCTCTCAAGCTTGTCTCCATAATAACCCGTTCAAATGCCCGTGCCGTCATTTCAGCACTGTAATATTGGAAAGTATTTCTCCCTTCACTTTTGGCCGTATACATTGCTGCATCTGCATATTTCAGGAGATCTTGAGGAGTGTCTCCGTTATCGGGATAAAGACTGATTCCAATGCTGCATCCTATATAAAGCTCAGTCTCTTCTATGATAATCGCTTCTGAGAGAAGGTTTAAAATTTGATCGGCTAAAAATGAGGCATCTTCTGCTCGTTGAATTCCTTCAAGGATAACCGTAAATTCATCCCCTCCGAAACGGGCAAGAACCTCTTCATTCTGTACCGTTTCCATCAGTTTTTGTGTCACAATATTCAAAACTTTATCGCCGGCTTCATGTCCGAGAGAATCATTGATTTCTTTAAAATGGTCAAGATCAATAAAAAGTAATGCCATTTGGGCATCGTGTTCTTTAGACTTTTGAATCGCCATCTCTAGCCTGTCATTAAATAGAACACGATTTGCCAACCCTGTCAACGCGTCATGGGTTGCTTGATATTCTATTTCATTTTTTTGTTCGAGCAGTTCATTATGCTGTTTAAGTAACGCTATTTTTGATCCCCTTATCGAATTAATCATGGTGTTCATTGTGATGGAGAGCGCATCGATTTCTCTGGCATCATACTCGGGAATTAATTTAATAGGGATGCCGTCTTCATCACTATTACTGATAAGGGTGACAATATCGGAAAGCGGTTTGAAAATAAATAAACGTATCACCACAAAAAGGGAGAGGATCAGAAGAAGAGAGATTGCTGCGGTATTGATAAAAGCTTCGGCAATGATTTGATTTAATTGCGCGTTCATAGCCTCATCCGAAATATAGATACTGATCGCGCCGAGTTTATCTCCCGAGGACGAAGTAATCGGATATTTATTAGAGTAGTAGCACTCTTTTAGCCGTTGATTATGCTGATTGTTTTTAACGTCATAATCGACTACTTTTCCCGTTTTATCTCGAATTTTACCGCTAATATAGGATTCTCGCCCCAAGATATTGCCCATATTATCATCTTCAACGATAATGGCAAAAGTATCTCTCGGCTCCATTTCATTAAAGAGCAGTAAATCATATTCATTGACCGAATACGACTCGATCAAACGGGTAAGATTCTTTTGCAAAGAGGAGACGGTGAGCATTGAGCTGTATTTCATCTCTTCTATTATTTTACTTTTTGTTGCGATATAGGTATAAGCAGAGTGTACGGACATAATAATAGCCACGGTTAAGATTATTATAATCCCGACGGTTAAATATAAAGAACGTTTTTTCGAAATTTTTTTCATTCTTGCTCTCTCTCAATACCCAAAACATTTCGTTTAATAATTGGGAGCTTTTCGATAATATTTTCTGCAGACACTGCAAGAATAGGCAATTGTAGATTTTTTTCTACCTTTTTTCCAAGCAGATAATTATCCATAGCGCGAACCGCTTCCTGCCCCATTAAATAAGGTTGCTGCATCGCACTGCCTACAAGTACACCCTGAGGAATAAGCTTTATAAATTCAGGTTCCGCATCGAAGGTAATTAATATTATTTCATCTTTCTTTCCTGCATCGGCAATCGCATCCAATGCCCCTTTATATTTATCCGAACCTTGTAGCCATATTGCACGGAGGTCCGGGTATCTATCAATCATCTCTTTCGTATAATCATACGTTTCTTCATATGAAAAGGTGACTTGCTGTTTAATATCCGCACCTTTAATTCCTGCTTCGTCCATCGCCTGCATAAAACCGCTGGTTCTTGCTTGTGCATTCAACCTTTTTTGAGGTATGGCAACAATCCCGACTCTCCCGCTTTCCCACCCACGTTTATGAAGTGCTTTGGCAAGAACTTTTCCGATTCGATATGCCCCCTCTTTATTATCCGAAGAGATGTATGAGACATACTCACCCCCATCAGTTCCAATATCTGCTATTACAACAGGAATCTCAGAACTTGAAGCTAATTTAAGAATAGTAGCACATGCAGAGGAGGTTGTAGGGGATATTATGATTCCGGATACGTTTTCATTAATGGCTTTGGCTATAAATTCCAGTTCACGCTTTCGACTGTTTTCGGCACTGTAAATATCAATCGTATACCCTAATGAATCGGCACTGTTTTTTACCCCGCGACCCATAATTTCCCAGAACGGAATTCTCGTGTCGGAGACAATATAAACCAACTTTTTTATCCTCGTTTTTTTGGATAACGTAAATGAATTTACCGGAGCAGTTATATCCGGGCTTGAGGAAGTTTTGTTTTCTGAAATGGTTGTTACCTTATAAAAGAATAGGCTAAATCCGAGGGATAAGAGGAGAATAAAAGCAACTACAAGAGGTTTACTGAAGGGTCTGTTCATTTTACACCTTGTGCTAAGAAGCCAAATCGATTTTATTAATAGTATCTAAACAGTTTCTTAATTTTACTGAACCTTGTATTTAAAGATGAACTTAACACTATTAGTTCTAAAATTTTATTTGATTTGATTATACCCCGCAGTATGATTTTTTTTATTTCGTTTGAGGAGTGATTTATGGAAACTCATTTTATAAATGAACCGTTTAAAGCCTCACTGGATGCCGATAAAGAGTATTGGTACTGCACATGTGGTCTTTCTAAAACTTTCCCGTTTTGTGACGGAAGCCATGAGGGAACCGGCAAAGCACCGATCAAGTTTTCCGTCGACGTTGAAACGGACAAATGGCTCTGCCGCTGTGGAAGATCGGGACGCAAGCCTTATTGCGACGGATCACATCAACAAGGCCTTTAAAGCACCCGCTCCATCAAATACGTTATCAACGGCAAGGTTATCAATGCTGCCATGATTCCGTATCCTACCAGTGCGGCACTAAGTGCAGGGGCAAATCCCGCTGCAATTGCCAATGCTCCGGCGGTAATCATAGAGGGCATCCCCGATTCAAGTACTGCCGTTTTAAGTACAAGCGGATCAGTTCCCATCGCTAATAAAATACCAAAGGCGATCAACGGCATGACAATCAATTTTACAACCAACGCTTGAGTAAATAACCCATAATCAATTCCACCGCCGAATTTCATCGAATATCCCACTGAAATCAGCGCTAACGGGACAAGAGTAGCGGCAAGTATCTGAAGATAAGGGTGCGCAAGCGGAGGCGTTTCTCCCCAAGTAAGGGCGAACAAAAGAAAGATGAATGGGGGGAAAAGGAGTAGCTTTTTGACAATCACCCGTTTATGAAATGTCCCGCTCTCATATCGTGCAATCACCGCCGCACCGTAGAGGGAGAGGATTAAAAAGGTTCCGAACTGATCATACATCAAAACATACGCTATCGCCTCTTCCCCTAAAAGTGTATGAATGATCGGTATACCGACAAACGACGTATTCCCCAGCGGTATCACAAGGAGTAATGCTGCACGGACATGGGGAGGATGGTTACGCGTCATCGCGATCACAATCACAATCACGATCGGAAGCAGTATCCAAGGGATAAGAATGACGCTAAGCGCGGAGGAATCGAAATGTATCTTAGGAACTTGAAGTAATATCGTCGCAGGTAAAGAGACATAAATAACAAAAAAATTAAGGCTTTTCGCAAAATCGACGGGTGTATCCGCTTTTTGGAGGAGTATGCCGATTAATAACAACGTTATGATAAAAACAAACTGCTCCATCTGCTACTCCGATTAGAATTGTCGAAATAGTAATCCTATACCCCTTTTAAATCTCTAAAATATCCTAACAGCACTGGTATTCGCAATTTTTCATCAATTCTAGACCAATAGTGTGATGACTCGCTTCAAACAACTCTTCGATGTAAAACACGGAAGAGCATACATGATAGAGAACTTTTTCGTCCGATTGTTTCTCGTAATAGCTTTGAGGAATTTTGGCTTTGAACGCATCCCAAAAACGATTATTGTATTGTTCATCCGCAGTCACTTCTATGATAGCATCTATCACTTCGGTAGCGTGTTGATAACAATCAATATTCATAAAGGAAACGTAACGATCCACCGATTCTATCTTTTGATTTCCCATTCTCTCCATCTCCTTATTTTGAAACCATTGTATAGCACTTAAGAGAAAAAAAGGGGTGATCAAAAGAGAAAAACCGCTCTGATCTGTCTAAAAAAAGAGCATATCCGTTTAATCATCCAAAAGGTACAATTACTCATTGAGAAAAAAGGGATCTTATGCCATATCGCTATACCTCTCCGAAAATATCTTTTACGACAATACTCAAATGGCAATTCTCTAAAGCTTTTCGTAAACGACGATCAGACGCTATACCGCTTCCCATCACCACGCAAGAGGTACTTCCTGATGGTGAATATGCCCTTTGGCTAGGACACGCAAGCCTCTGGTTAAAGATAGGCAATAGCACCGTGGCAATCGATCCTGTACTGGAAAATATCCCGCTGTACCCTCGCCAAAGTCCTCTTCCAATCCCAAGGGAGCAACTCAGTGCCGATATACTACTCCTAACCCATGCGCATTACGACCACTACGACAAATCCTCCGTAAAATATCTGCTCAGACAAAATCCAAAAATGATTATCGTTGCACCTGCAGGATTTTGGCGCTATCTGAAAGGAAAAATAACCCGGGAACGGTGTTTTGAACTGGAGTGGTGGGAATCCGTCATGATAGGGGGACTTTTCATCACCCTGACACCGAGCAGGCATTGGAGCAAACGAACCCCATATGACACGAACAAAGCACTCTGGGGGGGATATGTGATCCAGAATGCCGACCATACCCTCTATCACGCAGGTGACAGTGCATATGGAGAACACTTTAAGGAGATCGGAGAGAGATTTGAGATTGATGAAACCTTTTTACCGATCGGCGCTTATCGTCCTGAAACGATTATGAAACATAACCATCTCAACCCTCCCGAAGCGCTTCAAGCCGCCTCGGATCTAAAAGCCAAAACAATGATTCCGATCCATTACGGAACATTCATTCTTTCGGACGAACCCCTAAATGAACCGATTGAATGGTTTGAAGAGCTGATCAGTGCAAAAAAGTATCCCTTTGAATCTAAAATCCTCCGTGTCGGAGAGATTTATCGTTTTAAAACGACATCCACATTCAAATCAACCTGATCACGTACCACTATTAAAAAGGCCATTTTCGGCGGGGTTATCCCAAAATCGGACATTTTCATCGTGCTTTTGGCTTTGATACGTACCTTAGAAGCTTCTTCGCTAAGTGTCCCCTCAAATACCATTGGTTTGGTAATGCCATGCATGCTCATTGCCCCTTTGAGGGTTACATTGTCACCCCCCTTTGCCACAACTTCTTTGACTTCAAAGACCGCTTTAGGGAAAGTAGATGATTCCAATGTCTCTTGCATATTAGTATCACGTTTTTTATTATCGCTTACCAAATCAGACATAGATACTTCAATCGTCCCTCTCAACGTTGCGGGAGCCGCATCCATTGATAAATGCGATATTGCTTTTTTGGCAGTCGGATCAATTGTAGAATCTCCGAATACTTCGGTATGTGCTTTTATGCTTCCCGATTCAAATGCCAAATTGCCCGCAAATGCAGAGGCAGCCAATAAAATTGCTGCCAAACCCACTATTTTTTTCATGTTACTCTCCTAAAATAAAATGGATATATCACGGCAAACACCCCCAATACTAAGACAACGATCCAAAGCTGATGATGTAACGCAATCCCATTAGCCGCAGATGCCGCGATCCAGCCAACTCCGATCATGGAGAGTCCGATTATACGGATATCCCCCATCTGAATAAGCTTATGAAACAACAAAACATTATAATATGAAATAACAATCGGATAGACAATGGCAAGTAACATTGGCTCTTTCATCCAGTACAATAGGTAACTCGCCGCAAACAGTCCAAAAATAACACGAACCTGCCGCAACAATTCGTCACCATAGCGATAGGCTAAAAATACCCCAAAGAGATGTGCCGTAATAATAAGAAGGGTATATTCACTCCAAATGTCCATATCTCCTGATCGGCTCAATGTTTCAAACAGTGCCGAATCGGCAAAGATCCAGAGCATCATTACTCCGATTAACCGCCACGGAAAAGTGACATGTTCTACACGAACTACATGTTTGAGATGTGCAAATCGTAGCGCCGCGACAGAGATAAGAGGAAGAATTACCGCAATATCATCGCGTTCTACATACGGGTATGTATAAAATGCCGTCCCAACTGCATACGAAATCGCTAATCCCAATGAGAGCTGAAATTTGCCCTGTGATCCGAAAATATAGAGAAGCAACGGGGTGGTATAACCGACAACAAACCCAAGTGCTAACAACATTCCTAATGAGTAATTGGGATAGAACCACGAAATCATTATCTGGACGCCGAATAAAAAGCAGAGCTCCTGCTTGAGTCCGTGATGACGCCAAAAGGCACTGAACAAACTTCCGATTATCCCTCCCAACGGAAGAGTATAGAGGTCATGAATGTGAGAGTCAAATGCACCGACCACCCCGGTTTGGGCAATAAGAAGGTAATACAGAAGCTGCGAGCTAAGAACAATAACGAGAAGATTCACTGCTTACCTCGTAAGAACAACCAATACACCAGTGCAAACGATGCATCGTACAATGCTACCAAAAGGGCAATCCCATCTAATGTCCCTACCATATAAAGAGCAATAAATACCGAGGCACATACCGCACGTATCGATGCGGTAAACTCCGCAAAACGATGCGGATCATTGTGGAGCCCATACCAGTGTGCTAACCCCGTCCCAATCATAAAAGCAAATACAATGTACTCATAGGTTCCGCTAAAATGAAATCCGAGTGCCGGAAACAATGCCGCACCTGCGAGGATGAGGATCACCCCACCCCCTGCATCGCTCAAGAACCCGCTCAGATGGTAGAGTTTTAGCGGTGAATCGAGTTTAACTTTCATTCTCTCATACGTAATCCAAAGCACTATCCCTACAAGCAACGCACCGATCAGCGCACGCGCTCCCAAAAAATGCTCAATCGTTCCCTTTAATACGCCCGCTTCGATGATTCCCGCTACCGTTAGCACGAGTGCCATCAGTGCCATTAACACCGTCCATATGATTGCATACACACGGCGAAACAGATTCGGCAAAAGATAATGGAGAATCGACAGCGCCATAAACGCCACCCCAAGCCCCATCGCAATATGTGCATGCCCGACAACCAAATCGTTACGATGGATCAAAGCACGAATCTCAGGGATAAAAAGAAAATTCCCCTCCACATCGACAAAGACAAATGCCCAAATCGAGAGGATCAGATACGGATTCGTTTTAAAACTCACCCCTGCGTCACGGAGCCACACCCACAACAATGGGAGGTATAACAGGGTTAAATACTGAAAAAACCACTCCTCACTGTAGCTCAAACTGTGAAAAAAATTACGGATAATGAGAGAGAGGGCATAACCGACAAGCGGTACAATCCACAACCAATGCCAGCGGGGTTTAAACTCCGCTGACCCTACCAGCTTGATGAGAAGATAATAGATCGGAATCAGGGTAAAACTCATTCCCAATGTATTATCCCCATGCGGCCCCACAAGGGTCTGCTCCACCTGACCGTAATCGGGATTCATAAGTACGACCAACGCGATGGGCGCTGCGATAACAGCCACAAGCGAGACATTAACCCACAAAGGACGTTTCTCATAACGGCGCAGCGCATCTACAAGGGCTAAAAGATAAAACAAACCGCTAAATGCCAGTAAAAAGTTCAGCTGATACGGAAAATCGTAAAACGGCAATCCTCGAATGTTCCCAAATAGCAAAGCCATCGACATAAAAAGTAAAAATAGGTTCCAAACGACGAAATAACGGCGCAAATGAGCTATTGCGGTTTCGGATAAAACTCCCTCTTTCTGAAACAGGGCAAACGGCAACAGCGAGAGCATCAACGGAAAAAAACCGTATAACATCTGCGAAATATGGAGCGACCGTGCACGCTCAGGAGAGAGAAGCGTCATGGAACCGTCCAGACCTAGCATCTCTACTGCATAAACCAACCCCGCAAAAAGGCCTAAAATTAACCATACAAAAGCTAAAGGAAGCTCATCGTTTATGAATTTGCTTAACAATGCCATCCTCCATCTCAATAATGATATCTGCATAATCGGCTATTTTTTTATCATGCGACGCCACAACAAAGCCTGTCCCCTCACCCGCGAAACGTTTAAAGAGTTCATACACCCCAAGTGCATTTTTCGTATCCAGATTTCCTGTCGGCTCATCGGCGAAAACAATCGAAGGACGATTGATAAGGGCACGGGCAATCGCGGCACGCTGACGCTCACCTCCCGATACTTCATCGCTGTAGCGACTTCCTAACTTCTCAATCCCAAGTTCGACAAGAAGCGGATCGATCAATGTCGTATCCAGTGCCGCCAACGCTATGTTTTCACGCAAAGTCAGATAAGAGATCAAATAATGGAACTGAAATACAAACCCGATATTGGTACGACGGAAACGGTCAATATCACCAAGTTCCTGCAAAGACTTACCATCGTATCGGACAACGCCGAGTGATGGCTGAAGAAGCGTCGAGAGAATAGAAAGAAGGGTTGTTTTCCCGCTTCCGCTCTCACCGATAATTGCCGTAAAACTCCCCGGTAGAATCTCGATATCAACACCGTTCAATACTTTCTCGTGAGCGTAAAAATGTTCTAAAGCCTGTGCTTCGATTCTCATGCTCCACCTCGCTGAATCAAACTCATCGGATCGATACGAGAGGCATAAAGGGCAGGAAGAAATGTTCCCAGGAGCGCCATCGTTACCGAAACAATGAAAACATTAACCATCAATACGGTAGTTATCTCGCCGTTAATGTAACCTTGAAATTTATCGGCATGCTCAATCAGCTCCAAGATTCCGAGAGAAGCACCTAATGCTACCCCATAAGCAACAAGGGCAATAATCAATGTCTCACTCAAAAGTTTAAAAATAATCACCCGAGAGGAGAGCCCGATGGAACGCATAATCCCAAACTCTCCCTTCCGATCATTAACCACCATACTCATCATACTTACAATCCCCAGAATACCCATCAAAAATGCCATCGCACCGATTACATCCGAGCTGGTTTGGATAATTTTAAACTGATTGTAGGAGTCAATAAAACTATCCGTAGTTTTTGCTTCAATATCACCGTTCAATGCATTTATCTGCGTTACAATAGCTTCACTTTTCCCTAAATCATTGAGACTCACGAGAAAAATAGAGGCACTTTTATGAAATAACTCCCCCGCATCGGAGAGATTCATCACTACTCCGCCGTCTTCAAATCCGATACGACTTTTAAATACACCGCTGACAACAAACTCTTTTTTGGAAAGAACAATCGTTTTCGGATGTTTGAGGGTCTCAAAAATTTTTGAACCTAATATCACCTCATCTTCTTTAGGATATCTCCCCGATGCAAGAGTATAACTGTCGTATCGATTATCACTTACCCCGTAAATAGCGACTATAGGGAGTTTATCAACCGGAGCAGCTCCTAAAATAAGGGCACTTGACTCTTTTACCCCTGTGATTTTTCGAATCTCTGCACTCAGTGAGTTATTAATAT
>Ga0209016_1002790_pt1 | contig 11125 bp, 11 predicted proteins | sample EPASupsiteSAE305_FD_187265 | JGI IMG/M metagenome (GOLD analysis project Ga0209016, IMG submission 187265) | Bioremediated contaminated groundwater microbial communities from EPA Superfund site, New Mexico - SAE3-05 (SPAdes) (version 2) | ecosystem: Environmental > Aquatic > Deep subsurface >...
GGTCTCCGCTGGGCCGGGATGCATGTACCGTGCTTTCAACCGCTTTTTTTACGGCATGATACTGATGGTACCCCGCCATCTTCTTGGCAATCCCGCCCTCGTCATCGATCTCGAAGACAATGTAGTTCCTGATCAGATCGAGGAGCCGCCCCTTATCGAATGCACCCCGGATCAGCACTTCGAGCCGGAGCAGGGTTGGCGGGGCAAGCTGTTCGCCCTCAATAGTCCGCCACGGCATGAACCGTTCGCGGATGGAGGTCAGGGTGCCGATCCTGGCTTCGAGACCGTCCGAGATGACGATCATCTCATTGTGGGCAAACAGCCCCGGGATCTGCTGTTTGTAGGTCTGGATCTGCCGGTATGCGGTCTCGATCGTTGCCTTTTCATCGGTCGGGTTCTTCAGTTCGATAATGACGATGGGGAGACCGTTGAGGAACAGGAGAATATCGGGTCTCCGGTTGTGATGGTTCTCGATGACGGTGAACTGGTTGACGGCGAGCCAGTCATTCTTCTCCGGGTGATCGAAATCTGCCAGCCGTACCTGGTCGCCTTTGATGGTGCCGTCGGGCCGATGATACTCGACTTCAACCCCATCGACAAGCATCCGGTGGAACATCCGGTTGTTGTTTACCAGTGACGGGGAGTCCGGATGCAGGATCTTTTTTAGTGCGGCTTCCTGAGCATCTGCCGGGATATCCGGGTTGAGCCGGGCGATTGCTGCTGCGAGCCGGTGTTTCAGGATCGCGTCGTGCCAGTGATCGCGCTCGGCTCTGGGTTCACCGGGGGCGATGTCCGGGCCGAAAAGAGTGGTATAACCGAGCTCCCGGAGCCATGCGAGGGCGTGTTCTTCTACATGGGATTCGGCGATTTTTGCAGCAGGCATCCGGTATCTGAATCAGGAGTACGGTTTCCTCTACGATAAGCTTTGGGAAAAATAATTCTGAAAATATCTGTAAATTACTGAAAAATTTACAGGTTCCGGGAGTCCTCATCTGCGATCCCTTGTACCTTGAATGACCCGGAATCCGGGCCGAAAATGCGCATTTCAGAAAAAGTTCCGTCGAAGCAACTACTAATTTAGTAGATTTTAGTAATTATTAGTAGTTGGGAAAATGCCATACTGAGCCAAAAAAAACTGCTAGAAAATAGTTCTGGATTGTCGGGATCAATGATGTCAGCGGCTTGATTTCGACAGGAGCTTCAGATCCACAGGAAGGACATTTGATTTTGAACCGAAATACCCGAGTGTTTTATCCGGAGTTTCATTGACCATTATCCTGAGCACGGTTGATTCCACGCACTGCTGATGCTGGTTAAGAATTTTCACTGCCCGGGTCTGCCGGCTTTCTGATGAGGACGTAATATCGCTCTGCTGGACCGGTGCATCCCTTGGGATCATGCCGGTAATTCTTGCTCCAAGAGTATCGACACGGTAATACCCGTAATCCTCGCAGCTCAGGAGACGGTTGGTGTTTCTCTTCACGTCCTTATGGGCTTTGAGCCATTCGTAAAAACCCGGATTCCGTTTAGGCCCCATATGGACGCCCCCAAGACTGTCCAGACCCTGCCCGAAACCGAGAAGATCACGTGCAGAGAGCACTTCCTGATCATTGATCGACTTTCCATAGCTGACGTTGACGTAATGCAGGAAATTGTTCTCTTCATACCCCCGCTTCATCAACTGGACCTTCAGGGCATTCAGTGCGGTCGCATGGGTCGAGATCATTGTCCCGTCAAAATCTATGTAGTAGGCATTGATCCCATGATCAAGATAAAAATCGATGATCTTCCGGGTAAAGAGCGGAACCGTAGCAGGGAGGTAGCCAAGGATAGGCTTCTTGTTCCGCACCATGATTGCCTGATAACATACGTCAAGATAGGAGAGGAATTCCTCTAGATTCTCGCTTGTAAGTGCTCTTGCCACCTTGGGGATCGATGGGATCGGTGTGATATCGGAGAATGCGTAGGCTGTATTGGTAAGGATCTCGATTTCGTCCGGTGTCGGGAACCGTGGCGCCAATTCCTCATTCTTGAACTGGAGGAGACACATCGTCGGTTTGTTGCCGGACTGTGCAATACTCTTATGCGCAGCTTTGTTCTTTTCCTGTGATGCTGCGGGTTGTTCGTTGATATTTCGCAATGAGGTTTCGCTCAGGGTGAAATACAGTTCATTAAGGCATGCGAGATTCGTAGGGATGATTGTTTCCCGGAAAAAGGTCTTAGTATTAATAGCCCGGGTTGGTGTTTTCACGGACTTATTCCCAATAGAGAATTCAAGGGACCGCAGGTCGGTATCATCTGAAACAGAATAATCAGCAATCCGGATTTCTGTACTCATCTGATAAGCCCCGCGAGGATATCTTCAGTTATCCTGAATGAAGATTCTTTTAATCTTTTATATAAAACGTGGCATTCGCTCTTTGAGAGTTCGCCGCGATCTTTCTGCCAGAGCAACAGACCAATGGTTCCATGAATACGAATGTGCAGCTTATCTTTGAGTGTTCGCGCCCGTTCATCGATGATGCAAATATACCGAGCATGCTGCCGTTCCTTTTGCATACCTAAACAGAGGACACTGATCTCCCCGTCATGCAGCCACGGGTACCGTTTCGACAACTTCTCAAAACAGGGTTCATCATTCACTGGGATTACAGAGAATTTTCCATATCTGATGAATTCCTGAAAGGTCTCCGGGTTCTCCTGGATCTCGTCGTAGACCTGCTGTGTTGTCGTTAGATGATATCCGCACCCAGTGCAGGTGTCCAGTGCCTTGGGAAACCTGATCTCACGAAGAAGACAAACGATGGACGAGGTATCGAAGATCTTCATCCTATCCCCGTGCCTTATCAAGGAACTTCTCAACCGGGAGCCCTGCTAAAAATGCAGCTTTTTCCAGGCTGACTTTTCCCTTCTTATAGAGTGAGATTGCGGAGGGAATTCTCTTTTTTATCACCCGGTCATAGACACCGGATTCCTCGGTGAATTCCGGGTGTGAGACATAAATAAAGAGGAGAAGTTCATCTTCGGTCAGATCATTGAGAAATAGTTTATAGTCCTGTATTGCCTCAATTTCCTCTGCCGAAAATGCAGATTTTGCCTTGCTGATTGCAGCAAGGCCGGTGGGGGTGATCTGGTATCGGTTACCCTGTTCTTTCACGAGCCCCAGCGATCGCAGGTTTCCCATCTCGTTCTCTGCGGCCTCGCTGTAGGGGCCGAAGGTATGCGGGATGAATTCGGCCTGCTCCCGGATCTTGTCGATATAATCTGCGATAAGGAACATCTCCTTCTGGAACGCCACATTCCCTTTGAGAGGATCATTGTCACCGGCATGCAACAGATGCAGTATTGCCAGATCCAGATCGGTAAGATCCTCGACAATATCCTCGATTGAAAACTCCATCGCAGATTCCTTTTCTTACTATTATGTACGAGCGCTGATCATCAATGCTTCTGCGGATGGTTTTGTAATTAGGGGTATTAACAGGTGAGCGGGCGGAGGATGAAAGTGTTTTTTTATTATTCATCTGCAGTTACAGCTGCCACCGCATTCAATCTCTTTTGGGATCTCGGATTCCGGAATACTGGTCCGTTTGATTTTCCTGATCAAATCCCTAGAAGCAAACCATATTGATATTACGTGGGTCAGGTTTTCTGTGATGTATGCATCCGAACCTGCCTGATCGTCCAATAAGAGTTCAACAAGGGATTCATTGTCGGAAAATCCCTTCTCTATGTGATTGCAATGGAACTGGACGATGAATAATTTCTTTGGGATCTCATTCAGATTATCCCGAATCTTCGCATACGGAAATTGTGTTTTTTTCGGCTTTTTAAGAATTCCTTCCCAGAAGGATCGCATCCATTTGAATGTGACACCTCCACGCCATCCATGACCGATGATCCAGACGTACTTTGCTTTTTCATTCCGTAGCACTTCTAAAAATTCTTGAGGGTTATAGCAATGATAAATCTTGAAGGGATACCGGTTTTTGGTATAAAATGGTATAAGGATATCAAGTCCGCAATACGATCCCGCTGAGAAAGAGCCCATGGAGTGAATAATGATAAAAGCGTCATGATCTCTCTGATGGATATCGAGGTTTTCAGGATACTGCTGATTTTTCAATGTGTTTACCCACCTATCACCAGCACCTATAATGTAGAGGCTTAGCGCCACGGGCAAAATAAGAGCAATGAAGAAGAGCCAAGGTGATGATAAAATAATGGAAATTATCAGAGAGATACCAAAATATATGATAACTCCGCGTATTCCGAAATTATACCATTTCCGCGAAAAATTTATTTTACGATTTTGACTTTGCATATTATTTTCCGACCGTTTCCGTTGTGGTATCTATAACATACCCCTTCCAGTTCTCATTCATGAATCCCCTCATCCCACTCTTTGGATTATATGGAGGATACAGCGATCGAAATGCACTCTCAGCTGCAAGAAAATCCTCTTTCGGGAGCTTGTCAGTGAACTTAGCGAGATACAATAATCCAATGCTAGCTGACCGCGAGCATCCTTCATTACAGTGAACGAGAACGCGGTTGCCGGACCCGAGACTCGTGTTGATGAATGCGAGTGCAGCATCGATGATCTCTTTGGGGATATAGGCCGGGTCGGGTGCATCGACAAGGTTGAGGATAAGGCGATTGCCTCTCCGGGCAATGAGGTATTCCGGGTGATTCTTTGGGGCTGCGTTTGTTGTGTATCCTAATGCCTGCTTATGGTAAGGTATTTTGCAGGCATGGACTACACACCAGCCGGGTTCGTGCCGGACTTTGGTTTCATAATCGTTTTCGTTTCCGATGAAGAGGTTTGGGTAGATTTCAATCATAAGACATCAAGATGATACAGTGTGATCCAGACTTTGAAATGCTGATAGCGCACTATCAAAATTATCAAAGGTTTTTTTCACGTTTTTATCAAATAGTAAAGATCCTTTAGTATCTCGATCTGTCCAATACTCCCCTTCGAGAATGAGTTTTTCACTATTATGAATCTCTAATAAAAGACCCCCATAATGTATGGGACTTCGTTCACGGATCATGATGTTTGGGATATTATTGTAGACTCCGGCAATCTTATGTGGCCCAGCATTGTTAGAGATAAAATTACCCGAAAGTAGATCGGACTTTGATTCCTTCGTTATCATTCGTATATTTAGATTAGAATACGTCTGATAGATTATTAAAAATGCATCAATTGGTTGAACTGGCTCTCCGGTTTCTTTGTTTATCCATGATGAGACAATCTTTCCTTTCCAAGTTCCCGATACATCGGGGAATGGGACAAACAATGAATGAATAATTGGGAATTTCCATAGCCATTTATCGAACAGTAATAGGACAATCCCAACAATTCCTACAACAAGTGAGAACGGTTTGAAGAAATCACTGGTGATTGCAATTCCTGAGAGAATCATGAAAAAAGCCCAAATTCCAAAAATTATGCCAATTAATGTAGTAAGATGAAGACGCGGTATCATATTTTCCTCAATTTAATCCGATATAAGTCCATGCTGCTCCTAAAAATTCGTGGGCTTGACTCTGAGTCCATGGTTGTCTCCAATGGAAAAGATACTTTATATTGTTGACTTCCAGCCATTCTTTACATTGTTCTGTTGTTAATGTGGCGTTATAAGTATAGGAGAGAATACTTTTCACGTCATCGAGGTATGCATTATGACCGAATGAGCTGTTCGGGCAATTCCATGCGAGACATTCAATTAAGTATGAGGGGATAGGCTTTGCTGCAGCAATCCCATTATCCGCCATCTCATTCCTAAGCCGTTTAAGCCCCCGAACGAGATATTTATAACGATAATTTGTTGCGTTATTCTTCTTCACACCTTCATCGTAATGCTGATTGGGGTAATTTTCAATAGGCAGTCCATTATCTGGGCGTAATTGGGCACCTGAGTGATAAAAATAACCGCCATTGATTTTTTGATTGGTGTATAAGCGATATTCAAAACAGGGAACAACATCCGCATCGACTCGATACGTATTTGCATGTATATCAAAAGCTTTATTCCCACGTGTAATCGATTGACTTCCAAATTTATTCTTTAAGGCGGTCTCAATATCGACTTTGAATTGGGAGTATGTGTATTTTGAATCACCAAATCCAAGAATTTCATTGGTCAGACCATTCGCATGAGTATAATCTGGAATGAAGGTATCCATAAATCGGACGCAGATATCGACATCACTCTGAAGGCGGACATTCGTATTATTACGATACGATCCTTGGGCAATCACCTCGACCCTGTGATTGGACAGAGTTTCATCCTCTTGAATTGCCTCCCGGATCATTCTTTCTGCATTCTGGCACTTCTGGTCTTCCGTGTCACTCGAAGGCTCTCTCCAGGATCTAAATGTTGTTTCCCAATCGCGACTCATTACTTAACCTCTCAAATGCAGTAAAACCCCTTCTACTGCTTTGAGAAGATATTTTTCCGGCCGAATATATATCCCCGCGTGATGCGCGGGGTGAAAGTGTGGGAAAAGAATAACGACGGTTGCTACGTTACACACTCAATTTGTATTTCACCGCTCATCAGTTTCGGCAGCAGTGCATCGCGGATCTGGGCGAGCGTGCGGGACTGCTGCTCGTTATTTCCTATTTGGGCGTATAGTGGTTCGACCTGTTGAACGAATTTGGTAAGAACCTCATCGGGAGGTATGAGAACATTCATCGGTTTAAAATTCGATTTTGAGATTTCAAGGAACGTCGTTCCATTGGCGCGGTCAATTATTAAAGGTAAATTCTCTCTTACCCATGACAAAACGTAATAATTCGGTAGAGCCCGATCACATATGATTGCAATAAACCCTTGATTTATCGAGACAGGGATCTTTGTGAGTGCGATATACCCAATAGGAGCACGAGAGGAGAGAAGGACCGTCCCAAGTGGTAAAATTCGGGAACTTATCTGATCCACACCCAAATCAGTGATTTTCTTTTCCGTATCGAGCAATATCGGTGTCGATAATCCTGCTAAGTCTTTGGGTGTCGCAAATGGATGTGTACCGTTTTCCCAAAAGGAAGCATTAGTTGTACTCGGAGTACTTCCACCAACAATGGTTGTTGATTCTCCGATAGTTCCAACCCCCCACCCCCTCGGCACCTCCCGCCCATCAACCTCCTCAAACCCATCCGGAAACAGAGCTGCAACCTCCGGCGGCAGCCCGGTATCGTGTCCCTCTGCCTTCGCCCGCACCGGATCGAAGTCCACAAACCATGACTTGAAGATCGTCCGTGCCATCGCTTCGAGTGTCTCGTTCATCTGGCGGTTGAGTTCTATCTTGTCATCGAGTGAACCGAGGATGCGGGCAACGGCGTGCTGGGTGGGGAGAGGAGACAATTCCGGAAGGGAAAACGATCGAATATCTGACATGTTGAGATGAGGGACAACCGACCCTTCGGATCTGCTAATTAATTCGTGTCGTATTTCATCTGTTAAGAAAAGATACAGCAAAAAACGCGGATCAATTTGATCTTTTTTTAACCGAATAAGTACTGTTCTTTGACCGAGGCAGAGTTTTGTGTTTGGAGGGACAATTCCAACCTCGCCAACAGGGGCTTCCCTTGATAGGATAATATCGCCGGGTTGTGGTTCCAGACGATTCGTCCATTCTTTGTAAGTCTCCTCAGACACACGGTTACATAATTCTAAAATAATTCGTCCATTTTTCAAATCAGTTGTTCTAACAGAAGGAATACCCTGTTCGACTAAAGGAGCGGTCTTGTGCTCACAATCAATGATGAATTCGGAAATATCAGATAATTTTTGAGAGTAAATCATTGTCAAATCTCATCTAGTTCAATGGGATTTTTGATGAAGATTAAAAATTCTTTTCCCATTTCGGTAGTCCTGGATTCAAACATCCCTTTTTCAGACATCCCCCCATGTAAATACGAACCATCTTGAAGTAAACCATCAGAAATCATCACTTTAATAATTTGATCATAAAAACTTTGTTTGGCTTTTAGTTCTTTGAAAGTGAATTCGACTACGTCTCCAAATCCACCACTTGACCACATTGGATATTGAATACCCCGATCTTTTCCGTATCTCCTAGGGTTATCAGAAAATTGCAATAAGATTAGATGCCATCTGGTGTACCTGTCTACTAGATTAAGAAACATTATCTGGAGATTTTCGTCTATTGTCGGCCGTATCGCTGAAGAGACAACTGCATTTCTAAGTGCGTCGAGTTTCTCTTTCTGATGGGTTCTCATCGCAACTTGGGTTGCATAAAGTAGTGTACTAATGAAATTTTCATTTTTCGCGAGATTTTCAATATCAAATCCTTCAATTTCGTCTTCTAATTTTTTTAAGCGTGTGAAAATTTCGATCAACCATGCATCTCGCCTTATTGCAAGTGGGGGTGCGATTACCATTGTGAAAAATTCAACCAAAGGTCCCCCAACAAATGGGGCAGTAGATAATCCCGCCCTCACTCCAGCATGAGCATAATCTCCGGCACTGGGTTCCAAATCTTTGACGATATCCTGCTCTTTATCCATATCAAGCACCTCTGTTATTCAATTTCACCAATTTTCAAAATTTGAACACTCTTTTTGCTCTTCCCGAACACCCAGTTTGTGAATATAATATTCTTCATCCCGCTTGTTCTCACAAAAGATCACCGGATGTTTTTCGAACTCTGGGAACGATTTTAGTGATCCCCATTCGATTTCGTAATCATCTTCGATCTTCTGACAAAACAGCTGGAGAACCAAAGGATTGTAAAGAATTTTTACTCTGAGATGAATTCTGATGGTTTCTTTTGGAATCTTCTTTGAAATCTTTCCTTCCGTAATATCTTCAAATAATTCAGGATGTTGTTCATGAATATTTTTTAATTTCAAGAGAATCTTTGTTGCTTCTTCGGGATTCAGGTGATGCAATTTTTTTTCATGCACGTCTATGGAAATTCCATTAAAAGTAAAAGAGTAGGAGATATCGAGCGATTTTGCAAGATTATTAGAACGGTTGAGAATTGTCAGATACTGCGTATCAGTAACAAGTACATCCGGTTTAACTTCAACATCCTGATCCCGGGTGAGAATTTTTGTAAAAATGACCGGTTTCCGTGAATCACGGATCTGGATAAGAACGATGATGACGAGAATAATGTTGACAATGGCAACAATTATTGTAGAAAATTTTTCAATTATATCCAGATCTAGCATTGTGATATCCCTCGATTGAAAGGTTCAAAAATTGTATCCCAACCCTTTCAGATTCCCGGCAATTTCCCCTTCCAACCGCTCCGACTCCCGGAACTGCTCCCCAAGTTTCACCGTCAGCCGCCCCATCTTCGCCTCAAACGGCTCGCCATCATCCACAACATCCTCGGCACCAACATACCGCCCAGGCGTCAGCACGAAACCGTTCTTGGCAATCTCTTCAGCTGAGGCACTCTTGCAGAACCCCGGCACATCCGCATAGGTCCCGGCGTCCTTCTCCCCCCGCCATGCGTGATACGTGGAGGCAATCCGGGCAATGTCCTCATCGGTGAGATCCCGGTGCACCCGGTCGATCAGCGTTCCCATCTTCCGGACATCGATGAAGAGCGTCTGGCCGCGACGGTTGCGGAACCTGTGGTTCTTCTTGTCCCGGGTCACGAACCAGAGGCAGACCGGGATCTGGGTTGAGTAGAAGAGCTGGCCCGGCATGGCGATCATACAGTCCACGAGATCCGCCTCAATGATGTTCTTCCGGATCTCGCCCTCGCCGGACTGGTTCGAGGACATAGAGCCGTTCGCAAGCACGAAGCCCGCGATGCCGGTCGGTGCGAGATGATAGATGAAGTGCTGCACCCATGCAAAGTTCGCGTTGCCGGCCGGGGGGAGGCCATACTTCCAGCGGGCATCCTCTTTGAGCCGCTCGCCGCCCCAGTCACTCATATTGAACGGCGGGTTGGCGAGGATGAAATCCGCTTTTAAGTCAGGGTGCAGGTCGCGGTGGAAGCTGTCCGCGTGCTCGGGGCCGAGGTTGCCCTCGATCCCCCGTATGGCGAGGTTCATCTCGGCCAGTTTCCAGGTCGTGGGGTTGGACTCCTGCCCGTAGACCGCGATATCCGCAACATTCCCGCCATGCGCCGCGACAAATTTCTCGCTCTGGACAAACATCCCGCCCGAACCGCAGCACGGGTCGTATACCCTGCCCTTGTACGGCTCGATCATCTCGACAAGGGTCTTTACAACCGATCTGGGTGTATAGAACTGCCCGCCCTTCTTTCCTTCAGCGCTTGCAAACTGCGAGAGGAAATACTCGTACACACGGCCGAGGATGTCTTTTGACCGGTGCTCCTTCTCGCCCAATCCAAGGGTGCCAATCAGATCGATCAGCTCGCCCAGCTGGGTCTTGTCCAGTGCCGGGCGGGCATAATCCTTCGGCAGCACTCCCTTGAGGGAAGGATTGTCCCGCTCGACTGCCACCATCGCGTCATCGATCAGTTTCCCGATTGAGGGCTGCTTCGCGTTTGCCTGAAGGGTTGACCAGCGGGCTTCTTTGGGCACCCAGAAGACATTGGCCGCCAGGTATTCATCCCGGTCTTCCAGGGTCAGGTACCGGGCCTGCGGTTCGGCAACGTACCATTCACTCTTAGGATCGGAGAGCTCGGTCTCAAGGGTTCCGTGTCGCTCCTCAAAGGCATCGGATATGTACTTCAGGAAGATGAGGCCCAGAACCACGTGCTTGTATTCCGCTGCATCCATGTGGCCACGGAGTTTGTCGGCAGCAGCCCAGAGCGTTGCCTCGAACCCGAGGTTTGCCCCGTTGGTGGTCTTCTGTTTCTTTGTGCTTTGCCGGGCCATGAATGACGTTCCTTCGATGCACTTCTATTTTCGTTGATGTGCGTTAAGGGTTTTGAAACAATGTCGGAACGATAGATAAGAGTGGATTTTACTTTTCCCTGTCGTTTTGTTCCATCCCCGCGTGGTTCAATCATATAACCAGAAAGTTATACCAATCCTCGCCCCGATTCTCCTATCGCGGCCCAAATAACTGCGAAAATCTTCGCATCGACCAAGAACTATATATTCTCGCATATCTTTCTAACAATAATCATAATGCCCCACGAATTCTGCACCCGGCTCAGG
>Ga0209016_1002793_pt1 | contig 11118 bp, 7 predicted proteins | sample EPASupsiteSAE305_FD_187265 | JGI IMG/M metagenome (GOLD analysis project Ga0209016, IMG submission 187265) | Bioremediated contaminated groundwater microbial communities from EPA Superfund site, New Mexico - SAE3-05 (SPAdes) (version 2) | ecosystem: Environmental > Aquatic > Deep subsurface >...
TGAGACAGAAACAGCAGCAGCCCCTCCGATCAAAGTTGCCTGCAGCGTACTTGTCGTTAGCAAAGAATCCTGTACAGCCCCAGATGCGACAAAGCTGAACGGACCAGAGCCATCTATGGACGTGTCTGCACCAACCATACCGGCTGCGGTTGCCGTTGCCTGATCAACTGCGATGTAGATATTGGTAGGGTCAAGAAGCCATAGGCCTGTTTTCCCAAGTGGTGCTCGCGCATTAACCCGAATACCTTCTACGTCCAGCCAATGGCCGGAGGTTTCAATAAATCCGCCACTGCCACCGTTTGTTCCACCCTGTACCGAGATTGTGCCATAGGCCCGGGTCGCATTGTCTGACCAGACTACTACCTTTCCACCATTGCCGCTAACCGTGGCATCAGCTTTGATGACCGCATCTTTGCCCATGTAGGTTGCCAACGCATTCTGAACAGCAGCATTCTTACCCTGGTAATCGCCGCCCAGCAGAACTGTGCCGCCACCAGCAGTGCCGGAGGTGTCAACCAACGCGCTATCAAACAAGCCGGCATACTGGCCAAGCACCTGCACGGTTCCGCCCGTGCCTTCACTGCCTTTGGCCTCAACAGTCCCCGATACCAGTGTTGTACCTTCGCTTGCCTGCAGGGTAACACTACCGCCCTGCGGTCCATTGGCGCTCGTAATGCTGCCGGCCTCAGCCGTCACCTCTTTGGTTGCCTTCAGGAAGATACGTCCACTGGCATCCCTGACCGCACTGTTGGCACTGACGATCCCTTTTTGCCTGACGATCCCTCCATAGAGGCCGATCCGTCCAGCGTCAGCAGTCAGCGTACCAAGGTTAATGGCCTGGTGCTCCGGTGCGCTGACCACCACAGCAATCTCCGGTGTGGCACTATCCACCAGCAGTATCTCCCGTCCTGCAGCCAGCAGAATATCTCCGTTGGGAGCGGTAATCACGCCGCTGTTCTGCACATCCGGCGCAATCAGATACACCTGCCCGCCTGATGGCGTCGAAATTGTGCCCTTGTTTTCAACGGTTCCGGCAACGGGCCCGGCACTAAACTTCATCTTACCGGCCAGGAAATCTTCGTTGGTGATATTAAGGGTGGATGCCACCAGACCATTGACGTTTATCACTGCGCCAGCCCCGAACACGATACCGTTCCGGTTGATCAGAAACACCTTGCCGTCTGACTGGAGTGTCCCCAAAATATCAGAGCGGACACCACCGGTAACCCGGCTAAGAAAAACACTCTGTGCTGTTTGATCTATCTTTACAGTTTCACCCGTAGCTATTGAAAATGTATTCCAGTCTACAATAGCCTTTGCAGAATTGTTGGTGATCGTCATGATGTTACCATTTGTGACGATCTGATTCTGGGTTATACCCACTACCGGATTTGATCCAGTCGGCAGCGCCAGCGCCGGACCTGCGGCACACAGTAGCACAACCAGTGAATTCAGCAGACGTCGGCGCGTACCGAACCTGACACCATTATTTTTACCAATCTGGGCTTTATGCTGTCTTGTTTCCATAGTTGCCACCATCCCCCTCAGTACACCAACTGCCCTTTAAAATGGACTGCACTGTCTCCCCGTCTGGTTGTGGTGGAATTATCCAGCGCGTATCCCCAATCCAGGCTAAAGCTGAAAAATTCACCGATTCCTAACCTGAAGCCCGTCCCGGCACTTTTCAGCGTGTTGCCGATTTGCTCTCCAGATTGCACTCGCTGGTTGTAGCCGACACCGCCATCAAAAAATCCAACCAGCCTGAACTGGCTCTGCGGAAGCCTCAGCAGCCGGGCAATATCAGGCGAATACACCTCTAAACTACCGTTAAAGCCATGATCCCAGGCTTCTTCCCGCTCTTCATATCCGCGCACCGCATTTGCCCCGCCAAGGCCAAACTGTTCACCGGGAATCAGACGATCTGGGCTGTACTGGCCGTTACCGCTTGTACGAACAATCCAGTCATGGGGCAGTTTGAGCATCTTGTTAAAACCATACCTAAAGATCCAGTAATCAGCTTTTGAACTGTTACGAACGGCACTGAAATCCTCCTGTTTCCCTTGTCCGCCCCACGGTTCATTATGCAGAACCCCGGCGTACCCTTCCACCACCAGCTTTTCATCCTGCCAACTGGCGCCATAGGTCATACTGAAAGGATGGGCCACGACATCTTTACCAAGCTCAACCCCTGCCAGACTTACGGTATTGTCATACAGACGGTAGTCTACCCCCATCATCAACTTCTGCTCATACCGACCTGCCCTGGGAAGCGTGAGGTTATAACGGAACCCACTGACCACCCCTTTTCCACTGATGGTCAAATCAGTACCTGAAATTTTTGAGGTGCCGTTATCCACATCAGAGTAGCCACCAAACAGGTCAATCGTATCCCCTAACGAGTAGAGGGGAATCCGGTAGGAGCCACTTACGATCTTCACTTTATCAAGATGGTCGGGAGAGGTGATGTACTGGACTGCTGCCACATGATCCAGGTCAAACAGGTTGGCATGTTGTAGCGTCAATCCCATGCGATAATAGCCACTCTGTTTCGTACCGGTATTATCCCCGCTAAGCGCAACCTTCCACGGCCTCTGGTCCTTTACCTGTACCGTTGCCTGCAACTCTTCCGGTTTTTCAAGGGCGGCAAACTGCAAGGTCAGCTTTTTAGCCGGATTTTCATTGGCGGATCTGAGGCTTTCTGAAACGTGTGTAACCTGCGGTTGAACGTTATTTTGCAATGCAGGTAGGGACCGTATAATATTTTCACGGCTGAAGTGGGTGTTACCAACGACATTAATCTTCTTCACCTTCGGCTCTATCACCTGCAGCCGGACCTCGCCCCTGTCCAACTCCTGTTCAGGAAGCACCACCGTTACCAAGGTATAGCCATGCTTGTGATATGCCTGTTCAAGCTGTTCAATGGTCTGCTGAATATCCCCAAAATCACGCTCTTTGCCGGTATGTTCAGAGAATATTTTTGCAATCTGATCTGCGGGCAGCTTCGTATTCCCCTCCAACATGAACCGTCGAATCTCAAAGCGGGGGATCACCGACTCTTCTGCTCCTGCAGCGCCGGCAATCAGAGAAAGTCCCAACAAAGCACCTATGACGTGTGTACGCATACCAACCTCGTTTTTTCAGTCTCCCAAATATCTGGGATGCCGCCCATGCCACCGCAATACTCTGGCACTTAATCAATTACAACATAGTTCTATCCTGATTATTGAACACTATTGACAACGATACCAATCGTTATAGCATCTTTTTATCGCTTTACCATCTTACTCACTTACATTTTTTTACCATTTGGCCAAACATCCCAGAAGAGCAGTTTTAAACGATGTTATTAGCTGATTCGACTAGCACTGCTACAGACACGCTTGTCTGTCACCCCGCACAGTACCAACGCAACAAAGCGCGCCTGCCCTCAAATATCACTTTGTGGTGAAGGTACAAATGCCATCCCAGGAATCATTCGGCGGTTCCTGGCGGCATAGGGTGACCCGTTCTCTATAAAGTTGGTACAATGCACTTTCTGGAAAGCGAGCTCGTAGTTTGTTCAGGAGCGCCTCAGCCCCGTCCCAGTCCCTGGCACGATATCGGGCAATCAGCTCGGCATGGAGCTGTAATTCCTGCTGTCTAGCTTCATCGTTCAAAACAGCAGCATCAAGCGGCTCAAAGATTGCCACCGGCTCATGCTTCCCTTTTACCCGAACCAGATCAAGTTCCAGCCATTCCCCCGTAGACACCCTCTGCCTGGTTGCCTCACCTGCAATAACCCATACACCGTACTGACGGGTCAGCCCTTCCAGACGTGAAGCGAGGTTGACCGCATCTCCCATGACGGTGTAGGCCACCCGGTAACTGGATCCCATATTGCCAACACGCATCTGCCCGCTGTTAATACCTATGCCGATACGCAACTCCGGCAATCCCTGGGCAGCAAACTCCTGCCGCAGCTGCACCATCCGCTGCTGCATCTCAAGTGCCGCCTGCACGGCATGGCTTGCGTGATCTGCATCAACAAGCGGCGCCCCCCAGAAGGCCATGATGGCATCGCCGATATACTTGTCTATAGTGCCGCCATGCCTGTAGATGATTGATGTCATGGCAGAGAGGTAGTCATTCATAACCTGGGCCAGGACCAACGGCTCCAGCTTCTCTGAAATACTGGTAAATCCAACGACATCAGCAAAGAGAACGGTCATTTCACGATCTTCAGCGGCCATCGTAAAATGCCTGGGGTCCTTGCTCATAGTTGATACGATCTGAGGTGGTACATACTGACCAAACAGCCCGGTTATCTGATGCTTGATCCGTGCCTCCTCCAAAAAACCCCACGTAGCATTCAGAATATACAGTAGCAGTATCATCAGCATACTGGCAGCAAACGGCAGCACCAGAAGCTTATGCCAGGCAACCAGGTTAACTGTTGAAACTGTCGTAAGGCTCACAAATGTTAAAATAAGAGCGGCCAGTGGTCCAAGACGTGGCAGCAGAAAGGCCAGTAGCAGCCCCAACCCTAAAATCAGAAGAAATTCGTAGGTATTGACAAATGCAGGGGCATGGCGAAGCGTCTTATTGAGAAAACCTGCCAGCATATTGGCGTGAATCTCTACACCCGGATACACCGGAGATACCGGAGTTGAGCGAAGATCCATCAAGCCAGGCGCTGTTGTGCCGACAAGCACAATGGCACCCTCAAGCACTTCTTTAGCAGCACGCCCCTTCAGGATGTCGGCGGCAGAAACATAGGGAAAGCTTCCTTGCCCCCCACGATACGGAATAAGCGCTGCTCCGTTCAGGTCCACCGGCAGTTTGAGATCGGCAACCTCTAGCCAACCAAGTAATCCGTCACTCTGGTTAAAAACCGGCTTGATCTCTGGCTGGCCGAAAAGTGCACGGAATATGGCAAGTGAGAGTGATTCATAGTAGGCGCCGTTGTACTCGGTTAACATGGGCACGCGTCGTGTCACGCCATCCTGATCCGGCTCAGGATTAAAGTGCCCGGCGCTTGCAGAGGCCTTTTGCAAAACCGATAGATTTGCTCCAAAACCGGTTTTTTTCAGAATGCGCGATCTGCTTTTCAGCTCTTCAGACACAAGTGACGGTTTAGGCAACATACCACTGCTGCGTTTTCCCTGTTTATCCTCGTCGCTATTAAAATAGTAGCCCATAACCACCGGACGACCTTTAATCCGAGAGGCCAGCAACGTATCATAATCAAACCGGCTACGATTTTTGGACAGTGTCCTTTGATATTCCGCGCAGTTTTTCAGCTCTTTTTTCGCCAGGTTATCCAACTCACGAATACCAGAACTGGTGTCAGGTTCAGCAAAGACAACGTCAAAACCGACAACTGCAACACCATACGTATCAACAAGCTGGTTCAACAATCTTGCTACAACATTACGACTCCAGGGCCAGCGCCCGATCTCTGACAAAGCCTTTTCATCGATATCAACAATAACGACCTGCTTATCCTGTCCACCCGGCAAGGTGGCTTTTAGACGCCAATCATAGCTCCACAGTTCAACCTGATGTACCAGAGGCAGCTGTATGGCATCCCAGCGATAGAGCAGAAAAATAGCAACTATTCCCAGGCTAATTGCTATCCGCAGGGCATGCTTTCGCATCCAGACACCTCCTAAGATTGAAGCAGTTTCAGCAGCATGATACGTATTGGTAATCGAGTTCATGCCGTCTTACCAGACAGGCACAGAGGGCAGCGAGCTTGCCAGAACACCCTAACGAACCACTGTTGACCTGTATAACCGTAGAATTTTGTCAAAGTGTAGCATATTTTATAATAAACGCAAAAACGGGGGGCTTCTTGCCCCCCGTCTGGGTTGACTACTATCAGCTTCTGATCATCCTAGAAGTTGATGTCTAACTGGGTATTAATGGTTGGCTTGCCACCTGGCAGCATACCACCCTGTGGATTATAGAAGGGGTTGTAAAAGTTGGCACCAACCAGCAAGGATACATTTGGTGTAAACGCCCAAGAACCACCTACAGACAGGGCACCAAAGGCGTTGTTTCCACTCATGTAATCAACAGACAGCCAGAGCTTATCAGAAATTTCAGTCATGGTACGATCCCAAGAGGCCAGAATACCATTGTTATCATACCCGAGGTTTTTCCTCGCACCGTGATAACCACCAGCAGAAATCCGCCCAATTACCGGAAGGGTTTTGGCAACAAGGCCATAGGTGATATTTGACATGGTGTTGCTTCCACCTGTCTCAAAAGCGCCGCGATCAAAAGCACCAATACCAAACATACCGACAGCAACTGCAGGCATTCCCTTAAAGAAAGCGTCTTCAGGAATTGCGCCTTTGAAGTTAAAAAGCATGGGGTGTGCACTCGCATTGGAGGAACCACCAATATTCAGGTTGTCAGTATAATAATCTAGGCCTACTTCAAGCTTAAACTTCTCAAATGGAAGGACACCAACGGTGACACCGGCATCGTAATAGTTAGTGCCTGCATCTGATGCATGGGACATACGAATATAGTTATCAATACTAATGTTGACTTCTTTGAATCCTTTAGCGTCGGTGGATGGAATCCAGATTTGGCCTGATGGTGTTGCCAGGGCTGCTGATGCACAGGTCAGGGTCAGGGCGGCTGCCAGGATTATGCTGCGAACTGATTTCATAGTTGTTCCTCCTATGGGGTGATTGGCACCTGCATAAAGCGGGTTTAAATGCGCCGTTGTTAGCATTGCTGTAACAGTAAGCGTGCCAATAATGAGTACAAATTTGGTTGTAGTTGTTTGACTTTTGATTACAATACGTTACAAACAAGACCTAGCCGAGCCTGATGCACTTAATCGCACCAGGCGCAGTAGATGTGATTATTAATTCATCAATTGATGCCGCATTGTGCATCAATCCGGAGGCGTATCGTGCCCAACTATCTTGCATTTGCCAGCGACAACTATGCGGGAATCTGTCCGGAGGCCTGGCAGGCCATGGCAGAGGCCAACTCCGGCTTTGCCAGCTCCTATGGAGACGACCCCTGGACGACCAAAGCCTGTGGCCTGATTCGGGATACCTTTGAGACTGACTGCCAGGTGTTTTTTGTTTTTAACGGCACAGCAGCCAACTCCCTGGCACTGGCCTCTCTCTGCCAGTCCTACCACAGCGTGATCTGCCATGAGCTGGCACACGTAGAGACCGACGAATGTGGCGCGCCTGAGTTTTTTTCTAACGGGACCAAAATACTGACTGCGCCTGGGGCAAACGGCAAACTTGACCTTGCTGCTGTTGAGCATCTGATTACCCGGCGCTCTGACATCCATTACCCCAAACCACGGGTACTCTGCCTGACACAGGCCACAGAACTGGGTACCGTCTATAGTCCCGCCGAGGTGGATGCTGCAGGACAGCTGGCCCGTCGATACGGCATGAAAGTACAAATGGATGGGGCCCGTTTTGCCAATGCGGTTGTCTCACTGGGCTGTCACCCAGGCGATATCACCTGGCGGGCAGGAGTTGATCTGCTCTGCTTTGGTGGTGCAAAAAACGGGATGGCGGTGGGAGAAGCGGTAGTCTTTTTTAACAAGGCTCTGGCAGAGGAGTTTGATTATCGCTGCAAACAGGCCGGACAGCTGGCCTCAAAGATGCGCTTTCTGGCGGCACCGTGGAGCGGTATGCTGCAACATGACGCGTGGCTCAGACGGGCAACCCATGCTAATCGCTGTGCACAAATGTTGGCAGGGCAGCTGCAGGCAATACCGCAGGTAGAGCTCATGTTTCCGGTACAGGCCAATGCGGTCTTTGTCAGTATGCCGCAACCCCTGATTGAAGCACTGCACGGGTTAGGTTGGCATTTTTACAGTTTTATCGGGGCTGGTGGAGCCCGCCTGATGTGTTCATGGGCAACGGAAGAAAGCGATATTGAGGCGTTTGTGAGGGATATTAAAAAACTGGCAGCAGAATAATCCAAATCAAACAATTGGCCGCTAAAGAACGCAAGGATCTCAAAGAATTTAATCTGCTAGAGCGGGGTTAGAATAAATCTGTATGATGTCTTGGGGAATACTTTCAACCACTCGTTTTTCTCTTATTTCTTTGTGTTCTTTTGCGGCAAACTGCCATTTTCCGGTTTAACGAGCCATGGCGGCCGAGATCTCCTGCAGCAACTCTCTGCCATCCAGCAGTTCCGCCTTTGTATCAGGCGTTATCAGCCAGGTGCCATAGCTATCCTGTGCAAGCCTGACCGGTGCTTCCAGCACGACGCTGGCAACCGTCCCGACCTGCAGAGCCAGCCCCCCTATCCGCAAATCCAGCACCACCAGTTTCTCCGGTGCAGATTCCGGTTCTTCCCCCAGGTACCAGGCGAGGTCCACCACTGCTGCCACCACCCCGGCTGAACGGGTAGCACCCAGACACCAGACCGGGGCACGGGGTACCGGCGAGAGGGTCCGCAACTCGCTGACCTCCGCCACCTGTTCAAGAGACAATGCGTATCTCTTGTTACCAGCCCGCATAAGCAGGAAGCGGCGTGCCTCACTCATACGGTTTCCACCAGATCGATAGCATCTTCCAGGGTAAAGCGGCGTACCAGCCGTTCCAGTTCATCGGCCAGCTGGGTCAGTTCTCTGGTAGCCAGGGCCATATCCTGCATGGCAGCCAGCTGTTCTTCTGTGGCAGCCGAGACCTCTTCCGTGGCAGCGGCATTATCATCGGCCACCTTGGCTATCTCATCAACGGCATGTACCATCCGGCCTGAGCTCTCAAGCTGCATCTGAGACAGGTCGGCAATACTGTTGGCCCGTCGCTCGGTTTCCTGCACACTGGTAATGATCTCAGCAAAGGCACCAGCGGTAATATCAACGTTCTTCTTGCCTTCACGGATGGTGCGGGAGCTTTCCAGCAGACTCTCGTGTACCTTCTGGCTCTCATCCCGCAAGGTCACAATCAGGTCGGTGATCTCTCCGGCAGAGTGGGAGGTGCTGTCGGCCAGTTTACGCACTTCATCTGCCACCACGGCAAACCCCTTGCCGTACTCACCAGCCCGCACCGCCTCAATCGAGGCATTCAGGGCCAGTAGATTGGTCTGACGGGCCACCTCTCCAATAAAGTCAGCCACCTTGCCCACCCGCTGCAGACGGGTATTAAGCTGATCAAAACTGCTACTGAGCAGTTCGATGCGTTCAAAGAAATCCTTCATCAGCAGCAGGGCATCTCCAGCCAGAGCAGAACCACGCTGGGCGGTCTGGCTGGTTTCACGGGCACAACGGGAACTTTCACGCGCCCTGGATGCAATCAACTCGATCGATATGGCGGTTTCCTTGATAATACGTGAACTACGCTCCACCAGCTCTGCCTGGGTCTCAGCACCATGGGAAATCTGCTCAATGGCCCGGGCAACCTCTTCCGTTGAAGCGCTGATCTCCACCGCAGTGCCGTTAATCTCCTTGGAAGCCCCAGCCAGTTTTGCCGAGCTGCCACGGATATGCCCCACCAGATCCCGCAGATTCTGGATCATCTGATTAATGGCAGCGGTCAGTTCGTGGGTTTCATCCGGCATACGGGTAGGGGGCAGCTGAATATCACAGGAGAGATCCCCCAGACTGACTTCATGGGCAGATCTGGTTAACATTCCTATATTGCGGGCAAACCTTCGAGAGAAGAGCCAGCCCATGATCAGACCCACCGTCAGGGCCACCACAATGGTCAAAAACTGGGTGACATCGGGTGAGTAGCCGAGTGATGACACCACCGGCGGCGCAAAGGTCACCACTGCCACAACGGCAACAAAACCGAGGATGAATTTATATCCCAAAGGTACCCGCATACTATTATCTCCTCATCTGCGAGAATAAATCCGTTCTGTTGGATCAAAGGTGGCAAACCTGGTCCGCAACGGGGCCGGCATGCTTTCTGATTTACCAAGTATCAGTATACCATCCTGCGGCAAAATATCCGCAAGAGCCTGCAGAATTTTTTCTTGGGCGGGCCGATTAAAATAAATCAAGGTGTTACGGCACAGCACAAGATCTGCCTGGGGGTAGCAATCAACCAGCTGCAGGTCCATCCGCCTGAATTTGACCAACTGCTGCACTGCTGGGCAAAGTTTGAAGGAACCATCCTGTTCCATAAAGAACCTCTCCCTGCGTGCTGCAGAAACACCACGCAGCGCTGGTTCTGCTTCATACCATGCAGATTCTGCCTGAGCCAGCGTGGCACGGTCGATATCCGTTGCCAGAATCTCAAACTGCTCGCGGGCAACCTGTTCACCATATGCCTCCACAAGCAGTATGGCCAGAGAATAGGGTTCTTCTCCGGCAGAACAGCCAATACTCCAGATCCGCAGCAGCCGGTCAGCAGCACGCTCTACAAGCGCTGGCAGCACAACCGTCTGGAGCGTCTCAAACAGGGTAGGATTCCTGAAAAACTGACTGACATGGATTGACAGGGACGTAAGCAGCCGTTCCCGTTCTCCGCCATCCCCCTGAAGAACGTGCAGATACTGCTCAACATCCAGGCAGCCGCTACGCCTGATCCGGGCGGCAACGCGCCTCTTAACGCAGGACTCTTTATAGGCATCAAACAAGGGCAGACCGGTCTGCCTAGCCAGCAGCTCAAGGATCACCTCAAGCTGCTCACCACGCAGTTCCAGCTGTACGCCCTGCTCTTCAAGCGGCTCCATCAGCACTCCATCCATGGCGCAAACGGTTAAATTGGTGTAGAGTTCACCAGCAGGTTGTACCATGCAGCATCCTTGCTCGCAACCGGACTGAACCTAAAAACGGCAGTAGGCGTTGCTCTTAGCGAGCGACTCGCCCGTAAATCGTCGTAGCTCTTGGCAAAATGTAGCGTAAAACAGCCGATACTGTCTGAACCCGCAGGGTGAGTTTATCGGCTGTAGCGAAATGAGCCTTAGAGCTGCAGATTTCGGGCGTCGGAGCGAAGCCGGGGTAACAACTACTGCCGCATCCAGGCTAAATGGACATGACCCTCCAGAACACGGATACCGCTCATGATGAGCTACGTTTGCTACCCCGGGCGCTGAATGGCAGCAAGGAAGAGCTGTTCAGCCTGATGGAAGGTCCCTCACCGGACATCCTGCGGGCAGCCTTGCGCAACCCGGCCCTGGATGCAGCAC
>Ga0209016_1002794_pt1 | contig 11111 bp, 7 predicted proteins | sample EPASupsiteSAE305_FD_187265 | JGI IMG/M metagenome (GOLD analysis project Ga0209016, IMG submission 187265) | Bioremediated contaminated groundwater microbial communities from EPA Superfund site, New Mexico - SAE3-05 (SPAdes) (version 2) | ecosystem: Environmental > Aquatic > Deep subsurface >...
GTCAGCAAATTGTTTGAGTAGTTCTTCTTTTCTAGGCGCTTAGACTGTTTGTCATAGTCACGTGCACTTTGTTCAACCAAATGGGTTAAAGATTCGATCGTTTTAGAATAAAAAGGGTTTTTCTTTGCATCATCATTGCGTGCGCTCGCTAAAGTGCACACATTTTTTTCAGATTCGCTTAGTGCAACAACCGTCAATGTTTGGTTGAGAAGTTTATTATGTCCGTTGTAGTGGTAAAACTCAGAATAGGTAAAAAAGCCTGATGCTGGTGCCATTTTTGAAAAGGAGCCGATGCCAAGTTTGATTAGAAAAGGCATAAATCGTCTGCGTGCCATACAGGAGAAAACATAAAAGGTTTCTATATCGATGGCATGTAGGTTTTTTAAGACCTCTATGGGGTCTTTTATCAAAGATTCGGCATCCCCAAACCCAATACGCACCTGGTCACCTTCTTCGAGGTTACCACTAAAACTCAAGCTTCCGTCTTCGTGTTTGCCAATGACAGCGCGTGCCATGATGACACCATGTTTTTCAAGAATGAGTGGAAACTCGATGCGTGAGAAATTGCAACCTAAGTATTTATCGTAAAAATAGGCTGCTTTCATGTCATCGATAAGATAGACTCTGTTATCGCGAACTTTTGTTATGGTGTGTTTGAGTCCTATAGGTTTCCAGTCAAATTTATAATCGGTTGCAACTTTCAAAATATCGGAATTGAGCGAAACCCCTACGACTCCTTCACTAAGAATCGTGTTTTGTGAGGAGATGAAAGTTCGCTCAAATTTGCCATTATCTCCTGCCATACCACCACAAATAGGAATAGTCGCATTGAAAGATTCGATACCATGCAAAAACTCTTCGGCATTCATACGTGTGCCATCAGAAAAAAGAATAAGCAGTTTTGTGTTGGGCGTGACTAACTCTGATGCCAATTTTACGCCACATTGGAATGAGTCTTTATCTTGTATGTAAGCAGTTTTAATGAAAGTGTGTTCAAAAATGCTAATGGAGATAACACTACGTAGTGTGGTTATAGAGTCGCCATAAATTTCACCATCAGTCGTTGTACCGATACAAATCGCCTTTGGAATGTGACTTAAAATAACCCCTGTGAGGTATGTCAATACCTCTTTATCTTGACCGCAAAAGATCTGTACCAACACGTTGTTTTCATGCTCAAACAACGAAAAATCAATGATGTCTTGCAGTACACCTGTTTCATAGCAAAAGTTGTAGGTTCTCATAAAAGGCATCTCCCATTTAGAGGCTATAAAGTAAAGGCAAGAAGGAAAATGAATACGATTTAGTATGTAACCATATCACACATTAGCCAATTTTTTGATGATAGTGATTTTGAATAGGCCCCCTTGCTATACTCATGCTACATTCGTACTATATTATCTTTCGTAGAGATTAAAATTAAAAAATACATATCTTACGGGAGGAAAAACAAAGATTCTACAAAACATGAGTGATGCAGTGAGTTGTGAAATGTGTGGCGGTTTTAAAATGGTGAGATTTTTGAAAATTCATGTCTTATGATATGCAAAAATAGCATATTAAATAAAGTAAATATGGTTTTTTCAGAAAGCTTGTGTCTATAAATATGCTTTTTTTGCATATATATTTGCAAAAACTATATTGTCGAGGTACAAACATGTTAAAAAGAACAATAATCATCAATGGGGTTAAAACAACATTAGTTGCGGAAGCGGAAGAAAAATTATCTGATGTGCTTAGAAAACAGTTAGGTCTTACAGGTACAAAAGTAGGTTGTGGTAGCGGTGAATGTGGTACGTGTACCGTCATTCATAATGGTAAGCTTATTCGTGCGTGTATTACAAAGATGAAAAAAGTGGAAGATAATGATGAAATCATCACCATTGAAGGCGTTGGTACGAAAGATAAGCTTCATCCACTTCAAATCGCTTGGATGGTACACGGTGGCGCACAATGTGGTTTCTGTACTCCAGGCTTCATCGTCTCAGCAAAAGCACTTTTAGAGCAAAACACTAACCCAACGCGTGAAGAGGTACGTGACTGGTTCCAAAAAAATAAAAACTTATGCCGCTGTACAGGTTATAAACCTCTCGTTGATGCGGTTATGGATGCAGCAAAAATAGTTCGTGGAGAACTGAGTGTGAAAGACTTCTGGAAAACTATTCCTGAGGGTGCTTCACTCATTGGTTCAAAACTTGTGCGTCCTTCAGCAATGGCAAAAGTCATGGGAACATGGGACTTTGGTGCGGATCTTGGTCTTAAACTTCCTTCTAACACACTTCATGCAAAAATCGTTCAAGCAAAAGTTTCTCATGCGAACATCATCTCTATCGACACCGAAGAGGCTAAAAAAGTTCCTGGTGTCGTTGCGGTACTTACTTATAAAGATGTTAAAGGAACAAATCGCATTAACGGTTTGGCATTCCCATCTAACAAAGGCGATGGTTTAGATAGACCAATCTTAAATGATAAAAAAATCTTCCAATTTGGTGATGCTATCGCGATTGTTTTGGCAGAAAATGAAAAAGCGGCTCATGCAGGTGTGGATAAAGTGAAAGTTGAAATTGAAGAGTTACCAGCGTATATGAACGCTCCAGATGCGATGGCAGAAGATGCGATTGAGATTCACCCTGGCACTCCTAACGTTTATTTTACCAACTATATCGCTAAAGGTAATGAGACAGATGCGATCATGAAAAGTGCTCCATACGTAGCAGAAGATAGCTTCTACACTCAAAGACAACCACACTTACCACTCGAGCCAGATGTTGGTTTTGCGTATGTTAATGATGAAGGAAAACTCATTATTCACTCTAAGAGTATCGCACTTCACTTTCATGCCTTGATGATCGCTGAAGGTCTTGGTATGAAAGCTGAAGATGTTTTCATCGTTCAAAACAACATTGGTGCGACATTTGGTTATAAATTTAGTCCAACAATGGAAGGACTTTTAGGCGTTGCCACATTAGCGACTGGCAGACCAGTGTACCTTGAGTTCAATATGTTCCAACAAATTACCTATACAGGAAAGCGTTCACCATTCTGGACAACCATGAAAATGGCTGCTGATAAAGAGGGCAAAATCGTTGCGCTTGAGTCTGATTGGAGCGTTGATCATGGTCCATACTCTGAATTTGGTGATCTTCTTACACAACGTGGTTTCCAATTTGGTGGAGCTGGCTATAACATTCCTAATATCCGTGGTAATGGACGTACTGTTTGTACCAACCATGGTTGGGGTTCAGCATTTCGTGGATACGGTGCTCCTGAGATCATGTTCCCTTCTGAAGTGCTTATCGATGAACTTGCAGAAAAAGTGGGAATGGATCCATTTGATTTCAGATACAAAAACATCTATCGTGAGGGTTCTACTACTCCAACAGGTTGTGCACCAGATGCATACTGTTTAGAAGGACTCTTTGATAAATCACGCCCAGTCTATGAGCTTGCTAAAAAAACAGCTGCAAGTAAAAATGCAGCCAGCGATGGCACTAAAAAATACGGTGTGGGAGTTTCAGTAAACATCTACGGTTGTGGTTTGGATGGTCCAGATACTTCTGAGGCATGGGCAGAAATCACTCCAAAAGGTGTTGCGATTGGTACATCATGGGAAGACCATGGACAAGGTGCAGACATCGGTACACTCACTTATGCGCATGAAACACTCAGACCACTTAACCTTACCATAGACCAGATTGATCTTGTCATGAACGACATGACCAAAACACCAAACAGTGGACCATCAGGTGGTAGCCGTCAAAACCTTATGACAGGTAATGCGATTACGGTTGCGTGTAAAAATCTCCTTGAAGGCTTGAAAAAAGCAGATGGCACATACCGAACATACGAAGAGATGGTTGCAGAAGGTCGTGAGGTTAAATACATGGGTAAATGGACAGCGCCATGTACAGACACACCTCCAACAGGCGGTCAAGGTAATCCATTTGCAGGTTATATGTATGGTGTCTGTGTGGCTGAGGTTGAGGTGGATGTCAAAACAGGTAAAACCAATGTTGAAAAAATGACACTCGCTTCTGACATCGGTACTATCATCAACAAATTAGCAGCTGATGGACAGATGTATGGTGGTTTGGTTCAAGGTATCGGTTTGGCACTGAGCGAAGACTTTGATGATTTAAAAAAACATACAACACTCACAGGTTGTGGTATTCCAAAAATCAAAGACGTACCAGATGCGCTTAACCTCATTTACACAGAAACCAAAAGAGCCAACAACTTCTATGGTGCTTCTGGTGCAGGCGAAATGCCTTTGGCAGCGCCTCATGCAGCGATTATTAACGCGATTTACAATGCGTGTGGAGCAAGAGTGACTCACTTGCCAGCACGTCCTGAAAAAGTTTTAGCAGCGTTAACTAAATAGCCATAACGTAGCGATGGGTGAGATATGAGGGTGTCTCACTCATCCTTTGCCTTTTAATGTAATCAACGAGGAGAGAAAGAATGGATTTAGATAAATTATTGGAAATTGGCAATCAGTGTATTCATTCAGAACCTCCCACATGTGTGGCGTCCTGTCCTGTTCATATGGATGTAATCGCTTTTGCTCACGAAATAGAAAAAGGTGATTTTGCAAAAGCGTATAAAGTCATGGAAAATAGAATGCCTTTTGCAAGGCTCATTGGCAAAATTTGTGACCACCCGTGTGAGTCTGCATGTGTGCGACAAGAGTGCGGTGGGAGTATTCGCATCAGCGAATTTGAAAAAACCGTAATTGATTTAGGCTATATGCCCCCTAAAAAACCACTGCTTTTATCTAAAAATAAAGGTTCTGTTGCAGTCATTGGTGGAGGGCTCAGTGGCATTGTTGCCGCAACGGAGCTCGATAAAAAGGGCTATAAAGTGACTATTTTTGAAAAAACAGACCGTTTGGGCGGAAGCCTTTGGTCGTATGCTGGAAAAGAGCTTGAGGTTACCATTCTCGAAGAAGAGCTCTCAACAATAGAAAAAAAGGGTATTTCGGTGCAGTACAATGCCGAAATATCAGACGAAGATCTAAAAGATTACTATAAAAATTATGATGCGCTCTACTTAGGAGCAGGTAGTTGGGATAAAGATTATGAGATCAATCCTCATACATTCCAAGCCAATGACTCCTCTTTGTTTATCGGAGGAAAAATTCAAACAAAAAACAATTCCATTATTGAGGCGATTAGTTCAGCCAAACGCGCAGTCGTTTCGATAGATCGCTACATTACTAAAACCTCCATGCACGCTTCCAGAGAGCGTGAAGGCATTTTTAAAACCAAATTAGAATTTAACATTGAAAACGTACAACCCCTTGAAACTACGATAAAACATGCAAATCAGTATGATGAAAATGAGGCGATAGCAGAGGCAAAACGATGCCTTAAATGCCAATGCAATGAGTGTATAAATGCGTGTGTGCATTTACAACGCTTTAACATTACCCCAGATAGTTACATCCGTACCATCAATCAAAATGAACGCATAATCCTAGGCACACACCATGCGAACAAAATGATCAACTCCTGTACGGAGTGCGGTTTGTGCAAAGCGGTATGCCCTGTGGGAATTGGTATGGCGGACATCATTCATGAAACACGCCGAAGTATGGTTGAAAAGGTCAAAATGCCTATTTCTGCGCATGATTTTGCGCTTAAAGATATGCAATTTAGCAACAGCGATGCTTTTTCGCTAATTCGCGCTCAACCGAGCAAAGAAGCGTCAAAAAATCTCTTTTATTACCCCATGATTGCCTTTTCAGCATATGCGAGAGGGCTTTACAAGGGCTCTGGGAAAACAGGGTATCTCTTTTATCCAGGGTGTCAACTTAGTTCTACGCATACAGAGTATATCGGAGATATTTATAAGCATTTAGTAGGAGCGATTAAAGACAAAGATGCGGACAATGATGTAGGGCTTTATTTGGGCTGTTGTGGCGCTCCTGCAGATTGGGCAGGACGGGATGATTTGATGCCTGAAAGTATAGAAAAAATTTATAAAACATGGCAAGAGATGGGCGAGCCTACGTTCATCTTAGCGTGTTCGAGTTGTGCTGCGACGTTTGAGAAGTACTTGCCGATGATTAAGGCCATCTCGTTGTGGGAAGTCTTTGACACCTATGGACTTCCAGAGGTGGACATCAAAAAAGGCAAACGTGAGCTTTGCATCCACGATGCGTGTGCGACGAGACACAATGCAGGGCTTCATGCAAGTGTGCGAAACATCGTTAAAACCTTAGGTTACAGCGTCCATGAGTTGGAGTACTCCAAAGAGAAAGCAAAATGCTGTGGTTACGGTGGTTTAGTCTCCAATGCCAACCCTGAGCAAGCAGAGGACTTTGTAAAAGACCGCATTGCTGAGTGTGAAGACGATGTTTTAGTTTATTGTGCGATGTGTAAAGATACCCTAGTGAAGGGCAATAAACGAACCTATCATATTTTAGACATCATTTATGGCAATGAAGTAAACCAAGGAACAGCTCAAAAAATGCCAACGCTTTCGGAGCGACAAAACAATCGTAAACGCCTAAAATACAAGCTTCTTAAAGAGATATGGAATGAAGAGGAGAGTGATATGAATCCATCGTATAACTTTACGTTGACGATTCCTGATGCAGTTATAGCATTGATGGAAAAGCGATTTATCTTGCAAAGTGACATTGAAAAAGTGGTTGAAAACTCTCTAACGCATAAGGAGCGTTTTTATAACCCCCAAACATCGGATTATCTCGCACGTCTTAGAGTCCAAAATGTGACGTTTTGGGTGAAGTATGAAGAGCAGGGCAGTAACATTATCGTGAAAGATGTGTACAGCCATAGAATGGAAGTGGTGGAAAAATAACAATGGAAAATCAAACAAAAGAAGCACAATGGATGTGTGACAAGTGCCATGAAGCGCTTGTAGTCGAAAAAGTAAGAGTGTGCTATCTGGAGGGCAGTTTTGAAGTTGAACTTTTAAAATGCCCAATCTGTAAGATGGTTTTTATCAGCGATGAGCTAGCGATGGGAAAAATGCTCGAAGTCGAAAAAGGGCTGGAGGATAAGTAAGATGGTCAATGTGTATGAGAGCTGTTGTATGCAAGAAGCGACAGGAGAAACCCTACGTCCAGGAGGGTTTAAACTGACCGAGCAAGCAGTTCATTTTTGTGCTCTTAATGAACAATCACGTGTCCTTGACCTTGGTTGTGGCATGGGCGCAACAGCCTCGTACCTTTTCCAAAACTATGGAATGAAACTAGTAGGCATTGACCCATCCGAGAAGCTACTCAAAATCGCTAAAGAAAAAAATCCTTTTGCAACGTTTGTAAAAGGAACGGGAGATTTTCTTCCTTTTACAGATGAGCATTTGGAGTGTGTATTGGCAGAGTGCACGATGTCATTGATGCATGATTTGCCACGTACTTTAAAAGAGGTTTACAGAGTTTTAAAAGATGATGGGTGGTTTGTCATCAATGATGTGTATGCCAAAAATCCAGAAACACTAGACTTAATGGACACATTTTCCATGACCTCATGTATGCGTGGAATGCACGATTTACTCTCTTTGCAAGAACAGCTTGAAATGACAGGCTTTCAGATCATGCTGTTAGAAGATTGTTCCATGTTACTCAAAGAGCTTATGGTCAAGATCATCTTTTCTCATGGCTCAATGAAGGCTTTTTGGGGCAAAACCATTGAAGGAGCAGCGACTCAAACATGCTGTTCTTTTGAAGAGCATATCAAACAATGCAAACCAGGTTACTTTATGTTAATCGCCAAAAAAGGAGGCAATACCAATGGATGATTTATCTCTACGTTTATTTAAACTCTCATCAGAGGGTTTTTGTTGTGCGCAGATTATGTATAAGCTTGCTCTTGAAGACGAAGGCTCACGAAATGATGATCTGATTCGTGCCGCACAAGGGCTGTGCCGAGGCATCGCAGATACTCAAAAAACCTGTGGGGTACTTACAGGAGGTATCGGTGTTTTAGGGCTTTATGGTGCAAAAGGCAATGAAAATGAAGCTTGTAAAGATGATTTTTTACAGATGATTCAAGAGTTTCATGCATGGTTTAAAGCTGAATTTGGCTCAACCAAATGTGTTGCGCTCATTGAAGAGAGAGATTTTGCAAGTGGGGACCAGAGCTTTAAGCCTATTTGTGCTGGCATCATTCAAAAAGCATACGTCAAAGTCTATGAGATTTTGCAAGCACACGGTTATGAATATGGCAATAGAGAGTAGATAAGATGACATCAAATCCTGTAATGCAGACACAAAGCCTCTGTCCTATCTGTTTACGCAAACTTGATGCTTTTATTGTCGAAGAGGACAATAAAGTGTTGATGCTTAAAACGTGTTTGGTACATGGATCATTTGAAACGATCGTGTGGCGTGGCAAAACGCCGATGCATGAGTGGATTCGCACCAAAGAGAGGGCTTATATTAAAAACCCAATCACAGAAGTAGATCATGGTTGCCCTTATGATTGTGGGCTTTGCAGTGCACATAGGCAACATACGTGTACCGCACTCATTGAAGTCACATCGCGTTGTAATCTAAGGTGTCGCTTTTGTTTTGCGGATGCGATGGAGGGGAAAAATAAAGATCCAAAATTAAAACAGTTACGGTTTCAATTTGAGAGTATTTTAAAGGTATCTGGAAAATGCAACATTCAGCTCTCAGGTGGTGAGCCAACCGTTAGAGACGATTTGCCCCAGATTGTGCGTATGGGCGTGGAGCTTGGCTTTCCTTTCATTCAGGTCAATACCAATGGCATTCGCATGGCTAAAGATGAAGGTTATGTGAGAGCCCTAAAAGAGGCTGGTCTTAACTCCATCTTTTTACAGTTTGATGGCGTTGATGATGCGATTTATGAGCATTTACGTGGAAAAGCGCTGTTTGAGGTTAAATGCAAAGCCATTGAGAATTGCCAAAAGTACGGCATTGGCGTGGTGCTTGTTCCTACCATCGTACCCCATGTCAATGTGTGTAGCATCGGTGAAATCATCCGTTTTGGCATCGATCACTCTCCTACCGTAAGAGGAGTGCATTTTCAGCCAGTGAGTTATTTTGGACGTATTCCAAAAGCGCCTAAGGATGAAGAACGCATTACATTACCTGAAGTGATGGAGCATATTTGCGCACAAACTGATGGTATGGTTTCCTTAGAGAGTATGCAACCCCCAGGATGTGAAAATGCTCTCTGCTCATTTAATGGCAATTACCTCATAGAAGAAGGTGTTTTAAAACCCGTGACCAAGCGTTCGTGCTGTTCGAGTGGTAGTGAAAAAGCAGAAGTGGGTGCAGAAAAAGCCAAAGCCTTTGTGGCTCGAAACTGGTCGTATGAAAAACAAGTACCCGATGCAAAACTCTCTGACTGGGATGCCATACTAAGCACTATTCACAACAATGCCTTTAGCATCTCCGGTATGGCGTTTCAAGATGTTTGGAATGTTAATTTAGAGCGTATCAAGGATTGTTGTATTCATGTATCGACCTTGGAAGGGAAGTTGATTCCTTTTTGTGCTTACAACCTTACCAATAACGAAGGCGAATCTCTTTATAGAGATTCAAAGAGGTTATGATGAAAACAACACCTTTAGAGCGCTGGATTGTTGAGCGCACAGCGTTAAAGACTGCAAGTCAAGAGGCACTGCAAGCCTATCAGCTTGGAGAGCTTCAAAAAACGCTTATGTATGCGAAAGAGAAGAGTCGGTTTTATCAAAGTGCGCTTAGTGATATTGACCTGAATGCCATTAAAACACTCAAAGATTTTGAGCGTATCCCGTTTACAACGCCTGAAGATATTAAGCAAAGTGCCCATGATTTTGTCTGTGTGCCAAGCAGCGATATAGAACGCATCGTAACGCTCAATACTTCAGGTACTACAGGCAATGAAAAGCGTCTTTTTTTTACCCATGAAGATTTAGAAGCGACGATAGATTTTTTTCAGTATGGAATGAACTGCTTGGTAGATGAAAACGATAAGGTCATGGTACTCCTCCCTGGTCCTAGTAATGCGAGCATTGGGGACTTGCTCAAAAAAGCACTTTCACGTTCAAACATTGAGTGTGTTGTGCATGGTCTTTTAAATGATGTGGAAAAAACCGCAAAGTCTATTGAAGAGCATAAGATTACCTGTATCGTGGGTATTCCTATGCAGGTACTTTACCTAAGCAAGCTCAAGCCAGAGCTTTTTTATACGCACATCAAAAAAGTGCTTTTAAGCACTGACTATGTACCCGATGCCCTAGTTGAGGCACTCTCAAAAGATGGGGCGTGTAAGGTCTATAACCATTATGGTATGACAGAGATGGGCTATGGTGGAGGCGTTGAGTGCGAGTGTCTGGGTGGTTACCACTTAAGAGAGAATCATCTCTATTTTGAGATTATTAACCCCATCACCGGTGAATGTGTGAGTGATGGCGAGTATGGCGAGGTTGTTTTTACAACGTTTAACCGTCAAGCAATGCCGCTCGTTCGCTACCGAACAGGTGATATAGCGCGCTATATGATTGAACCTTGTGCGTGTGGAACGTTTTTGAGAACGATGGAGAAAGTGCGTGGTCGTATTGAAAATAAAGTAAGCATTCATGGTTATGAGATGCATTTAAGAGATTTTGATGAAATCCTTTTACGGTTTGCGCCTATAGTGGATTATACGCTGAATGTGTGTGAGAATGATGTTGTGCATATCACGTGTATTGTGAGGAACAAAGAGGCGTATAAAAAGAGTGAACAAGAGATGATTAGGCACATAAGGGAGCGTTTTTCTTTTGGATTTACGCTCTCTTTGGAGGGTGTTGAAGATGACTATTCTCCAAAAATTACCAATAGCATGATAAAACGAAAATTACGTGATAGCAGAGGAGAGAAGATATGAAAACTATCATTGAACACATTGTCGATAGTTTAAATGAACAAAATGAGATTGTAACCGCTACGATACTACAAAAAAGCGGTTCAGCGCCTAGAGAAGCGGGTGCAAAGATGGTGATTCGCAAAGATGGTTCCATTGAGGGTACGATTGGTGGTGGGACACTAGAAGCGATGGCGATGCAGTTAGCGCCTGAAATCTTTAAAACAAAAAAGTGTTCTATCGAAGATATAGAGCTGACTGATGATGACGCAAGAGCGGCTGGTATGG
>Ga0209016_1002798_pt1 | contig 11086 bp, 10 predicted proteins | sample EPASupsiteSAE305_FD_187265 | JGI IMG/M metagenome (GOLD analysis project Ga0209016, IMG submission 187265) | Bioremediated contaminated groundwater microbial communities from EPA Superfund site, New Mexico - SAE3-05 (SPAdes) (version 2) | ecosystem: Environmental > Aquatic > Deep subsurface >...
CTTGCTCATGGCAAGTTCAAGGGCCTTTTGCTCCGTAAAGTCGGAGTTGATCGTTCTGGACAATGCAACCATCCAGGTGGATTCGTAGTCAGGAGGCGCGTCAATGAACTCGTCAAAGTCAGGGATACTCGATCCTTTATAGATCTTGTAGAAATGGCCGGCATGTTCACGTTCCTCGGCGGCAAGCACATTGAATACCCTGATGGCATCGGGGTCTTTCATTTTTGTTGCGCCGAGTTGATAAAAATTCATGGCATTTTTTTCCGTTTGCAATGATTTTATGATGGCTTCCTGCACGTCGATCTCTTCAAACATTATCCGCCTCCTTTGAGTTATAGATCAGCATAGATATGGCTTAAAGCTACCGGATAATAAGGCGTTGTCAAACGGCAGGGCCAATGAAAAAGCCGCCGGGGATCATTCTCCGGCGGCTTCTGCTATGTATCACTGGGCTTGTAAGTGTTCTGCCGGTTTATGCCTGCTGAATGGCCGACAACTTCCACTGGTTCGGCCCGACGGGCCGGCTGAAGGTCCAGTATTCCTCGAACTTTACGGGTTCCAGGTCGCTTCCGGACACAACTTTCCCGGTCTCATCGGTAGTGTAGTCAAGGATGCTTGCCAGAAAACGCACCGTAATATAATCGTTTCCTTCTTCCTGCCATACTTCAGATATTTCCACTTCACGGACTGCTATGTTCTCAAGCCGGTTGATGTTACCGGCAGCCTTCAGTTCTTCAATCTGCCGGCGGAAGATATCCTGCATTTCCGGGGTCTGGAGGCTGGCTACAGGTGTCAGGTCACGTCTGGTCCAAGCCCCCTGGATGCGGAAAAAGATATCCTGGACATTGTCCTTGAAGCGATTTTCGTCGAAAGTGCCATCCATCTGACGAACATGTGCAAGACCGGAGCTCGTTTCGTCCTGTGCCGGGGGTTGGCTGAAATTATACTGTTGCGGAGCAGGCTCTGCGCTTTCCGCCTGACGCCAGTATTGCTGCGTACCGCCGGCGGTCTGTTGAACCGCTCTGCGGCGCGAGGCAACAAAGCGGTAAATCAGGTACAGAACTCCGCCGATCAAGAGGATGTCGAATATCCCGATACCTCCCGCTGCGCCCGGACCTGCAAAACCGAGGCTGCGGAAGAGCATCCCCCCGAGAAGGCCGCCGACGACACCACCGGCCAATCCCCGGAGAAAACTTCCGCCCTGGCGCTGGGGCTGGGCCTGGGGAAAGGATTGTTGCGGAGATGGCTGGGGGCGGGAGGTATACGGATTTGTCATGCGAGACGGCGACTTGTAGGTGCGTGCTCCACGGCTGCCGAATGAACGGCCGCCACCGGCGCGGGCACTGGCTTCCTGGTATCCCATGGCTATAAGGGAAACAGCAAAGGCAATAGTAAATAAACGAACAATCCAGCGATTTTTCATTGCTTCCACCTTTCGTGAGTTCAGTTTGCAAATTTTACGGCAATCCCAGGCCATTTGAAAGATAATTAAAAAAAGCTCGAAGTTGACAGGCACTTAGACGACAGTGTACAAAGACGAATTGAATTTATCGAGGAGGATTGCAACCGCCCATGAGCACTGACGGAAACAAAATTATCTACTCCATGATGCGTGTGTCCAAGTTTTATGACAAAAAGCCGGTCATCAAGGACATCTCCCTTTCCTATTTTTATGGTGCCAAGATCGGTGTCCTGGGCCTTAACGGCTCAGGTAAATCATCGCTGCTGCGCATCATGGCCGGGGTCGATAAGGATTTCAATGGCCAGGCGGTTCTCTCGCCCGGCTATACCGTAGGCTACCTTGAACAGGAACCGCATCTCGACGAGGGGAAAACCGTGCGGGAAATCGTCGAAGAGGGTTGCCAGGAAACGGTAAATCTTCTTAACGAGTTCAACGAAATAACGGCCGCCTTTTCCGATCCCGATGCCGATATGGACAAACTGCTGGATCGCCAGGCAACGGTGCAGGAGAAACTTGACCATCTGGATGCCTGGGATCTGGACTCCCGGCTGGAGATGGCCATGGACGCTTTGCGCTGCCCGCCGGGCGATACGCCGGTCACGGTGCTTTCCGGCGGTGAAAGGCGCCGCGTGGCCCTGTGCCGGCTTCTGCTGCAAAAGCCCGACATCCTCCTCCTTGACGAACCCACCAACCATCTGGACGCAGAGACCATTGCCTGGCTTGAACATCACCTTCAGGGGTATCCCGGCACCATTATCGCCGTTACCCACGACCGCTATTTCCTTGACAATGTTGCCGGCTGGATTCTCGAACTGGACCGGGGAGAGGGGATCCCGTGGAAAGGGAATTATTCTTCATGGCTTGAGCAGAAGCAAAACCGGCTCGCGCAGGAGGAGAAGTCGGAAAGCGATCGTCAGAAGACCCTGCAACGGGAGCTCGAGTGGATAAGGATGAGCCCCAAGGGGCGCCATGCGAAAAGCAAGGCCCGGATCAGTTCCTATGAACAATTACTCTCCCAGGAGAGCGAGAAACGGGCAAAGGAACTGGAGATTTACATTCCTCCCGGGCCGAGACTCGGCAACATCGTCATTGAGGCGGAAAATATCTCCAAGTCGTATGGCGACCGGCTCCTTGTGGAGGGGATGAGTTTTCGGCTGCCACCAGGCGGGATTGTCGGCGTGATAGGCCCCAACGGGGCCGGCAAGACAACGCTCTTCCGGATGATTACAGGCCAGGAAGAACCTGATTCAGGCTCCATTCGCATTGGAGATACCGTGAAGGTTGCCTATGTGGACCAGAGCCGCGATGCACTGAGCCCGGACAAGAGCATTTGGGAAGAGATTTCCGGAGGGCAGGAGACCCTGCAACTGGGCAAGGTAAGTGTAAACTCGCGAGCCTATGTGTCACGGTTCAATTTTTCCGGGAGCGATCAGCAGAAAAAAGTCGGCCTGCTTTCGGGCGGGGAGCGGAACCGGGTTCACATAGCCAAGATGCTCAAGGAAGGCGGAAACGTAATCCTGCTGGACGAACCGACCAATGACCTGGATGTGAACACCATGCGTGCACTGGAAGAGGCGCTGGAGAACTTTGCCGGTTGTGCCGTGGTCATCTCCCATGACCGCTGGTTCCTTGACCGGATTGCTACCCATATCCTTGCATTCGAAGGAGACAGCCAGGTGGTATGGTTCGATGGAAACTATTCAGAGTACGAAGAGGACCGCAAGAAACGGCTTGGCGCTGCCGCCGACATGCCGCATCGGATCAAGTACCGCCAATTGACGCGAGCATAGCGGCAGAAAAGGTCGGCAAATTACAGCAGGCTCTTTTGTCATCACGAATAAACGGGGACAACCGATTGGTTGCCCCCGTTTTCATTATGACCAGACTGTAGGAAATTTAAATATATCGCCCTGTCAGAGACAAGTAGCAAATGTCGAGCATCTGGATTCGGGGGGAGGGGCAAGGCGTCTTTGGGGCTTCGCTTGATAATTTGTCACATCCACCCAGACTCCCGAGCGCAGAAAAGATTTGATTACACCGTCCCGGATAAGCAGGCCGAGTTTCACCCTCTGTGCCACAGTGATCGTGTCGTCGTTGCAACGTACCAGTACAACCATGTCTTTTCCTCCTGTACGGGAAAGCTCTGGATGTCGTGCGAATCAACTTGTTATCATATACCGGATTGTAATGGCTCAGCAAGAGCCCATATTCAAATGGAAGGTGGGGAGAAGACCTGCTTTTCCCATCGGAAAATGATCGAACGGCTTTATGTATACATAAAAAGAAAAGTTCAGTAAAGCAAAATCTATTAGATGTGGCTAATGGAGGGAAAAATAAAATTTCAGGTCTATCGCAAGTGGGGGGAGTGCGTCATTAAGGTTCGGATATATCGTCGAAAGTTCGCTTGAGTAGATAGGTGATTAGGGCTGCTGCAAGTAACCCGCAGATCACGATAGCACCAATTATTTTCCTGCGTTGACCTCGTTCGTCGATTTTCGCGAGCGTTTTAGAGATTCCGTCCAGCTCTTCCCGAAATTCACCCGATAACTTTATCACTTTGCCTGTGTCAACCTCGTGAAAGAGGCGATGATAGCGATTGCGCACGGAAAAAAGGCTTTTCTCCCAAGAGCCGGTATCTACTCCCTCACCCTTGAATTTGTTAATTTTTCCATCAATTTCAACGATGAGCCGTTCGGTGTTCCTCATGGCCTCCTTGATGGCTGAAGCTTGCCCGTACGGGTGGCACTTGCCGCAGTTCTCCTTGTTTATGATATCCAGGGTGGCCGTTGCTACAGCATGGGATCCATGACAGGTGACGCATGTGGGCCCTCCGGTGCCTAGTGCGCGGCCGTGGGCACTTTTGAAGTAGTCGTCCATGATCCCCACGTGGCAACGTCCACAGAAGGCCGGTATCCCCATTGTGTCAGGGAATCCTATGAATCCGCGGGCAGGACTCATGGCATACAGGGCATCTTTTGCATCCCCTCCATGGCAGTCATGACACGATATTCCATTAGCCTCGTGAATACTCCCGCGCCAGGCTTTAACCGGTGCCCCCCCTTTGCCCGGCTGTTTTCCGTGGCACTGGATGCATGTCGTCTCATCTTTACTGTACGCAGCAAGGGGCATTAGGATGAATACCCACAAGAGTGCAAATTGTATGGCTCGCGGGGATAGATTCATGAGTAATGCCCCCATATTGCCATTGCGATGTACAAAATAATTCCTCCCGCAAAACATGAAAGGAATAGAGGTCTTTTTAGCGGATTTCGCTCCTTGCTCCGATCCAAGAATGGAAGTAGCGCCAGAATGGTCATAGCTGCCCCTTGAACCATGAGCCCCAGGAGCTCGTTCGGGAACACCTTGAGCGTCTGATAATTTGCGAGGAAATACCATTCAGGCTTTATGTGTGCCGGGGTCTTGAAGGGATCGGCAGGCACAAAGGCGGTTGGAGGGAAGAAAATGTACGGAGAGAAAAACACGACCGTTAAAAATATTGCCAGATAAATCAGGATGGAAGTCATATCCTGGAGAAGATAATTGGGGAAAAACGGGATGCCACCGGGGTGAGATTGATAGCGAAAGCTGTCCCCCTGCCAGTTGTTTTTTGTTTCGCCCAGCCCGAAGGGAGGGGTGGAAACGCCAATGCGCTCCAGCAGGAAGAGGTGTGCAACAATAAAAGCTCCGATGGCGAGCGGCAGGAAGGTCACATGAACGGCAAAAAAACGTCCCAGCGTCGGTGGACCCACCAGAATACCGCCCCGGAGGAATGTCATGAGATACTCCCCAACAATGGGGATTGCGCCGACACTGTTGGTGGCAACCGTTGTAGCCCAAAACGAAAGCTGGCTCCACGGCAAGAGATAACCCGTAAGTGAAATTCCCAGAATCAGGTTGAAGAGGATGAAGCCGGTTAACCAGTTCATTTCCCGTGGGCTCTTATGGCTCCCCATAAACAGGACCGACAGCATGTGGAGAAGCAGGACAGCCACCATCATATTGGAGCCAACGGCGTGGCACAGGCGGATGAACCAGCCAAACGGGACATCGTTCATGATGTAAGTCACGCTCTTGAAGGCTTTTTCAGCATCGGGGACATAGTATATGAGAAGAAGGATACCGGTCGCAATCTGGATGCCGAATATGACAAGAAGCACGCTGCCCAGGGAATACCAGGCGTTGATGTTGCGGGGCAGAAGGTAGCCGGTGAGATGTTTCTCCACCAGTTCTCCCAAGCCAAGCCTGACGTCGAGCCAGTGGTAGATGCTCTTTAATGGCGTCATATCCGGCTCCTATCCGACAGTCACAACACCGTCGGCCACAACTATCGGCAGCCTCTCCAGAGGCTTTGGCGGCGGCCCGGAGATTACAATGCCGTCAGGAGTAAAACGACCGGCGTGGCAGGGGCAGAGGAAGTTCTGTTTTTCTTTCTCCCACTGCACAACGCATCCAAGGTGCGTGCATATTGCCGAAAGAGCAACGAGTTCTCCACCCTGCTTTCTTATTACAACTCCGGTCGTGCCGCGGAATTTGAAGAATTTGGCACCTTCCGGCGGTATTTCCGTTGCAGCAAACGAAATCCTGTCTCCGGATTCATTGGTTTTCACTGGTGTGAGATAGCCGAGAATAGGGTAGGCAACCGCAACCGCACCTGCGACAGCAAGCCCGCCAAGGCAGAAACCGAGAAATTCCCGTCTGCTGCTGGTCTGCATGAACCCTCCCGTAAACCGGTGATCGTGCTCAAGTATAGCCCCTGGTAGGTATATTGCAATTGCGCCACCTGCGATACATTGTCGGCAGGCACTTTTCACTTGATTTGCCTTGCCTGTTTACATTAACCTTTCACCGGTTTAACCATTACATGCCACAAGGAGGGCTTCATGCCGTTAAGTCAACCGGGTTCGACTAAATTCCAGGTCAATCTTAGACGCCATTTGCGCAATCAAGATATATCCGACAACCTTGTGCACCTTATCTGCGAAATAGCCGAGGCGAGCAAATATGTAATTAATGCCGTCCGGACCGGTGACCTGGGAGTAGCCGGTACGTCGAACCTGTATGGGGAAGAGCAGCTGGCTCTTGACGTTCTGTCTGACCGGATCATAAAAAAACGTCTCATCCACTCAGGAGTTGTCTGTAATATCGCTTCCGAGGAAATGGACGAGATATTCCAGGCCCAGGCCGATGCCGACGGTCTCTACTCCGTGGCCTATGATCCCCTTGACGGCTCCTCTCTTGTCGACGTGAACCTGGCGGTAGGCACCATCGTTTCCATCTATGAAGGATGCAACCTGCTTCAAAAAGGACGCAACCAGGTTGCCGCCATGTACATCCTCTATGGTCCGAGAGTTTCCATGGTTTACTCCGTCGGCAAAGGAGTACATGAATTCACCATGAACCATCTGATGGAGTACACTCTTTCACGGGAGAACGTTGTGATGAAACCCGAGGGAGACATATATTCGCCGGGCGGTCTCCGCAACAAGTATCATGCGGGAACGGAAAAGTTTGTCCGCTACCTGGAGGAGAAGGGGGCAAAGCTCCGGTATTCGGGCGGATTCGTGCCCGACATCAACCAGGTCATAATGAAAGGGAAGGGGATATTCATGTATCCCGCCCTCAATGGTTCGCCAAACGGAAAACTCCGCCTTCTCTTTGAGCTCAATCCCATGGCATTTCTGATTGAAAATGCCGGCGGAGCCGCAACTGACGGTAAAACACCCATTCTGGACCTGGATCCCCAGTCTCTGGATCAGCGGGCTCCCATTTATATCGGCTGTAAGAATGATGTGGCAAAGGCGATGGAATTTATTGCCTGAAAGCGATGAGCCAACGTCGAACCCGGTTTGTAGCGAGGTTTTTATGGAAGAAAGTGCAAAACAAAAACGACTGTGCTCCGAGATACAGCTTTTCGACCTTTGCGACAAGGGAACGACGGATGTCTGCGGACATCGTGACGGACGTTATTGCACCAAGGGAGATATCCTGACCCGTTTTGAAGCCATAGCCGATGACGACCAGTCTCCCGAGCAGTACTTTGCCGAAGAATTGGACGAAACCGAAGGTGCAGACGATTTGGGATATGACGATGCTTTCGGAGTTGATGAATACGGCGAAGAGGATTAGCTGAATTTTCCGGCCGCAATTCTTTGCATAAAAAAACCGCCTGAATGGGCGGTTTTTTTATGTCATTACGACTGATTAGATAATAACTGCGCTAGGTGTTGCGGATGAAATTTATATTACCGATTTCTTCCCAACGCTGACGAGGAATAGAGAGGAAAATATCGACAATTTCCGGATCGAACTGAGTTCCCCTGCAACGGTTCATTTCACTGACTACGGCTTCGAAGGGGAGCGCCTTGCGGTATGGCCGGTCGGATGTCATGGCATCCAAGGTATCGACAACGGAGAAAATGCGGGCGGGAAGGGGGATATTGTGCCTTGCGAGCCCATTGGGGTAGCCGGTTCCGTCAAACCACTCGTGGTGAGCCAACACCATGTCTGCTTGCTCCTTGAGAAACTTTATGCCCGATAGAATATCGTAACCAAGTTGGGGGTGACGCTTCATTTCCCTCCATTCGGATGCATCGAGTTTGCTGGGTTTGAGGAGGATATTATCGGAAATGCCGATCTTACCGATATCATGCAGCAGCGCCCCCCGTGCCATGACGTACAAATCCTTTCCGGAAATCCCCATGGTTTCACCAAGGAGCATCGTGTAACTCATGACCCGTTCCGAGTGGGAACCCGTTTCCTTTTCGCGGGCATCCAGGGCCCGTACCAGAGCGGTCAGGGTGTGGTTATAGGCAAGGTTGAGATCTTCCATTGCAGTGCGAATCTGGCGAGTCTGTTCTTCTACCTTTTTCTCCAGATTTGTCTGGTATTCCCGATTCTCCATGAGTAAACGCTGCTTCTCCAGCGAGTTGCGAATCGTCAGGAGCACGCGGTCCACGTCAAAAGGCTTGAGAATATAATCGTCGGCGCCGAGATGGATGCAATTCATGGCCGTTTCCGTATCACTTATGGCTGTTACCATAAGCACCACGGTTTCAGGACTCAGGGCCTTGAGCTCTTCAAGAAAATCTACACCGGATCGCCCCGGCATCATGATGTCGAGAATTGTAAGGTCTATTTTGTTGTTCTGAAGAATTAATCGGGCATCGTCTGCACTGCCGGCCTGAAAGCAGCGGTACCCCTCACGGGATAGGGCAGAGACTATGAGTTCTCTTATCATCTCTTCATCATCGACAGTAAGGATGGTAGCTTGCACGGCAATTCCTCTCTGGCGGTTTATGGATTCAGCCGTTTTTCGAGTTCATCCCGCACCCGTCCGACCAGTACATCAGGCGTGAAGGGTTTGTTGATGAAAGCTATCCGTTCATTGGTAATCTCTTGCGGCAATATCGTATCATCCGTATAGCCCGACATAAACAATATTTTGATATCAGGGCGTTTTTCCCTGAATTCTCGCATTAGTGCCGGGCCGTTTTTCTCCGGCATGATGACGTCGGAGAGTACGAGGTCGATCAGATGCAGGTTCGAATCAAAAATTTCACTGGCCTCAGATGGTGAAGTCGCCTGAAGTACCGTGTATCCCCGGCGGCTCAGGGTTCGGACCGCGAGATTCAATACTCCCGCTTCGTCTTCAACAATCAGGATGGTTCCAGTCCCCGTTGACACCTCTTCGGTGACACAAGTCTCTTCTTTATCGGTTTGAGAATCAACTTGCGGGAGATATACCCGGAATGATGCCCCCTGGCCGGGTTCACTGACGACCTGGATATAGCCGCCGCTCTGTTTTACGATGCCGTAAACCGTCGCAAGCCCGAGTCCAGTGCCCTTACCCTGTTTTTTGGTAGTGAAAAAAGGTTCGAAGATCTTTCGCTTTGTTTCTTGAGTCATGCCGACTCCGTTATCATGTACGGCCAACATGACGTAACTTCCCTCAACGGCCCCGGGGTTTTCATTGATAAATGCCCGGTCCAGAACAGAGTTCGCTGTTTCGATGGTTATTACACCGCCATCTTCCAATGCGTCCCGGGCATTAACCAGCAAGTTCATTAATATCTGTTCCACTTGCCCCGGATCTGCCTTCACAACGCCAAGGCAGTCAGAAAGGCGAGTCTCCAGGACAATGTTCTCTCTGATTAGCCTCTTGAGCATCTTTTCCAGGTTCCTGACCAGGTAGTTAATGCTTATTACCTTAGGTTCAAGCACCTGACGGCGACTGAAGGCAAGGAGCTGGTGGGTGAGGTCAGCGGCACGTTCCCCGGCTTTTAGGATTTGCTCTACTTCTGCGCGGAATGGATTATCGGCGGGCATTTCATGGAGAAGAAGAGTGCTGTAGCCGTTGATGATGGTGAGGAGATTATTGAAATCATGGGCAACGCCACCCGCAAGCTGCCCGATTGCTTCCATTTTTTGTGCCTGCCGGAGTTGGGCCATGGCCTGCCGGTGTTCCTGTTCGGTTTGCCGATGGTCGCTGATATCCTCTTTTATGCCCATAAAATGTGTTATGACGCCATCAGAATTACGGATTGGCGATATGCACACTTTTTCCCAAAAGAGTTCACCATTCTTTTTCTTGTTGATCATTTCTCCGTGCCATTCGTGGCCGGAAGTTATCGTTTCCCATAGATTCCGGTACCCAATGTCGGAAATCTCGCCGGATTTGAGAATGCGTGGATTTTTCCCCAAAACTTCATCTGCGTTGTAGCCTGTTATCTGGGTAAATTTGGGATTGACGTATTCTATCGTGCCATTTTGGTCAGTTATAATGATGGAAACAGGGCTCTGTGTTACCGCATGGGAAAGTTTACGCAGTTCATCCTCAGCCTGTTTTTTCTGGCACCTTACTATTGACTCTTCAAGTTCCCGCCGGACGGCCGGGACCAGTCGTACAAGATTATCTTTGACAATATAGTCGCTGGCGCCGGCACGCATGGTTTCGACTGCGGCATGTTCTCCAATCACTCCGGAGACAATGATAATCGGGAGGGAGTAACCGTTGCTCCTCAGAAGAGCTATGGCGTCAAGTCCACTGAACGTGGGCATGACGTAGTCGGAAATAACAATATCCCAAGAGGAAGCAGCGAGAGCATCGAGCATCTGCTCAGCGGTATCCACTCTAAGAAAAGAGAGCGTGAAACTGCTGCCGAGCTCATACACGATAAGGTCGGTATCAAGAGGAGAATCATCAACTATAAGGACTCGCAAAGAAGGGGCCGCCACCACAGTCATCCCATGTTCCGATTCCAAACCGGAGAATTTATTACGTCACTACCCTTCAGTTCTTATCGGCAGTTCACTATGAAAGTTTAATGGTATGCCGAAAATTATCCAGAGTAGTTCTTTAATTCATTTTTCCGTAATGACGGTGAAGTGGTTGGGGAAATTCAGGCTGGAGTGCGAGTTTTTTTGAATTTTTGCTCGTACATCCTTTTATCGGCAAGCTTCAGGGTCTCTTCCAGCCGTTCTCCTTTCGAGGCGGTGGCCGCGCCGAATGACATGCTGAGCGGAAAGGATACGCCGGTAGCGTTGCTTGCCTCGATCTTCGTCAGCACACGGCTGAGGGCATCTTCAACAACCCCGGCATCGGCGCTGGGAAGTAAAACGGCGAAT
>Ga0209016_1002807_pt1 | contig 11057 bp, 8 predicted proteins | sample EPASupsiteSAE305_FD_187265 | JGI IMG/M metagenome (GOLD analysis project Ga0209016, IMG submission 187265) | Bioremediated contaminated groundwater microbial communities from EPA Superfund site, New Mexico - SAE3-05 (SPAdes) (version 2) | ecosystem: Environmental > Aquatic > Deep subsurface >...
AGTGTACCCGACTGTATGGCTCGCATTGTTTCTTCGTTCAGACGGATTTTCTGTTTGTCCATTTGCCCATTATCAAGCCATATAGAATCTTTCTTTATCCCCTGAGCATTCATAAGACCCAGATTAAGCAGGCAAATGGAGAAAGACATAATAACACGGTTACTCATAAAGGGCTACTGATTTATTATTTATGATAGCTGACCACAAATATAAATGAATTTCATTCTCAAATGTTAATTTGATTTTTTAATTAATTCTATTTAATTCTTTTTGCCATTTCTTGTCAATTCACAGGTCGTATTCTTTTATAACAGGAAGTTGATGTTTTCTTTTTTCCGGTTATATTTGTTATATTTATGACAGAGATTTTTTGTCTTATTATTTAACTGTTTAATTTAATATTCGGGGAGGTGAAATTATGACGACAGTTTACAAAAAGTTAGTGAAGAAGCAAAGGGTTTTTTTTGCTACAGGGGTAACCCTAAATGTTGATTTTCGGATTAAAAGCCTGAAGAAGCTACGACATGCCATTCAAACCCGGAACGAACAAATAGCTGAGGCTTTGAAAAAGGATTTCGGAAAATGTGAGTTTGAAACATTTGCAACCGAAATTATGGGTACACTGGATGAGATTGATTTGGCAATAAAGAATCTTCATCGTTGGGCAAAGCCCCGTAAGGTGATTTCACCTCTTGTTTTATTTAAATCGACAAGTCGGATTTATTGCGAACCTTTTGGATCAGTGCTGGTAATCAGTGCTTGGAATTATCCGTTTCAGCTTGCCATGATTCCTTTGGTTGGCGCTCTAGCTGCGGGTAATTGTTGTATATTGAAGCCTTCGGAGTTATCTCCACATACGTCTGTTTTGCTTGCAGAAATTATACAGAAGTGTTTTGATGAGGCTTATTGCGCGGTAGTGGAAGGCGGCGTAAACGAGACCACTTCGCTTATTAATGAACGGTTCGATTTTATACATTACACGGGAAGTACCCGAGTAGGTAAAGTGATTGCACTTACTGCAGCCAAATACCTTACGCCTGTAGTGCTTGAGATGGGCGGCAAGTCCCCGTGTATCGTTGACGAGACGGCTGATATCGAACTTTCGGCAAAAAGAATTGTCTGGGGTAAGTTTCTGAATGCGGGACAGACCTGTGTGGCACCCGACTATCTTCTTGTAAAACGGGAAGTGAAGGGAATCCTTGTTAAGGCTCTTGTGAAACAGATTAAACACTTTTATGGCGATGATCCTATAATGAGTCCGGATTATTGCCGAATAATAAATCAACAGAATTTCGACCGTCTGGCTGCTTATCTGGAAGAGGGCCATATTATTTGCGGGGGAAAAAAAGACAGGGTGTTGCTTAGCATTGAACCTACTTTGATTGATGAACTCACATGGGATAGCATGCTAATGCAGGACGAGATTTTCGGTCCGGTTCTTCCTGTAATGGAGTATGATGATTTATTGGATGTAATTAATATAATCAATGGAGGTGAAAGACCACTTGCACTTTATTTCTTTTCAAAGAATAAAAAAGATCAGCAACGGATTATCAAGGAGGTATCTTTTGGTGGTGGGTGTATTAATGCTACCGTACTTCAGACCGCAAATATGCACATGCCTTTCGGAGGTGTTGGCAATAGTGGCATGGGGTATTACCACGGGAAATGGAGTTTCGAAGCGTTTTCTCATAAAAAGAGCATCCTGAATAAATCACTACTGGTGGATTTTTCTTTCCTGTATCCTCCCTACAAGGACAAGGTTAAGCTGCTCAAAAATTTTTTTAAATAATAAAGTTCATCTTTTCATTACCATGTTCATTGCCAGCTTTGTAGCCCAGTACTGAATCAGTACAAGCAAAATTCCTCCTGCAGCAATAAATGCGATAAGCATCGGAAACGTGATATGGAACGAAAAAGATAGCATTCCCTGGAGATTGCCTGCCGTGAATTTATCAGACAATGCTATGGATGCCGAAAGTACACATATAATTCCCATCATAGTGGCGGTAAATAAGGAGACTTTCTTTATTTCTTTTTTGTATGTTTCCGGTCTTTTGTTTTCGAATATCATTCTTCTAGACCAATAGCATCCCGCTAATAATCCAAGAAACAGATGAAATAACGGAACTCCCATAAAGAATCCGAACAGACAGATACTATAGAAAAGGAAAATAAGGATCATCCACCATTTAGGGATTTTGTAGGGATTGACTTTATATTTAATATGGAGCACAACAACAATTGCAATCCCTGTGATTATTCCGACTAGCATCATTGTTGAAATAATTTTTTCATTGTTGGTGAAAAAGTAGCACGTCCACCAGAACCCAAGGAACCAGGATATTGGAACGGTTAGCCAGATGAGGAAGGAATAAAGCTTTTTTTCGATTTGATTCATAAGATGATTAAGTTGTTCTTTTATAACGAAATATAGTTCATAAAAGTATACTTTCTATTATATAAAAACAAAAACTCCCGCATCCAACCTGATCAAGGTGGAAGCGGGAGAGGGGAAACCCTGAATTTTGATTAAATGTCTTTTACCTTAAGAATGTTGTAGGAGATTTTTTCGTCGTATACATCTATTCCTTCTACTTTTTTGATGTACTTAACTACCTGTATCGTTACAGGAAGAATAATTACTTCATAGGCAGATTTAAGGAATGCCTGAATACCGATCATCATCAACAGCTCATTGGTAGGAATAACTCCTGCAAAGGCGATGGGGAAGAAAATCAGCGAGTCGGCAGATTCGCCCAACAGCGTTGAAATAACAGCCCGGGCCGAGAAGTGTTTTCCTTTGGAAGCCACTTTCATTCTACTCATCACATAGGCATTGATAAACGATCCGACAAGGAAGGCGCACAAACTGGCAAATACAATTCGGGGAGCCATACCAAATACGAAATTAAAACTTTCTTCGCCTTCCCAGAATGGGGCGGCAGGAAGCATAACGGCAAGCTGCGCGAAGCCAACCACCAGGAAATTCATGGCAAAGCCACTCCAGATGATGAGCCGGGCTTTTTTATAGCCCCAAACTTCGGCAATACAGTCATTGATGATGTACGAAATCGGAAAAATAAGCAATCCTGCTGTAGCGGTAATACCTCCTACCTGAATAACTTTTGTTTCCAATAAATTAGACGCTATAAGACATACATTAAAAAGTATAGCCAATAGCATAAACGGAATGGTTACTGTTTTCTGCATACTCTTGTTTTTTACGTGGTTGATCAAGCACACGGGAAACCATGACAGGCTTCCATTGTTATTAAACTATTTCAGTCGGCAAAATTAGGCATTTATTTAATTCTGTGCAATAGGAATATTCTTAATTTGCCAGCATGATATAGACTATAACGATGGAATTAAAAAAAACTGCTATTCTTCTCGGAAATCTTTTACAGTTTTAAATGTTATGATTACTTTTGAATCGTTAAATAAAAAAAGTGGATGGATAGCTCAATTATAAAGTTTGCAAACAAACTGGAACTGCATTATTATTTTAGTGATAAATCGTATTACATCGATGCACAAGTGAAGCAACGGTGTGAAAAAGAGGTTATTTCGCTTATCCGCTTGCTGGCAGATCTGATGGATGTGAAGCTTACGGTTTACAGTGAACCTTCAACGGGCGAAGGTTACAAGGAAGTTTGGGGTGTGGCAGGAGAAAATGCCCGTTCAATTTCCGTGGTATTAAGTATTATGATGCAGTTGTTTACCCATCCATTTGTTTCATCCAATGGGCAGCTTACATTGGACCGTTCGGATGCCGATGAAGAACGGATGCAGAGAGAGATTGCAGCTTTGCGCAGGGAATTGAAATTGAAGGTTCCCGGAATCAATATTCCCCGTGAGTTGATTGAAGACCTGAATCTTTTGCCCAGGGTATGCAAATGCAAATCTAATTTCTACGAAGCACTTAAAGGATATCCGAAAGTTCGTAAGTTTTCCGTACGCGAGCTGAACGAAAGTAACAAAAGCCGTTCGGGTTTAATGGAAGTAAAACGTGAGCAGTTCAACTATTATATATTACGTACCGACGAGTTGCCTCCGATAAAGGATATGAAGGCTTCCATCGAGATTGTATCGCCTGTACTTATGAAGGACAGCAAGTATCGTTGGAAAGGGATCTATAATAAAGGGGGTGAGATTATTGATTTCTACATGCGCGACGAAGATTTTAAGCGGGATATGGTAGACGATAAGATTGCCTTTACGAGCGGAATGTGTATCGATTGTGTTCTTGAAATAGATCGTAAAATGAACGAGGTTGGAGAGATAGTTAATATTAGCTATTCGGTGACGACTGTGATAAAAACACGCTTCGACAAACTCGAAATTATAACTCCTCAGGGAAAGAAACACCTCAAAAAGCTGGAAGCCGAAAAGCAACAGCTTACACTCGATTTGTTTGCCTGAAAAGGTATCTTCCAAAACTGTATAGACAAAAAGGGTATTTTCCTTATAAGAAAATACCCTTTTTTGTATCTGATAATGTGATATTAATTTTCGGGCAATAATTCTATCTCGTGTATCCAAAGGGCTGCTGAGGCATCGCTTGGCATGCGCCAATCTCCACGTGGAGAAAGACTTACTGATCCTACTTTAGGTCCATCGGGCAGACAACTGCGTTTGAATTGTTGCATAAAAAAGCGGCGAAAGAAGGTATGTAACCATTTCTTTATTATAGCACGGCTGTATTTTTGTCCGAAGGCCCGTTCTGCAAGATAAAAAATCTTGGCGGGGGTAGCTCCAAAGCGAAGGAAATGATAGAGGAAGAAATCGTGCAATTCGTAAGGGCCTACGAGGTCTTCTGTTTTTTGTTTGATGTTACCGTTTTCATCGGCCGGAATTAATTCCGGGCTGATGGGTGTGTCGGCTATATCAAGCAAGGTTAGGCGTGATTGTTCGTCTACACGGTAATTGGCAACCCATTCTACCAGCGAACGCACCAACGTTTTGGGTATACTGCTGTTAACCCCGTACATAGACATGTGATCTCCGTTGTAGGTTGCCCATCCGAGTGCAAGTTCAGATAGATCGCCGGTCCCTATAACCAAACCGTTTTCCTTGTTGGCAATGTCCATCAGTAGTTGCGTTCTTTCCCGCGCCTGACTGTTTTCGTAGGTTATATCGTGTACGTTGGCATCCTGACCAATGTCTTCAAAGTGTTGCAGGCAGGCGGCTTTGATGGATACTTCACGGGAAGTGATTCCCAGCGACTTCATCAAATCAAGGGCATTTTGATAGGTGCGGTCGGTCGTACCAAAACCAGGCATGGTAATGCCTAGAATCTGTTTGCGCGATAAGCCAAGAACGTCGAATGTTTTTACACAGACCAACAGTGCCAGTGTAGAATCCAGTCCACCTGATATACCAACAACCACAGTCTTTGAATGGGTATGAAGCACACGCTTTGCCAGACCAGATACCTGTATATCAAAAATTTCTTCACAGCGCTCTGTCAAAGCAACTCCTGAGGGAACAAATGGATATGCGTCTATTATTCTTGTAAGAGCTCCTTCAACAGGAGAGATTCCGAAAGGTATACGTACTGGATTTGGATAAATCATATTCTCTAATCCTATACAGAATCCCGTATTAATCTGTCGGTCGTGTTGCAAGTTATCGATATCTATTTCGTTAATAACAAGCTGTTCTTTTTGTTCAAATCTTTTGGAGGATGCGAGTATTGTGCCATTCTCGGCAATGATCGCATTGCCGGCAAAAACGAGGTCGGTGGTTGATTCTCCAAATCCGGCTGAAGCGTAGACATAACCACTTATACAGCGTGCCGACTGCTGCCTAATCAGCGACCTCAGGTACGTATTTTTTCCGATCAGTTCATTGCTGGCTGAGAGGTTTACGATAATGTTAGCTCCCTGCATGGCTATGAGTGAACTGGGCGGAACAGGTACCCACAGATCTTCGCAAAGCTCGATACCTACAGATATACTGCCCGATTCGAACAACAAATGACTTCCCATTGGGTAGTTGCTGTTGCCAATCCGAATGGTATCGTGCTGCAAGTCATTGGCCGATATAAACCAACGCTGTTCCTGAAATTCCTTGTAATTAGGAAGATATGTTTTAGGTACAACTCCCAAGATGTGTCCTTGCTGAAATACAACAGCAGCATTAATAAGCCGGTTTTCGGTGCGAAGAGGTATTCCAACAACTGTCAGCACTTGCAGATCTCTGGTACTGTGAACAAGATCGAGCAACGTTTTCTCAGCCTGATCAAGAAGCAGTTTTCCTGAAAATAAATCCAGACAAGAATAAGAGGTAATGGATAATTCAGGGAAAGCGATAAGTTGCACACCAGCTTCCGAAGCCTTTTGTATAAGTTCCTTTAGTTGTGCTGCATTATATATGCAATCAGCAACGCGTACACTGGGTATAGCTGCTGCCACTTTAACAAATCCATGTTCCATAACCTGTATTTTTGTAAATCTTGATACAAATGTACATGATAATCTTTTAATAACCACCAGAGCTGGCAAAAATGTGCTTTTCATCTTTCGAGAGATTGAAGTCGAGAAAATGAAAAGGGAAATCTCTATCACAGAGACTTCCCTTCTACGCAAACACAAAACAATCAACAAAAAACTAACATTAAGTTTTTCTTATCTAATGAATAAAAGCTCGCGGTATTTAGGCAATGTCCACATCTGATCGTCAACAACCAATTCGAGCTTGTCGATATGGTAGCGGATTTCTTCCAACATAGGAACGATTTGATCGTGGTATGCAATTGCTTTAGAACGTTCGCATTCAATTTTATTGGCAACTTTGCGTGCTTCAATCATTGCATCTACCTTTTCTTTGATGAAGATAGTACGGTTCGCAATGTCCTCAATGATTTCAAGATTTTTGGCAGACAACAACATAGCCTTGTCAGCAGCAAATAAATCCTTCATCTTGTATACATTGTCGATAAGCGATGACTGATACTTGGTAGCCATTGGAATGATATGGTTCATTGCAAGATCTCCCAACACACGTGCTTCAATCTGAATCTTCTTGGTATACATATCCCATTTAACTTCGTTACGTGCGATAAGTTCCTTTTCAGTCATTACACCTGTTTCTTCGAACATTTTGATACTGCTTTCCATCAGGTAAGCGTCAAAGATAACCGGAACACTTGTTTCGCAGTCTAATCCACGTGCAAGCGCTTCTTTTTTCCATTCGTCGCTGTAACCATTGCCATCGAAAATGATGGCTTTGCAAGCTTGAGCATCTTTACGGATTACTTCAAGGATAGCCGCAAACTTATCTGTTCCAGCAGCAATTTTTGCATCTACTTCAACTTTGAACTTGGCCAGCTGATGAGCTACAGCTGCATTTAGTGAAAGCATTGCGCTTGCACAGTTTGCAGAAGAACCTACAGCACGGAATTCGAAACGGTTACCAGTAAATGCAAACGGAGAAGTACGGTTACGGTCGGTATTGTCGATCAACAATTCAGGAATCTGGCCGATATCTAGTTTCAATCCTTGTTTTCCAGCTAGGTTGAAGTCTTCAGGCTTGCTGTTAATAAGGTGTTCTAGTACTTGAGAAAGCTGACTTCCAAGGAAGCTTGAGATGATAGCAGGAGGTGCTTCGTTGGCTCCCAGACGGTGTGCATTTGTTGCAGAAGAGATACTTGCTTTCAACAAAGCGTTGTGATCATAAACGGCTTTCAGAACGTTAACTACGAAGGTAACGAAACGAAGGTTTTCTTCGGTAGTTTTACCCGGACCCATTAATAAGATACCAGTATCTGTTCCTAATGACCAGTTGTTGTGCTTTCCTGATCCGTTAACACCCTTGAACGGTTTTTCGTGTAATAAAACACGGAATCCGTGAACACGTGCTATTTTACGCATAAGCGACATAATAAGCAGGTTGTGGTCATTGGCAAGGTTGCATTCTTCGTATATAGGAGCTAGCTCAAATTGGTTAGGAGCTACTTCATTATGACGTGTCTTAACAGGGATACCCAACTTCAAACTTTCGATTTCCAGATCCTGCATAAACGCAGTTACACGGGTAGGGATAGCTCCAAAGTAATGGTCTTCCAACTGTTGGTTCTTTGAACTTTCGTGACCCATCAGTGTACGACCAGTCAACAATAAATCAGGACGGGCAGCATACAAACCTTCGTCCACAAGAAAATATTCTTGTTCCCAACCAAGGTAAGCAACTACTTTTTTTACATCAGGGTTAAAATAGTTACATACGGCAGTAGCTGACTTATTTACGGCTTCCAATGCTTTGATAAGCGGAGCTTTATAGTCAAGAGATTCACCCGTATATGCAATAAAGATAGTTGGAATACACAATGTGTCGCCAACAATAAACGCTGGAGAGGTTGGATCCCAAGCTGAGTAACCTCTAGCCTCGAATGTATTACGAATACCACCGTTAGGGAAGCTGGAAGCGTCGGGTTCTTGCTGTATAAGTAATTTACCTTCAAAATTTTCAATCATTCCACCTTTACCATCGTGATCCACAAAGGCATCATGCTTTTCTGCAGTACCTTCAGTAAGTGGATGGAACCAGTGTGTGTAGTGAGTCGCACCCATTTCGAGCGCCCATTTCTTCATTCCTGCAGCAACAGCATCAGCTACTTCTCGGCCCAGAGGAGCTCCGTTATCAATAGAATTTACTAATTGCTGATAAGTCTTTTCCGGTAAATACTTGAACATTTTTGCCCGGTTAAATACCAGAGATGCATAGTATTCGGAAGGTCTTTCCTTCGGTAACTGTACATTTACTGCTTTCTTTTTGAAAGCATCTTCTACTACGTGAAATCTTAATTTTGACATGATACCTAGTTATTATTGTTGTTGAAGTTATAGTAAAAATATATTGTTTTTATAGCATACATCGAATTGCTCTTCCGGCCAGATAGAAGCTTGAACTTCTCCGATATGGGCTTTCTTAAGGAAGAACATGCAAAGTCTGGATTGTCCGATTCCACCACCAATAGAAAGAGGCAGTTTGCCATCAAGCAATGCTTTGTGAAATTCCAGCTCTTTTCGTTCCGGACATCCGCAGATATCTAATTGCTTAGTCAGAGCGTCACGATCAACACGAATTCCCATAGATGAAAGTTCGAAAGCACATCCCAGAACTTCGTTCCAAAGAATGATATCGCCATTCAATCCGTAGAAACCATCGCTGTTAACAGAGCTCCAGTCGTCATAGTCCGGTGCGCGTCCGTCGTGTCTTTCGCCGCTGGTAAGCTGAGCCCCGATTCCGATAACAAAAATGGCACCGAACTTATGGGCTGCTTTGTTTTCGCGTTCTCTGGGGTCTAGTTCAGGATACATCAGCTGCAATTCTTCCGAATGAATAAACGTAATGTTTTCCGGAAGAGATGGCGTGATATGAGGATACTGGTCGTAGACCATTGTTTCTATTTCTCTCAGTAATGTATAAATCTGACGAACAGTTTTCTTTAAATAATCAAGGTTCCGGTCTTCTTCACGAATCGTTCTTTCCCAGTCCCATTGATCTACATATAGAGAATGAAGGTTATCTAATTCTTCGTCGCTGCGAATAGCATTCATGTCTGTATATAAGCCATATCCGGCAGGAATGCCATAAGCTCCTAATTTCATGCGTTTCCATTTAGCTAAGGAGTGAACTACTTCTGCTTTGCGATCTCCCATGCATTTGATGGGAAATGTTACAGCACGTTCTACTCCGTTTAAGTCGTCGTTAATTCCTGTTCCCGAAAGGACGAACAGCGGTGCGGTGATTCTGCGAAGATTAAGTGTTTTCGACAGTTTTTCCTGAAATCTTACTTTTAATAGCTGAATAGCTTGCTCAGTAGTTTCTGGCAAAAGCTTTTGCTTGTAGTTGCTTGGAATGATAAGTGACATAATTCTTTTGTTTTTGTTTTGTTGATTATTATTGTGAAACCGGACTCCTGCCTGTGTAAAACAGGAGTCCGGATGTGATATTAATTGTTATAAGCGGTCTCACCATGTTCGTAAACATCCAAACCTTCTTCTTCAACACGTGGCGGAACTCGTAATCCAACAGTTTTATCTACAATGTAGAATAAGATGAATGTGAGTACGGCACTATATACAATACTGACTCCTGTAGCAACTATCTGTATCCACAATTGATTCCAGTCTCCATATAATGATCCTTGTACACCTCCTTCTCCTGTAATTGCCTGAGTTGCGAAAACTCCGGTAAGAATAGAACCCACAATACCGCCGATGCCATGAACTCCAAAAGCATCCAATGAATCATCATATTTCAATCTGGGTTTAACACAAGCAACCATAAAGAAACATAAGATGGATGAAGCAGCTCCGATGGCAAACGCGCCTAGTACACCTACGGTTCCTGCAGCAGGTGTAATTGCTACTAATCCAGCAACGGCACCGGTACAAGTTCCTACAATGGTTGGTTTTTTGTGAAGCACCCAGTCTATAGTCATCCAAACGATGGCAGCAACCGAAGTGGCAAGATGTGTTACCAGGAATGCATTGGCTGCAATTCCATCCGCTGCAAGCCCACTACCTGCATTAAAACCGAACCAACCTAACCAAAGTAAAGCGGCACCCATAAATACGTAAGTAATGTTGTGAGGTGTTGTTGGACGACCAGGCTTGTAATCTTTTCTTTTTCCAATCATGATAGCCATAACGAGAGCGGATATACCTGCATTGATGTGAACGACTGTACCTCCTGCAAAGTCGATAGCACCCATTTTCTGTAACCAACCACCTCCCCATACCCAGTGAGCCATAGGATTATAAACTAAAATAGTCCATAGGATGGTGAAAAGCATAAACCCTGAAAACTTGATTCTTTCTGCGAATGCTCCAATAATTAAAGCCGGAGTAATCACAGCAAACATGCATTGGAACAAGACAAACAGAATTTCAGGGATATTTCCTGCTGATAAAGAATCTAATGTAATGCCATTTAGAAATAGCTTATCTGAACCACCGATGATTGCTCCCCAAGGGCTTCCCGATTCCATGAAGCTGGTACCAAACACCCAACTATATCCAAATGCAACCCAAAGGATGCTGATT
>Ga0209016_1002808_pt1 | contig 11055 bp, 7 predicted proteins | sample EPASupsiteSAE305_FD_187265 | JGI IMG/M metagenome (GOLD analysis project Ga0209016, IMG submission 187265) | Bioremediated contaminated groundwater microbial communities from EPA Superfund site, New Mexico - SAE3-05 (SPAdes) (version 2) | ecosystem: Environmental > Aquatic > Deep subsurface >...
CGCTAATTCGGTCGGTTGGTTTGACTTGCCGCCCGCCGTAATAAAGGCGCAATCGACGCCCACATCGCCGGTTAAAAGTTGTATTTCCTGCACCAGAGCAGAGAAATCGGCGGTATTCGGTGCGGCGCTGGCAATAGCGCCTCCTTTGACGGCAAGGCTGCATCGGGCGGCGTTGATATCGATACCGAAGGTGTGAACGCCCGCCGCCCTAAGGATGCGGACGAGAATCTGACCCAAAAGCCCAAGGCCGATGACAAGGGCGGTCTCGCCAAGCTTTAATTCCGATTGCCGGAACCCTTGCATGGAAATGGCGCCGACGGTGGCGAAGGCCGCCTGTTCGTCGGTAACCCCGTTGGGAACAGGCACACAGAGGTTAACCGGGACCCAGTTAGTTTCAGCATGGAGCGCGAATTGGTTGCCGCCGCAAGCTACGCGCTGGCCGGCTTTGAACCCATCCACCTCAGCCCCCACCGCCTCGATGACTCCCGACAGCGAGTAGCCAAGCGGGGTGTAGGAGTCGAGTCGATTCATCACCTTTGCCCAAGTGGCAAGCGGACCTTGCTGGGCCAGCGTCTGCATGACTTTACGCACCTGGTCGGGCCGAGCTCGCGCCTTGCCGAGGAGCGATAATTTGCTTTCGGAAACCTTCATCATTTCCGTGCCGGCAGAGATGACCGAGTAACGGCTCTTTACCAGCACGCCTCCTACCTTTACGGCAGGAGAGGGGAGGTCGAGCAAGGTGAGACTGCCGTTCTTGTAATTTTGGGCGATGATTTTCATGTTGTCCTTTTCTTGTCGGCCAGAGTGTGCCATATGTCTTTCATGCGTTGATGGTAAACATCATGGGAATATTCGCTGGTAACGATCTCCCATCCCCTCCTCCCCATATGTCGGCAAAGTTCGTGATCTTCAAGTAACCGTTGCAAGGCGTCAGTGAGTTTTTCAGGGTTATGGTGGGGCACAATGAAGCCGGTCTCGCCGTCGCGTAGCATGTCGGGAATGGCGCCCTCGGGTGTGGCAACCACGGCCAGTCCAGCACTCATGGCTTCCAAAACAACCAAGGGAAAAGCATCATTGTCTGTCGGAAATGCCAGCATGTCGGCGGAGCACAGCAGTTCTTCCTTGTCCTTACCCGCGACCGGCCCCAGATAGCGAACCGCCTCCTCCAGGTGTCGGGAACGGATAGCTGTCTTGAAAGTTTCAATAGAAAGAGCACCTCTAGGGGCTCCAGCAAAACTTGCCCGGAACGGAATGCCTCGTTGTTTCAACAGCGCAAGCGCATCGAGCACGATGATCGGTCCCTTGGTTTCGATCAGATTGGAAAGGAACAGGATGTGACGACCATCGCGAGTGCTGGCATCCGGCAGCGGTGGGGGGGCAAGGAGTGCATTGGGTAGGAAAAAGACTTGGCTCTTGGGTACAAAATCTGCTGCATCGTCGTAAAGCCGCTCGGATAGAAAAATAACATGGGCATCTCTCATCGCCCAGGCGAACAGGCGGCGATAGAATATGGATTTGTCTGCCGCTTTGCGGATACCCTTGCCATGAAAATGATAAAGCAGCGGTGCACGGAATATTTTTGCCAGCAGGACCAGCGGCAGATTGGCATAAAAGCCGCCGCCATGTGGAGGAATGGTGAAATAAACGAAGGCGGGCCGTTCACGCCATAACGCCATGGAAGTCTTGAGAGCATTTCGCGTTACTTTAATAAATTTGACAAGACTAGGAGTGCTGATATCGGACATGGAGGAGCTGAGTTGAATCGGAATGGTGACGATGTGGAAAGAATCGTTCAAAGGCCCAGATGTCACAACATCTCGGTTGACAGCCGCCGCCCCGTGCATGGGCGGGGGGAGTTGGGCGAGAGCGAGAACGGGAACGTTTATGCGGTTATATTTTTCCATTTAATACGTTGGAACAACTACGGGGTGATTGTTTATTTCCAGTAGATAACCATAGATCCAGCAGAGTCCTAGAATATAGGCCGGGCTTACAAGCGCGACATTGACACTGGTTGTCAGGCAGACCATAAGAAACATCAGGCCCGCATGGCGGACCAATTTTAGATCATTCGCAATCCGTGGACATAATTCTTTTAGATAAAACAGAATGAACAAAACTCCGCCGGCCAAGCCCATAGCATGAAACATGTATACGAATTCATTATGAACCACTTGAATCGGTAATCTACTGCTTTTCCCATGCATGAGAAATCGTTTTGCGACGTGATAATCTGTTATATTGTCCGATCCAAAGCCATATGCGAACCCGAAATTGTCCATGACCGCTTTCAAAGTCTCTACCCACCAGTTGGCGCGGCCAATTGTGTTGTAATCGATACCTAAATCATTGGCGAATAACACGAGTAGAAAGGCGGCGAATGGGAACCCCAAAATGATTGCTATGGAAATCGGAAAAATAATATTCTTCGGCCGAGGCCAGAGCAATAGGGCAGCTGTGAGGATGGCGAGGAGTTTCATCTGGGCCGAGTCGGAAAGGGACATACCCCCTAACACGAGAATCACCATCCATTTATACTCGATTGTCAGAAGCAACATGCCCCACCAGAACAGAATAGATATATTATGGATACCGTAATTCAACACGCTCATAACATCGGAGATGAGTCCGAAATTTTGCCCCTCTACTCGCCAATGTCCATCATAAGCAGGGAAGAAATGATATACGAGTGCAGCGCCAGTCATGCAGTAAATATTAAGCCACGCCAATAATCGCAATTTTCCTGCTTGTCGTGTTCTTGTGAACAAAAGATAGAATGCTGCCGTTGCAGGATAAACAAGAAAGGTGAAATACCCCATGCGCAGGACATATTCTTGACGGAAAAATACCGGTGTTCCCGGAAGCCAAGCCATCAACGATAAACCAAGATGAAGAATTCCTAGTATCGTCCAAGCTAGAAGAATTTTATTCCGTAAAAATATGCCATAAGAAAAGTGACCATGTATTGCATATATGCAGGAAAGCAACGCAATCCCAATGAGCACAGCTGAACCTTGTGTTTTCCATAAGAGTGAAGTTCCTATTCCAAGCAGAATCGTGCCGATAAAAAACCAATCAAACCAGAATAAGTTGCAACGATCGACACTACAAAAATGCGACCGATGCGAGAGTAAATTGGTTGGAATTACAGATACATTTTTTTTCATCATGCCCAAACAAATTGTCGGATAAGTATTTCTATCTCGATCTTCATGCTTAATGAGCCAACGATGGCGCACATGAAATCATCTCGCTTGCTGTTGCAGTTTCAGCGGCACTGACGAAACATACTCGTCCCATCTCTGTGCCAGTCGCTCAGCTGTGAAGATCTCCTCATAGGCGTGTCGGTTCTGTTCACCCCAACTATCGGAAGTCCGATGGACTTCAACAGCTTGGCGTATGGCAGTGGCTAAACTTTCGACTGTCGGCTGGCACGGGATGACGTCGGGTAGATCTTTAATCTGATCGGCGTTTCCTCCAACTCCAGCCATCACCATGGGCTTACCACAAGCCGCGCATTCCAAAGGGAACAGATCATAATAAGCAATCCGATTAGGGACGGCGATGATGTCGGCGGAGCGAATGACGTCAAAAATATCATTTCGCCACCCTAGGTTTTGAACATGCGGTGTATCAATTTTTAGAGGGCCGGTTCCCGCGCAGTAAAATAATGCATTGAAACCGGCCTCTGAGAGTAATCGAGCAGCATCGCAAAAGATGTCATAGCCTCTATGTGAGACATAGCGACCAGCGAATAGTATATTTACTTTCCCCTTTTCAAAAATATCGGTTTTGTCATCGCTAGACGAAACTTTCGTGTGTAGCCCTGATTTCAGATAAACGACTTTACCTATAAGTTGCATTGAAAAATTGCGCTCATATTCCTTGCCAGCGCCAATCGACGGGAAAACTACAGTATCTGCGATATTGATAATATCCTTCTCTTCTTTTTTGAGGTTTTCGTAGTATCGCGGGCCAATTTCCTTTCCAGAATCGCGGATTAAATCCCTGTATTCATCTGCGGCAATGGTAGGGCTGTGGGGCATATATATGATGATACTACGCTGTTTCGCGTATCTGGCCAAATTAGTATTATAAGGGCCTTGAAAGATTACGATATCGGCTTTCTTGATTTCCGATTTCATTTGACGCTTTTTGCGTGAGAAAAGGGCAATGAGATCCATGACTGTATGCTTCAGGCCAAGCGCTACAATGGTTTTTTTGATGTTTGAAACGAATGAATCGCTGATTTTTCCAGGGCTTCGATCTGAACACCCTGTTTTACCAAAAAAAACGAATTCGTTTTTATTTTTTCCAGCACGGCGCAACTCCTCATACCCAACCATATGATTGTAAACATACCCAGCCGGCCCCCCGCCAGGGCGAACTGAAGGTGTTATTACGAGAACGTGCTTAGTCATGTCATAATCTCCTGAAGATAGCCAATGCCCGCGCCACAGCCTGATCCATGTTGTAATATTGATAATCGGCGAGTCGTCCGGCAAAGATAACTTTGCCTCCAAGTTGCGTCACCTCATCCTCGTAGAACCCAAATTGCGCGCGGTTGGCGTCAGTGGGGATTGGGTAATAGGGATCGGTCTCCCCATGCACATGCTCCTGCGAATATTCGAATAGAACGGAGGTTTGCGGGTGGCTCTGACCAGTCAGCCATTTCTGCTCGGTAATGCGGGTATAAGAGTAGTCGTTGGGATAGTTGACTACCGCCGCTTCTTGAAAACGCTCTGTGGTGAGCGTTTCTACATCGAAGCGCAGGCTTCGGTAAGGCAACGCACCATGCTTAAGTTCGAAAAATTCGTCAATGGGGCCAGTGAAGACAAGATATTTATAGCTAATCTCGTCCTTTACCTCCTGCCAGGACGTGTTCAGCAAAATCCGGATATTAGGATGGGTCAACATCCGTCGCACCATCTTCGTATACCCTTCGCGAGGCATGGCCTGATATTCGTCCTGAAAATAGCGGTCATCGCGCGAGACGAGAATGGGCACCCGGGCGGTGACGGATGGGGAAAGCGCCTCTGGAGCCATGCCCCATTGTTTTTTGGTGTAATTCTCGAACACGTTGCGATAGACATAATCGGCGAGAAATTTGAGGTCCGCGTCTTCCGCCTCCCGCAATTTGAGGATCGGTACCCGCGCACCGAAGCCGTAGGCCGCGATGAGTTTGTCCGAGAACTTCGTAGCCATGGAGGAGGTGAATAGTGCTTCTAGGCTGTTGATATTGAATGGTAGCGGTACAAGCCGCCCCTCCACCATACCCAACACCTTATGCTGATAGGGCCGCCAGGCGGTGAATAGGGAGAGATAATCGAAAACCTCCCGATCGTTGGTATGGAAGATGTGAGGGCCGTATCTATGTGTCAGAACCCCATGCTCGTTATATTCGTCATAGGCATTGCCGCCCACATGATCGCGCTGGTCGGCGATGACCACCCGCTCATCTCTCTGGCTGGCGATTCGTTCCGCCAGCGTTGTCCCCGTTAGCCCCGCGCCGATGATGAGCCAGTCAGTTTGCATGAAATGTCCTTCTATTATGATAGAGATATATGGCCATTGTCCCGGTGACGAAACATTCGATGAGTAGGGTGTTGATCGCAGCCCCCTCGGCTCCGCGCCATAAAACCCAAGGTACGACCACCGCAAGGCTCAAGGCTCCCGCGCTTGCTAAAATACGGTTAAAAGCGCGGGTCATTTTATTGGGCAACATGACCTGCACCCCGAAAATATTTGACAACGCGATAACAAGTGGCAATGGCGAGAGCCAGCGCAGGACGGCTGCTGCGTCAAGGAAAGCATGACCGGCAACGAGTAAGATGATCGGTTTAGCCAGAAGAAACAAGGTGAGGCTTGTCGCAAAGGAAATGGATACAATTAATAGCCCCGAGTTCCACAAGAGCCGCAGTGCCGCTGGCCTGTCGTGGGCAAAGAGATAGCTCATGCGCGGAAATAGCGCCTGCGAAACAGGCGCGAGTAGTGACTGCACGCTTCCCCGGATCTTGTCTGCCAGTACGTAATGCCCCACCGCCGACACGCCTGCTATGACACCGAGAATAGTCGGGACGAGGCTTGTATACAGAACAATCCAAACACGGGAAAAGAAGATAGCGCCGCTTTCCAAAAACTCAACGCGCATGTGGGGCCACCTTGGCCAATGCCAGTCAAGGTGTAAATTTTTCCACATCCAAAAGAGCACCGCCACACCCGCTATAAGTCCCGTCAGTGCCGATGCGGCAATGGCGAACGCTCCGTCGCCGGGAGCGCGGACTAAGAGAAAGATCAGCGGAACGGCACCTCCGCGGATCATGAGTTGCACGATGGCTACCTCGCGCATCCGTTCCAGCCCTGACAACAGCCAGACCGGAAACAGTACACCTGCGATAATCACGCCAGTCCCATACAAGGCATAGGGGCGGAAGGTTGCAAAGAAGGGGGCGAATGCGGCAAGCCCCAGAAGAATGCTCAACGCGACCGCACACAGTCCCCATTGCACTGCCCACCCAGCGAAAAAGGTCTCGGATAGCGCCGTACGGTCATTGCGAAGGGTAGCGATCTTACGGGTGCCGCTCCAGGAAAGCCCCCAATCGGTGAGGATGTTGAAGTAGCTTAGGATTACCTGCATCCAGACAACGCGGCCCCATTCCTCGGGTCCAAGTACGCGGGTGAGATAGGGCAAGGTGAGAAGCGGGATGAAATAACCCACTGCCTGCACCAACGCCAGCGCGCCAACATTCTGTACGAGGCGAGATGCGGCAAGTCGGCAGATTCTCCCTGGAAGGCTTTGAAGCTCGGCGATCATGACGAGATCTTCATACACGCATTGATGAGTTCTGGCGTTTCGATTTCGTTGTTGTTTGTGGTCAAACGGGAAGATGACTGCCACCCTAACTGTCGCCTGCTCAATCGATTCATCGTCCTGAACCGAACAGCACCGTCGATACGGTGCGCAACAATAACTGCACGTCCAGCAGCAAACACCAATTATCAATATATTTGAGGTCCATCTTCATCCATTTTTCAAAGGGAATGTCATTGCGCCGGCTGGCCACCTGCCAGATGCAGGTAAGGCCGGGTTTCATCGACAACCGTCGGCGCTGGCAGGGCAGATATTCTTCCACCTCGCTGGGGATGGGCGGGCGCGGGCCGACCAGGCTCATCTCGCCTTTGAGGATGTTGAAGAGTTGCGGCAGTTCATCCAGGCTGGTCTTGCGCAGAAATCGGCCGATTTTGGTGATGCGCGGATCGTGTTCGATCTTGAACACCGGGCCGTCCATCTCGTTGCGTTCTTCCAGGGAGTGGCGTAGGGCCTCGGCATTGGCGACCATGGTACGAAATTTGTACACCTTGAATTTGCGGCCATTGAGTCCGGCACGCTCCTGGCTGAAGATTACCGGCCCCGGAGAAGTGAACTTCACCAGCAGGGCGAGGAGGAGCAGCAGCGGCGAGATAAGGATAATGCCGAAAAAGGCGCCGACATAATCGATGAAAGATTTGATCAGCAGTTCCAGGTCCTTTTTCGGGGTCGACGAAAGCGACAGGGTGGGGACGCCAACAAAGTTTTCAAAGGAAATGGAGGCGGTCTCCGGGCGGAACATGATCTTTTGCAACTGCCAGTCGGGCATGATCCGGATCCGGACGCCCAACTTCTCGGCAAAGGAGATCTGATCATTGACGTCCTGGACCTTTTTCAGGGGCACGGCGAAGATGACTTCGTCGATCACCTTGTTGAGAAGGACAAATTTGAACTGGCGCATGTCGCCGATGATCCGGATATCGTCGACCACTACCTCGCCGGTCTCTTGGGCATCGATCTCCAGGCAGCCGACAACCTTATACATGCTGTCGTCGGCATCGAGGATGGCGCGGATGGTCTCCTTGGCCCGATCGCGGCTACCGATGACCAGGATGCGGATATCGCTTTTGCCGCGCATGCGGGTGATGCGGATATACAGGCTGACCAGGCCGCGCCTGAGGAGGAGAGACCCGAGCATGAGGGCGCTGTTGATGGCGATCAGCAGCCGGCTCACCTCGGATTCATGGAAGATATAGAGGGTGATGATGAGCAGGCTGTGGCTGAAGAGGACGATGACGATTACTTTGAGCAGTTCGCGGAACCGGGAAGCGATCTGCACCGGTTCGCCGTATTTGAAATAGGTGAGAATGAAATTGGTATAAAAAAGGAGGATGAGGAGGACCAGGTAATAGTTGATTTTCGGCATCAGGCCCGTATAGGGGCCGAGGTACTGGGTTTTGATGGCATAGGCGAGACAAAACGACAGCGTAACCAGCATCAGGTCGATGAAGTGCAGGACGTACGAAGCCATTCGGTTATGCCAGAAAAACATCAAACAACCTCATCGAACAGCAATGATCGAAGCAAGGGGATGTGGCCAAAGGGGAAACCGCGCTACAGGGGTGTCCGGGATCTGTTGGCAGGAGTGTTATGGCGCCCGTTTTTGCTTTGGCTGCCGAGTGGGGCTGGCCATTTACCGGGGGCTTCACGGTCCACAGCACTTACCGTGGGGGTGCCGGTACGTGCTGCGGAGTGCATAATGAGTTCAGTTCCTGATACAGAATGGAATAAATAGACTGTATTTTGCCTGGGAAGGACATAGGGGGAAGGGGGGATTTTGGAGACCATTGTGGTGGTGGAGGCGAGGAAGGGGACTAGTAGGGGCAGGGTAAAGAGGGTTAGTTGGTGGGGGAGGTGATGAGAGGGGGGCATCCAGGTTGCCGGGCTGCGCTCGCAACGACAGCGGGGAGTCCGGATGTGGGGGTGCAGCGAAAAGAGGGAAAGGCTTTGGTGGGGTTGCCGGACGTCAGGCCGCCAAGCCCGCTAGCCAGTGGGCGGCATCCGTGATTCTGATTCCGTTGCGAAATTCTTCTTGCCGCAGGTCATAGACGATCTGTACGGCCTCTGTCTCGGGAAAAAGACCGGCAAATCGCGACAGACCGCGATGGGGCTTGTTGTCCCCCAACTTGCATTCAATCATTTGCGCCAAATTTCCTTGGTCACTGAGCGCAAAATCAACTTCCGTTCCATCCTTGGTGCGAATGTAATGGAGGCCAGCAACTCGGCCCGTACAATCCTGGAGGAAATGTGCTTGTTTCAGCAGCATTGTTGCCACCGTGTTTTCCAGGCGCAGGCCTTGGTCGCCTCGAACCAATCCTGTGTCAAAAAAATACACCTTTGGACTTTGCAAGAGCGCGCGGGCAATATTGCGATGCCAGGGCTGCACGGTAAAAACGATGAACAATGCCTGTAATATATCCAGATAGCGTTTTAAGGTCGCGGGCGCCACTGCCAGGTCCCTGGCAATGGATGCCAGCGAGAGGGGAGCGCCGACACGCTCACGCAGTACTTCCACAAACAAGCGCATGGTGTTGATTTCATGCAGACGTGAAAATTCAAGCACATCTTCACGGATCAGGTCGTTGAAATACTGCATTCGCCAGCGATCGGCCTGTATCGGGTCCGCTGCCAGGCAGGGCTCGGGGAAGCCGCCTCTTTCCAGCAAATGATCCAAGGCATCGGCAGGTGTCACACCCAACTGTTCACACCACTCTCGCACCGAAAATGGATGCAACCGGAAAGCAAAATAGCGGCCTGCCAGGGAATCCCCCCCCTGCCGGAACGTTTCCATGCGGGCGCTTCCGGTCACCAACAGCGCCTGCTCGGCTGACCGACCATCATAGACTCCTTTCAACCAGCCTTTCCACCCGCGCTTTTTGTGAATCTCGTCCATAACCAGCAACTTTGCCCGCGGGTTCCATGATTGTCGCTGCAAAATAGCCCGGTCGGCCAATACATCCCAGTTCAAATACTGCGCAGAGCTGAACTCACCCATGAGCTGCCGGCAGAGCGTGGTTTTGCCTACCTGGCGAGGCCCGGTCAGCACCACCATTTTGGTGGGCAAGTCGTTCAATATGTGTTTATCCAGAGAGCGTTTCATCGGCGGTTTATACCTCAACTTCATAAAAGTCGCAACTTTATTGAGGTTGGCATCATAAAAGTCGTTACTTTGCCCGGGAACCGAAGAGCAGGGCCTCCTCAATCTCCGGAAACCGCACCGGGGCACTGATGATCTGCTTCAGATCCCGTTGCTCCTTCCCGACCCCGGCAGTTCGATGAGGAGCAACGGTATTCGGGGATGGCTTTTATTGGTTGAGAAGGGCGGCGGTTTGGTCCAGCCGTTGCTGGATTTTGGCGTTGGCTGGTTGTAACTGCTGTGCTCTCTGGTATTCGTCCAAGGCCTTGGGATACAGGCCCCGGCGGCTGTAGAGGTCGCCCAGTTGGAGGCGGAAGCCGAATTCCCGGGGCAGGTGGTCCACCGCCTGCTGCAGAACGCTCAACACCTTGTCCTCGTTTTTTTGCTGCTGGTAAAAACGGATCACCGGCGCGAACATGGCGGCCCGAGGCTGCTTCTCGTTATCCAGGCTATCGAGGGCCTGGTCGTAGCATTGGCAGGCGTTGGCCTGATCGCCGATCTTCTCCAGCCAGGCGGCCAGGGCGAGCAGGGGGGCCACTCGGCGCGGTAGGGCAGGGGCCACCTCCGCCGGGGTCAGGCCGGCGGCCTGGAGGTCCGCCAGCAGGGTTGGGGCCTGTTCGGGGCGGATGACGAGGAACGCGGTGACCTGGCGAAGGGCGGCATTGGTTTGCCCCTGGCGGAGGAGAAAGGAGAGATAGGCCCGGTGGAACCGGGGTTCGGTCGGGTCGTTGGCGGTCGCCGCCTGGAAGAAGGCGGCGGCCCTGTCGTTCTGCCCATTTTGGGCCAGCAAGGCGCCATAGTGTTGGTTGTAAACCGCCTGCACCGGATTCAGCCGCAGCGCGGTTCGCCCGTCCGCCAGTGCCTGGTCGATTTGTGTCTGGGGATCGGCACAGAGGGAACGGATGTAAGGGTAGCGGGGGTTGAGCGGGCTGAGGCGGAGCGCCCGGGTGGCCCGGTCAGTGACTTCCAGTTTTTGTTCGTTGGTCAGGGGGGTGAAGACCGCAAAGTTCTCCAGGGCCAACAGCGCGGCCCGATCTTCATAGCCGGCCTT
>Ga0209016_1002809_pt1 | contig 11054 bp, 16 predicted proteins | sample EPASupsiteSAE305_FD_187265 | JGI IMG/M metagenome (GOLD analysis project Ga0209016, IMG submission 187265) | Bioremediated contaminated groundwater microbial communities from EPA Superfund site, New Mexico - SAE3-05 (SPAdes) (version 2) | ecosystem: Environmental > Aquatic > Deep subsurface >...
TCACTGATTAATTGCTGACATCCTGATAATATGATTATCGTCAAGTTGATAATACCTATCTTTAAGGCTAACAAACTTGATTTTTTTACCCTTAAATTGTCCCTCAATAAATTCATAATTTTCATAAACCCTCAACCCATTTTTTAAAAATACTTCATGTTCATTAAAGAATACCGGAGCGTATCCTTTAGCATTTTCTTTTCTAAGCTCTTCCAACTCTTTTTTAATCTCTTTAAAATCCTCAGAACTTTTGTGAATATCGCCACCATAAACCAAATAAAACACTTCAGGATATAATCTGTCATTATCATACTCAGTCATATTTTTATATATTAAAGACTCTTGAACTACTTCTTGTTTTTGCTGTCCTGGACTAACTGCTTTTTTATCCTTTAAATCTGTAGTTTTTACAGACGAATTATTAACCTGTTTTTCTATCTTAACATCTTTTTTATTTGCCTTGGAAATTGAACCAATTCCATTCATAAAACTATGTAAAACAATAACGAAACCGCCGAAAAAAAAGAGCCAGATACAAAAGAAAAAAATAATTAATCTAGGTGCCAATGTCCATATATTTTTTAAACAGAACCATGTTACTAATGATAATTTTGTACGCTTTTGAAATTCATATTTCGGACATCTATTTTCGTTAACTTCGCCAGATTCTTTTTCCGAAAGAGAAGCATTATAAGAATTATAATATTTGAAATAATCCTGATTTAAATAAAATCTATGTGTTCGCAAGCAAGCCCATCGAGAGAAGCGCATTTGATATTCACGCTCAAATACACACTTTTTAATTTCACCAGTAAAACAGGCTTTTAATTCATACCAATCAGACATTGTGATGTGAAAGAAAGGGTCTCGCAAAGTATCTGCAGGAACCAATTCAAGACGTATCCCTGCCCTGTTTTTTAATATTGGGTCAACAGATAAAATGTCCTGTGTCAGGCCTTCAAATGTACAGCCACGATGCCGAACTTCGCCTAAAAACTCATCCCATAATTTTAAATACGCAGGACTTTTTGAAGGACTTATAAAATTATGAATTTCATCAAGTGCAATATGAGATTCTGTTAAATCTACACCATTAAAATATTCCCATGGGCCAGACTCTTCATTTCGCCATTTCTGCAAAACTTCATCAGGAATAATCTTGATTCTATTTAAAATTTCTTCTTTAGTAATTCTATGATGTTTTCGACGGAAAGGAGCTGTAATTTTAGCCCAAAAACCTTTTTTAAACAAATTAGAACGACGAACAACTTCGTCAGCAACAAGGTCAGCATTAACAGGAAAATTAGAAATATGAAGGCCGTCACTGTTAAGAAGAAAATAATCAACAAGAAAACATGCACATCTAACATAACTTTTTCCTGAACCCGGTACACCGGTAGTTAAAATAATTGTGGAAGCCATTTTGTTTATCCCTAAATCTTTTTTTAAACTTTAATATCAGCCTATAAATGGAATGAATTTCAACACACTTCGAGCAACTATAAATATGAGTAAAATTGAATAATAAATTACAATCAGGCCAACACCATAATCCAAGGGAAACCAACTGTTTATTAAGCCGAAAAATTGAACAACAGATGTTATATTCATGGAGCAATCAGGAATAGTATCTGCTATAGGCTGGAGAATCGGATTTACCATTGATGAAACGGACCCAACTATCCAATCGAAAAACGCTTTAAAACCATCCAAAACGTATCCCATAATATCACCATTCTTTCAATACTTTAATTAAATTTCTAACCAGAACAAAGGCCATAATTGCAGTAATAAATAAACGAATTGTTGTACGCATCCATGTAAGTTTTCCATCAAGAAGAGAATCAAAAGGCCCTATCTGAAATGTCTGTGAATATGAACCTATTTCAATCGGAATGCTTAAAGAAAAATCCTCAGTTCCCGGACTGGAAAACGCTGTAAAATCAGGACTCAACTTTGCAATAATTTCATCAAGTGCACTTATTCCAGTTTTTGCACCATCAACACCAGCTTTAGTATCCGGTTCTTTTTCAACAGCAGGAACCGAACTTGCGTCATTAGGATTTGTCCCTGCTGCAGCCTCCTGAGCATTCGAAGAACCATCATTATCACTATCTGTCACATCTGCTTGAGTTAAACCGTCAACCGCTAGCTGATCAGCACCCTTAACTAAATAAGCTTTGTAATAAGGCTTATCTTCAGGGCCACATAATTGGCCACCATGAGAAAAAACAATTACAGAACCGTCAGCAACACCACCCTTTGAAATCCATTGAGTTCCATCACCATAATCAACGTAAAAAACACCAGTAACACCAGCAGGAGAAGGCATTATCCTCACCGTATAAGTTCCTGCGCCTACAACGTAATCGGCCCAGCCTGCATATGGATGCGAAGCAGGCCGAGGAACCCAATGACCAGCGACCGAACCATCAGAGGGTGATGGCGGTGCCTGTTCATTTTGATAAGCGTCTTCCGCTTCATCAACCGCATCAGATAATTCACCGCCTGCATCAAAATCATTTGAAATGTCTGATGCCTCAGTCTGTAAGCCAGAATTTAATGTATCAAAATCACTTGAAATATTACTGAAATTAGAGCCTAAATCTGACTCCAACGCCGCTTTAAAATTGTTTTTCAACTCACCTATATCAGAGGCAAGTTTTTTGAATGCATCATTTGAATCATTTTTAAACGCTGAAAAACCAGCCGAATCAAACTTATTATCCATCGAAGATTGTAACGCATTAACTGAATTCGATATCCCTGATGAAACTGAATCACATCTTGCATTTACTGAGTTTTGAAAATTCTGCTGTGCCTGTCTATAGTTGCTATTCCAAGAGTCAAGTTTCCCATTTACAGAGCTACCAAAATTGTTTAATTTCCCTGAACAATTGTTTTTAAAACTACTGACTTTCCCATTGATAGAACCTTCCAACTGCGCAAAACTCGGAGCCTGTCTGGCATCAACAAATACGCTTAAAAACTCAATAAGTATAAATAGAAATAGAAAAAAAACGGACGTTTTCATAAAATGTTTTTCTGATTTTTTGAATGAATAATTAATTGCATAAGATGAATTCCCCAATTAAAACTAACCGCTATTGCTATAGTCTGCAGAAGAAAAATAACTTGATCAAAATTCTGTAATAATGCTATAATCATATCAAGTTTTTCAAGTAACAGAAATGCCTGTTCAGTAGTCATTTTTATTCCATTTTACGAAATACAACAGTTCTAGTACGAGTGCTTGATTCATAATTATCATCAGGAAACACATCATTAGGATCACCAATAGGCGTTCCATCTGTATGATAACCAAATCCCCTATCACCAACCGAAGATGAAGAACCATCTAACTGATTTCCCCATTTTAACCATTTTTTAATAACCAAAAATGTAAAAAAGCCACCAATAATCACCGCAATAATAGCCCCTAATGTTTCAATCGTTACTGTAATAAAACCGCTAATGTTAACAACTTCTGGAATCATATTAAAACCCTCGTAAAATGTTTTAAATTAAAAAAGGGGAGGAGTACCCCCATGCGCGTCAACTTAAGGTATAACATATTTTACTCAAATAGGTTAAGGCTTATTCTTCAGTGCATTGATTTTTCTTGGCTGTTGAAGTTTTTTCCGAACTAGGATTAATGTATTTTTGTCTTCAAGAAGCCATTCGAAAACCTCTCCTTTTTCAAGGCCTATCGCATCGGCAACAGGCGTAGGAAGGTTCACGTAAAATGAGCGGTTAGTCGGCCTTTCGACTTTCTGAATCTTTACTTCATATCCCATCTTCAGCTCCTATTTGGTAATCATTGCTGGTAATATTGCATATTTTTGCATAAAAAGAAAGTTTTATTCTTTATATATAGTATATATACTATATATTATCCCAAAAAACATGACTATTATAAGAAAACAAGAAAAAAATGACCTTTTGCAAACGATGTTTGGTGAATATTTATCAGATCTTGATATCAATGAAACGGCGCTGAAAAGCGGATTAATGAAGCGCCTTTCGCGGAAGATGACACCAATGGCGCTGCTTTCCGTTTTTACTTTCCTTGGCGCGTATCCAAGTGCTGCATACAGTACTTGTTCTTCAATTATGGCAATACTTTTTCATCTGCCGGTTTCCCGGCAGTCCATATGGAAGCGCGTGGATGGAACAATGGTGAAGTTTCTGCAACTTGTACTTGGACATTTAATTTCGCAAACTGCTAAAAAAACTGCTGCTGCCGGAATGTTTTCCTATTTTAACCGTGTGCTGGTCCAAGACAGCACCTGTATCAAACTGCCGAATTGTTTGGCAAAAGCTTATCCGGGCTGCGGCAACAAAAGCTCAAAATATACAGCTGCAATGTTAAAGGTCCAGTCTATAATGGATCTGAAAAATGAATCTTTCACCTCCCTGGAAATAACTCAGTTCCGCAAAAATGATTACACAGCATCTCCGGATGTACTGCATCTCATTCAGCCGATGGACTTGCTTATTCGTGATTTGGGATACTTCATCCTTCCGGTGCTACGGAAACTTATCAGTCTTAATGCATTTTTCCTCTCTCGCTGTCCATATGTCCTCTCTTTGTATCTGCCGGACAACTCTCCTCTTGACCTTCTGAAAACACTTCAAAAAAAAGGATCGCTGGATATAATGGTTCTTGCAGGGCGGGATGAAAAACTGATGCTCCGTCTTGTTGCACTTCCGATTCCTGAAAAAATTGCGAATGAACGGCGGCGTAAATTAAATATTCATACTAAAAGTGTTAAAGGCAAGGCACCGCAAAAAAAGCATATGCGTTTGCTCAAATGGGAAATTTTTCTTACCAATGTCACTTCTGAAATATGGACTGCCAAAGACATTTCTTCTGCTTACGGATGCCGGTGGCGAATTGAGGTGATTTTCAAAACGTGGAAAAGTCTTTTCAATATAACCACTCTCTCTTCTGCGGCTTCACGTTATCAGGCTGAATCAACTATTCTTGGCAAATTGATTTTCATCCTCTGCTTTCAGAAATGCTTCTGGGAGCCACTGAGACAAACCTCATCAGAAAAATACTGCCCGAGTTTACTCAAAACCGCGAAAGTCTGGAATGAAAATTTTCTCATCTTTCTACTTGCCCCAGACCATCTTGTAAATATCATAGCTGATCGTTCCGCACAAGCCACTCTATTTCTGTATGATACGCGACAACGACTAAACTTTGGACAAATATGTCGCTCTTTAGGTCTTGTTTAATGTGCCCTGCTCTGCAAATCAACAGCTTACCAGCCTTAAGTTGACGCGCATGGGAGTACCCCTACCCTCCCCTAATGGTTAATTGGACGATTAACCAAGAGCCTTACCGGCCCAACGCATTGCTTTCTTGATAAGCAGGAATGCGAAATATCCGCCGACTACTGCAGCGAGCACTACTCCGAGCGCTGTTATTGCAGCAGTAACGTATTCGGCAACGTCTATTCCGGTACTCGGAAGAGTTACGCCACCAGTTGCAAACGAAGATGATACACCGACCATCAGCGCAACCGCTATAGTTGCCAGAACTTTATTTTTCCCAAGTTCTGCGGTTCTCTGAACTGCTTCAACGAATGATTCTTTGATACTTTTTACAATACCCATTTTTTACCTCAACTTTTTTGTTTTTTGTTATTACTACTATCTTAAAATTCCCCACCCTTTGGCCACAAGGACAGAAAAATTTAATTCACCATTTTGCTACATAGTTTTTAAAATGCGAAATCTTAAAAACCGTTATATATGCAACCATAGCCAAGACGAATCCTGACCATGATAAAAATACGAAATATGCAAACGGTGTTTCAAACATTTTTATTCCTCACTTTTATTCTTTTACAGGGTCAAGATACAGAGTTTGACGGCACAAATCAGAAACACTTGAATTTGCATCTTTCGCCTGTTTTAAAACTTGCTTTTTCTCTTCTTTTGTAACCCAAAAACCAATAAAATCCAACCGCTTTTTTTCAATGTTTTCATTGATTTCTTTACCGTCTAAAATGTCAAATTGAACCATCATAAATTTCTTTACCCTTTCTATGTGCTGATAATCGCAAGCAGTGATTATCAATACCCACATCACATACAAAATTGCAAACACAACACAACCAAAAACTTGATTAACGCTGAATTTCATATCCCTATCTTTTTTGAAAAGTAGAGACAGGGGAAGATTCTAAGGGATAAATTTCAGAAACCCCTGCCCCTACTTCATAATTTTTTCTATCTTTAAATTCTTGTTTTTTCCCGGTGTTCCACATGGACACAGGGCGAAAATATCCAGTTACACGGCTGTAAATTTCACAAGGTAAACAGCACTTTACATAAGTCATACCGTCACCCGGTACACCAACTCTAAAAACAACTTTTGATTTACCCATCTTATCCCTACTTTCTTTTATAACTTTGAATCTGAAACAGCCTTAATGCAGAATTCCGAAGGCTCAAAACCAAATGCCCTTAAAATCTTGTTTCTTTCCGGTTCCCAGACATTACGGAAGTTTTCTAAATACAAATCTCCGGGATGCTTAATTGTCGGAAGATTTAATTCACGATAAGATTTTAAATATCTTTCTCTTGTAGTACTCGGCATCATTGCAAGAGCATTTCTAATACCCCAATGGACAGCAACCATTAAGGCCATATCCATTTGCCAATCACCAGTTTGTAAACCTGCATTAAAAATCTCAATTCTAGGCAATACAGTACGACCAATTTCCGGCAAATCCTGAACATACCAAACATGATGGCATCGCAATTCAACACGCCATAAATAAGCACCTGAATAAAGAATATTATCCTTTTCCAAATATTCTTTTTTCTTGTCATAAACAACAAGATTAAAAGTACTTTTCTGAGCACCATGATATACCGTTTCAATACCTTCACTACCGCCACAAACATTATGTTTACGACTGCGTTTAAAATTAACCAATGCAGGATTAACAGGTTCAGGATAGTCGAAAGCAAAATCTACTCTGGTAATGCGAAGAAATTGAGATATATAAGAATCCCTATAAAAAGTAAGCTTAAAAAAAGCAAGCATTTTAGCAATGAGACTTATATCTGCTTTGTTAGGATTATATTCTATGCGGACATTATAATCATTTGAATAAAATTCATACATGTACCCCCTTGCCTTATCACGATCATCCCCCCAAACTTCAATATAATCATCATCACTAATGCGCTTATTTTTAGGAAGTTTTGTACAAAACTGGATATCAATATCCTGAATCCGATAATGATATTGATAAAGCTTTGTTTCAAGAGAATTTAAAATCTTTCCTGTAGTTCTTTTAAGTTCTTCAGTAATATCATCCTTAATAAGATTATCAAAAAATTTGATGTATTCATTAATAAGCTTTTTAACACGATAACCCCGCAAATCATCATATTCAGTATCAGACTCATAAATAGAAAACCCCGGCGAATAAACAAGCATTGTAAGCCTATCTATACTAAACCGGGGTTCTTTAAGAACCGGAAGAATCTCTTTATATTCGAGCCCCTGCCCCTGTTCTATAGTCATGATAAATTACTTCCCTGCTGTAAATTTTGTTTTATCAACAGGTTCAAAACCTATAAGTTTAAAATTCTCAAATCCGGTGTCAAGAAATGCGAAAGTGCTACCGTCCTTATTTTTACGAGACTCAGCAGATATTGCAGGTTCCATTGAAATTAAAGCCTTACCCGCAGTACCTTCCTTTAAGGTGTCCGCAAAACCTTTGTCAACATCTACACGGACATAGCCCCCGATGTAAAGCAAATCAATTAATGTGCGTTCGCCTATTTTCTGCTTGTTTGCATCATTAATAGCTTTCACAGTGACAGCCCCTACAAAAACATCTTCCATCGGTAGTTTAAACGTTCTCATCTTCTAACCCTTTCTTTTTTTAACTTTATTTATCTTACATAACCAAGACACATAATCTTAGTTATCTAAGACATAATCTTAGGTGTGTAAGATTAAAAATCAAATGCAAAACTAGTTTTTTTGAAAAAAAATCTTAACTTACTAAGAAACGCAGGAGATTTTCTATATGAATGACTTTGAAAAATGGTTTAGAAACCTTTGGGAAAAAAATGAAGGCTTAATATCTCCTGCAGATGTTGCAAGAATATGGGGCTTAAAAGGAAAAGCGGCATCAGTAATTCCAATATGGAAAAAAAGGAAAAAAGAAATATATAGATTCAACGGCAATAAAAACATTCCTTATTTGAGTTGGAAAGATTTTCAACAATTAGATTCTGAAAGAAAATTTAAAAAATCACTAGGAAAAGAAAATGACAAATAAATCAGGCTGTTTATTATTCTTTTTAGAGTTATTAAAAAACAATAAAAAAGAAACATCTTTGCCTTATGCAAAAAGTAAATTTTTATCTATTCCTGAATATTCATATTATAGAGTTCTTAAAGAAACACTTCCCGAATATATGATAATGAGCAAAGTAAGATTAGAAGATATAATTCATGTCAAAAAAGGAACATCAAAACAAGAATTTAATTCAGCCAGAGGGAAAATAAAATCAAGACATATTGACTTTATAATATGCGACGAACAAGCAAATATTTTACTGGCTATAGAATTAAATGATAAATCGCATCAAGCAGAAGATAGAATAGAACGAGATAAATTTATACAAGACGCTTTAAACATAGCAGGAATTAAAATTATATTTCAAGAATGCAAAAAAGCTTATTCAAAAGATGATATTGCAGAAATAACACAAATTCTTAAACTTTAGTTTTACTTGCCTTTGCCGTTACCGCTTTTTTCTTTCTTTTCAATAAATTCAATACCCCCCATAAAAACACCGAACCCCAAAATGGGGGGTATTACGGGCTATTAGAAACGCCCGCCTACACACGTATATACAAAACAAAATTCCTGAACTCACTTGAATACCGCAATAATTGCGGTATATTTCAAGCATAATACTAATAAAAGGATGTTATTATGACAGGTATCAGTAACAAAAAGTATAATCAAAGACAGAAAATCATAAGTGATAAAAACCTTATGAAATGCGTTAATAAAGCGGTTATAGATAAAATACAATGGGAACCAGATAGAACTCTGGAAAAGTTTCAAGAAACGTTTAAAATCACAAATGAAACCGCAGGAATCATGTTGGGACTTTCAACACGACAAATAGAAACAATACGAGCCGGACAGTCAAATCAAACACCACAAACTACAATCTTAATGAAATTATTATCCAACGTAATCAGCAGAGAAATCAAAAGACAATCAACACTGATGCTACTAGAAGAACGTTATAAAGCTGATAACGCCACAGAAACAAAGATTTAAAGGCATCATCCGGGGAACCCCTGCCCCAGATGGGGAAAGTTGTTTTTATTGCAAAATTCAGGGGAGTAACGCATCACAAAAACAAGTTTTTGCTTGCTGACTGGATGTATCCAGCCCTCTATTTAGAAAAATGTCCATTCGGAAATACCGAACACATTTTTTAAAGGACTGAAAATATACTAATAAATTAAAAATGAAAACGGCTTGCATGGTTTCCGATCGGAAAACGATCCAGAAAAGTTTTGAGGCTAGAGCGTTCTTAAAGAGAGATTTTTAAAACATACTAATATTTCAATTTAACGTTTCGTTTGCTTCGCAAACCGCATAATACCGATATGCCGCTTATTCTCTTGACCTTGTGCGTGGTATAAGCGACATATCGCACGTCCATTATGCGACGTTACTACTCTGCAGGAAGTTCGCCGGACTCAACCGCCGGCTCACGTTCCTGCCTCGTTTCACTTGCTTTATTAATGTATCTTTCGATTTTGTAAGTACGGCAGAATAATTGTATAGCAACTTTGCTTTCTGCTGACGTGAAGTCTAATACGTTGGACTGATCGCCCCGGGAAGTATGCAGATTAAATTCGCCGATAAGGTAAATATGTCCGGACTTTACGACTGTTTCAGTTTTAATCTGAGTTTTTGAAAGTATCGGCTGACTTTGGTCAACATATCCGGTAATTGTCGAATCTTGAATATCTACAGTTAAAACAGCGCCTGATTTACATTCTCGTAAAGTCGTATTAATAACGAGGCCACAGTCTTTATAATCGTATCCGGTTGTAGTCACAATTCCATAATTACTAACGGTTTTACGAGGAATAGGGTAGGATGTTCCATCCTGCCAATATGAGCTCGTACCGTCTCGCAAAAGAAACATAGGTGTACCATGAACTTGAATTAAATCTGATGTGAGATTTAAAACAATGTCTAAAGACTGACCCAAATCTTTAACTTTCCAATCAATTCCAGAATCTTTATTATAGTTATAGGCGAGGGAACCTGACGTTTTAAGGTCACCGCCTGCCTGTGCTTTAAGCTCTTTTCTTTGAGATATAAGATAATATTGCACTATCCACGAATTTTCAGAGGAATTCTCAAGATATTCAAGCATTTCAATCACTCTTGAAAGGACTTTTTCCCTATCGGCCACAATTACAACGCCGTCTTTTTGTACAAAAACTTTGCCGAATTCAGACAGAAAAACAGTTATCGCCGAAGTTATATCAGCCTGTAAATATCCACCAATCTTTTTAACGTAAATACCTTTATCCTCAGGCTTTAATGTGCCTAAATAAAATGTATTCTGACTCTTGATTAACTCAAAATCAAAACGCCTTGCAAGCATATTCATTATTTCTTCAGGAGTATTATTTTTAAACTCAGCAGTAATTTTGTAATTATCACCTTCAGACGAATACACTACCCCTACCCCAGTTCTATCTGAAAACCAACGGATAAACATTGGAAGATTCATATCTGTAGCAGAAAAAGAATACTTTTTTTCTTCAACTTTTGAGACTATTTTAACTGCTGGAGCAGAAACATCTTTCGTATAAAAATCTAACCAAGGGTCTTTCTTCTTTTCACTGATTAATTGCTGACATCCTGATAATATGATTATCGTCAAGTTGATAATACCTATCTTTAAGGCTAACAAACTTGATTTTTTTACCCTTAAATTGTCCCTCAATAAATTCATAATTTTCATAA
>Ga0209016_1002810_pt1 | contig 11048 bp, 10 predicted proteins | sample EPASupsiteSAE305_FD_187265 | JGI IMG/M metagenome (GOLD analysis project Ga0209016, IMG submission 187265) | Bioremediated contaminated groundwater microbial communities from EPA Superfund site, New Mexico - SAE3-05 (SPAdes) (version 2) | ecosystem: Environmental > Aquatic > Deep subsurface >...
CGAACACTTTCGTGAAGCAGGTTCCAGGTAGAAATTAGTATCGCAATGGCTACAGTTATACCAATAATAGGGTCTATAACGTACCATCCGGTACCAGAAATAATCATTCCAGATGCTAATACCCCGACAGAAACCAACGCATCGGCAGCCATGTGCAGGTAAGCTCCTCTTACATTCAGATCTTTTTCTTTGTTTTTCATAAAGAGCATGGCTGTAAAGGCATTGATAAACACACCGATTCCGGCTACCCAGGCAATAGCACTACCTTCTACCGGACGAGGATTTTTAATCTTTTCAAGACTTTCTATAAGGATTGCTCCAACGGCAATGAGCAAAATAACAGCATTTAGCAATGAAACAAGTACAGTACTTTTCTTATATCCATAGGTGTATTTAGGACTTGCTTTTACTCTGGCTAAACGGAATGCAAGCAAGGCAAGAAATAAACTGGCAACATCGCCCAGATTATGACCGGCATCAGAGAGCAAGCCTAATGAGTCATAATAAAATCCGGCTCCAAATTCAATTAATACAAAAGAGAGATTCAATACTATGCCAATTATAAATGCTTTATTTAAAGATTCAATAGCATGGCTATGCTGATGTTCGTGATTATGAGCCATTTTATTATTCTTTTATATACAGGTTTAATAATTCAAAAATATGGATTATTTGTGTAACAACTATGCTTTGTGATAAGTTTTCTTACGTATATTTGCAGAAAATACCCATAAATAGGTACGGATATGACTAAGATAGCGAACAAACTCACAGACTTGATAGGCAATACTCCCCTGTTAAAACTGTCTGCTTATATGGAAAAATACAATTCCAGAGCAAATGTTCTTGGAAAACTGGAGTATTTTAATCCTGCGGGAAGTGTGAAAGATCGTACTGCTCTTTCAATGATTGAAGATGCAGAAGCGCGTGGGGTGCTTAAACCGGGTGCAACAATTATTGAACCAACTAGTGGTAACACTGGTGTTGGTCTTGCAATGGTTGCTTCAGTAAAGAAGTACAAACTAATTCTTACTATGCCCGAAACTATGAGTATTGAACGCCGTAACTTATTGAAGGCTTACGGTGCAAAAATAGAATTAACGCCGGGTATTGAAGGTATGAAAGGGGCTATCTGTAAGGCTGAAGAACTGAAAGCCAGTATTCCGGGATCTTTTATTCCGCAGCAATTTGAAAACCCATCCAATACGGAAGTGCATAAACGTACAACTGCCGAAGAAATTTGGAGAGATACCGATGGACAGGTGGCAGTATTTGTTGCCGGAGTGGGTACAGGCGGTACGGTTTGTGGCGTTGGCGAAACACTTAAGAAGTATAACCCAGATGTGTATGTCGTAGCAGTTCAGCCGGCATCAGCTCCTATGCTCACAGAAGGAGAATGGAATCCTCATCGCATTCAGGGAATTGGTGCAAACTTTGTTCCAAAGATTTATAATCCGGAAAATGTTGACGAGGTATTTTCGGTTCCCGATAATGAAGCTATCCGTGCAGGCCGTGAATTAGCCCAAACAGAAGGACTGCTGGTGGGAATATCTTCCGGAGCCGCCGCTTATGCTGCCAGAATGGTTGCCCAGCGCCCCGAATTTGCCGGAAAAATGGTTGTTGCTTTATTGCCCGATACTGGCGAACGTTACTTGTCGACAGAAGAGTTTGCTTTCGAAACTTATCCACTGGATTAATTAATAGATATATATTTAATGAAGAAAATTGTATTGTTGCTGTTATTGTGTTCATTATTCCCTGGTATACATGCACAGAACTATAAAGAACTATTTGAGAAGGCTAACCAATGTGAAAAAATGGATAGCCTTGTTCAGGCAGAAAAGTATTACCGGGAAGCACTTAAGCTTGAACCTACCAATGCACATAACTGCATGATTTTTGCAAACCTCGGACGGCTTCAATATAGAATGCATAAGATCGATGATGCTCTTGAATCTTATAACTTTGCATTAAATATGGCTCCGCTTACGGTTCCTATTTTGATGGACAGGGCATCTCTTTTATTTGAAATGGGGCTTACCGACAGAGCCTACGTAGATTGCTGCACAGTACTGGATGTTAATAAAAACAATGCGAAAGCTTTATTCCTTCGTGCTTATCTGCAAGCCGGCAGACATAATTATAAAGAAGCCAAAGAAGATTATAAACGATTGCTGGAACTGGAACCGGAAAGCGTTTCCGGAAGATTAGGTCTGGCTATTCTTTATCAACAAGAGCAAGATTTCAAAAATTCGCTTGAATTACTGAATAAATTGATTGTTGAATATCCAAACGATGCAGAGTTATATGTTATCCGTGCAGGTGTGGAAAAAGAAATATTTCAATTGGATGTTGCTCTGATTGATCTTGATAAAGCAATTACTCTGTCTCCCACATCGGCAAATGCATTTATGTTGCGTGGCGAAATATTACTGGCACAGAAGAAAAAGGAAATGGCTCGGTCTAGCTTTGAAAAAGCAATAGATCTTGGAATTCCTCGTTCAGAATTGATGCAACAACTAAAAGAATCTAAATGAGCCTAGGCTCATTTAGATTCTTTTGTTAGTTTCTTAATCAGACCAACAAAATCTTTCCCGTATTTTTCTTTTTTAAATTCCCCGATTCCACTAATATTCCCAAACTCTTCTATTGTGGTTGGACGTGAACTGCTTAATAAATGAAGCACTTTATCAGAAAGTACAATATATGCCGGAATAGCTTGTTCGTCTGCCAGTTTCTTTCTCAGCAAGCGTAGCTCTTCAAATATAAATTCATCTTCATTGCTGTAGTCAGGTTTCTCTGGCTTAATCTCTTTGACAGCTTTCTTTTTGCGACTCTTGGCCACAAACTCTTCACGTTTAATGATAACCAAGATTGCTTTTTCTTTTCCAAAAAGAATATTACGTCCCAATTCAGTAATTCGGAGGTGATTATTCTCGTTGTATGCAATTTCAAAATATCCAAGTTGCAGCATTTGTAAAAGGTAGTCATGCCAATCTCTTGGAGGTATATCTCTGCCTGCACCAAAGGTTTTTAATTTATCGTATTCCTTTTCAATAACCTCTGCATTGTTGAATCCTTTTAAGATATCTACCAGGAGTGTTGTTCCTATTTGCTCATTGGTACGGGCAATAGCACTCAATGCTTTTTGAACAATGATTGTTCCGTCAAAGCGTTCGGGTGGATTTTTGCAAACATCGCAGTTGCCGCAATCTTTATCTGTAGTTTCGCCAAAGTAACTTAGCAATATGCGGCGGCGGCAAATATTTGCTTCAGCATATTGCTGCATGCGATTCAACTTTTCCAGGTTTATACTTTGTTGTTTGCTTTCATTGGCGAACTTACTTAGTAAAATCAAGTCGCTCAGAGAATAAAAAAGCATAGTGTCACTATCCAAGCCATCTCTTCCCGCACGACCAATTTCCTGGTAGTAATTCTCAATGCTTTTAGGCATATTATAATGTATTACCCATCTTACATTCGATTTGTCAATACCCATCCCAAAAGCGATTGTGGCACAAACTACCTGTACCCTGTCGTTTATAAAGTCGTTTTGTGCTTTATCTCTTTGTTCCGACGAAAGCCCCGCATGGTAAACAGCTGTTTCAATACCATTCTTCTGTAAGTTTAAAGCAACTTTTTCAGTAGTTTTTCTACTCAGGCAATAAACAATTCCACATTGATTTGGCCTTTTATCAATGAAATCAAGTATTGTCTTGTTCTTTTCTTTTTCCTGATAACCCCTTTTCACTGTAAGACTAAGATTCGGGCGATCAAAAGAAGATATGAAAACTTTAGGATTCTTAAGTCTTAGCTGATGAAGAATATCTGTTTTTGTAATTTTATCTGCTGTAGCAGTAAGAGCAATAATAGGAATTTTAGGGAACTTCTCTCTTAGAATACCCATTTGAGTATATTCTGGTCTGAAATCATGTCCCCATTGAGAAATACAATGTGCTTCATCAATTGCAAACAAAGAAATATTAATATCCCGGAGTAGATAATCTACTTCCGACAATAATTTCTCTGGAGAAACATATAATAACTTAATTTTGCCCATCAAGCACTCACGGCGCAGATTTGCGTTTTCCGATTCACTATTATTACTGTTCAAAGCTCCGGCGGTTACTCCATTAGCCTGAAGAGCTTCAACCTGGTCTTTCATTAAGGATATTAAAGGAGAAACAACAATAGCAGTTCCTTCCATTAATAATGCAGGAAGCTGGTAACAGATAGATTTACCTCCTCCTGTAGGCATTAAAACCAATGAATCGTTTTTGGTAAGTATATGATTTATAATATTTTCTTGTAATGGACGAAAAGAATCATAACCAAAATAGGTTTTAAGTGTATGAAGCATAGTTATTTAGTTCTCTTATTAAATTCGTTAATGAGACAAAGGTAAGCTAAAAAGAATATATATAAGCTTTCACTCTTAATTTATTACTAAGCAGACTTTGTTTTTTATAATAGTAGTCTTTATGGTAAAGTTCCATTTTCCTGTCACAAAATGAACTCTTATTTTTTTTAATTAAAAATGAATATAACTGAGATATACAATAGAAATATCAGATCTATTCTAAAATATTCCGAATATCCTAATAAACACAGCTGTTTATATATCATACGTTTCAGAAAACTTTAAATATCCTTTTTTAAAAGTTTTTATCTGTTTTTTGCCTTTTAAGTCATGTCTATTCCATATTTGAAGTCCGAATTAATAAGATTAATTAATAATGTTATTTTTTCAATATTAGCTCATTTATTATTTTCCTCTTTACTAAATGAAAAACAGGGGCTTTTTGTGTTAAAAGTTCTTCAATACTTAAACGCGCTAATTAAATTACCTATAAATGGACAATGTTTTATGAAAAAAAAATACGAATTAGTTGCGTATATGAAATATTTGTCTGAAATTTGTAACAGAAATGTAAAGGATATAGATTATTTCTTTTATAAATAAAACCTAACCAGTTAATTCAATGAGTGATTTAAAAAAACAAGAGAGTGGAAGCCAGGCTACTGCTCCTGAAAATGCGCCTCGCAAGAAGCCTTACAATCTTAGAGAGAAAAAAGACAAGAAAGCAGCTTACAGATCTTTAATCAGACCTGAACTTGCTGATGAGTTGTACGACAAGATTCTGAATATTGTAGTAGTTCAGAAGAAGTACAGAGACCCTGATTATTCTGCTAAAGATTTGGCAAAAGAACTGAAAACCAATACTCGTTATCTTTCAGCTGTTGTCAATTCTCGTTTCGGAATGAATTATTCTTGCTTACTAAATGAGTACAGAGTTAAAGATGCTTTGCATATCTTAACAGACAAGAGATATGCTGACATGAATGTAGAAGAGATTAGTGCGATGGTAGGTTTCGCTAACCGCCAATCTTTCTATGCCGCTTTCTATAAGAATGTTGGTGAAACACCAAACGGATTCCGTAAGAAAAATTCAGAAAAGAAATAATTCTTTTAAGAATTGATTGTTTTTCTGTAGAAAAGGGATTACTCCAATTTTATTGGAGTATTCCCCTTTTCTTGTTTTTAAGACATTCATTAATTGAAACAACATAATATGAAAAGACAACTAATATTGATAACTATGATTGTATCATTCCTTTCGTCTTGTGGAAATCTAAAGAAAGCCACAGAGACTGATAACTTTGATTATACTGTAGAGAAATTTGCAGATTTGCAGATTCTTAGATATAAAGTTCACGGTTTTGATGAGCTTCCTTTAAAGCAGAAAGAGTTAATCTATTATCTTTCTCAGGCTGCTCTTGAAGGACGTGATATATTGTTTGATCAGAATGGGAAATACAATCTGATTATCAGAAGACTTTTGGAAGCCGTATATACAAACTATTCAGGTGATAAAAAGGATACCAATTATGTAAATATGGAAACTTATCTGAAAAGAGTATGGTTCTCTAATGGTATTCATCATCATTATGGTTGTGAAAAGTTTGTTCCCGGCTTTACTCCCGAATTCTTTAAAGGTGTTATTGAAAAGATTGATCCATCTAAATTACCTTTAGAAAAAGGACAAACAGTTGCTCAGCTTTGTGATGAAATATTCCCTGTAATTTTTGATCCAAAAGTGATGCCTAAGCGTGTTAATCAGGCTGATGGAGAGGACCTGATATTGACTTCTGCCAGCAACTATTATGAAGGAGTAACTCAAGTTGAGGCAGAAGATTTTTATAATAAATTGAAAGATCCCAAAGATACTACACCTATTTCTTATGGACTAAACAGCCGCTTGGTAAAAGAAAACGGGAAAGTCTTTGAGAAAGTGTGGAAAGTTGGTGGATTGTATTCGTCTGCATTGGAAAAGATTGTTTATTGGCTGAAAAAGGCTGAAGGTGTGACAGAAAATGATACGCAAAAAGCTGTAATAACTAAACTTATAGAATACTATAATACTGGTGATCTGAAGAAATTTGATGAGTATTGTATTCAATGGGTGAAAGATTTGAATTCACATGTTGACTTTGTTAATGGTTTCACTGAAAATTATGGAGATCCGCTTGGAATGAAAGCCAGCTGGGAATCTCTTGTTAATTTCAAGGATGTGGAAGCTACCAAGAGAACAGAAACAATCAGTACCAATGCGCAGTGGTTCGAAGATCATTCTCCTGTAGATAAGAAATTTAAGAAAGAAGAGGTTAAAGGTGTTTCTGCAAAAGTAATTACAGCAGCAATACTTGCCGGAGATTTATACCCGGCTACAGCAATTGGAATTAATCTTCCTAATGCAAACTGGATTCGTGCTCAGCATGGTTCTAAATCGGTGACTATTGGTAATCTGACAGATGCATATAATAAGGCTGCTCATGGAAATGGATTCTTCGAAGAATTTGCATACAGCAAGGCAGAAATTGAAATAAATGATAAGTATGCTGATATCACAAACGATCTTCATACTGATTTGCACGAATGTTTAGGTCATGGTTCTGGTAAATTGCTTCCAAGTACTGATCCAAACGCATTGAAAGCTTATGATTCAACAATCGAAGAGGCGCGTGCCGATTTGTTTGGTTTGTATTATTTGCCAGACCAAAAGTTGGTTGATTTAGGTATTATTCCTAGTGCGGACGCTTTTAAAGCAGAATACTATTCATTTATGATGAATGGTTTAATGACACAATTGGTTCGTATACAACTAGGAAACAATGTGGAAGAGGCTCATATGCGTAACCGTCAGCTGATAGCTCGCTGGGCATTTGAAAAGGGTGCTGCAGATAAAGTTGTTGAGTTGGTAAAGAAAGATGGCGAGACTTTTGTCCGCATCAACGATTATCAGAAACTTCGCGACTTGTTTGGACAGCTGTTGGCTGAAATTCAGAGAATAAAATCTGAAGGTGACTATGCTGCTGCCCGCAATCTGGTAGAAACTTATGCAGTAAAAGTTGATCCTGAGCTTCACAAAGAGGTCTTATCACGCTACGAAAAGTTGAATCTGGCTCCTTATAAAGGATTCTTGAATCCTGTTTATGAGGTAACTACGGATAAAGATGGTAAGATTACCGACGTAAAGGTTTCATATAATGAAGGCTATGCAGAACAGATGCTTCGTTATGGAAGAGAATATTCTTCATTACCTAATAGAAATGAATAATCATTGATGGATACTAAAGAAATAATAAAAGAAATAAAGACGCAACTCCGTTCATCGATGAATGGAGTTGCGTCTCAAAGCATGCGTGAAAAAGGGCTTGCTTATAAAATCAACTTCGGAGTTGAACTTCCGCGCCTGAAAGAAATAGCCAAGCAATATGATCAGAATCATGATTTGGCGCAGACTCTCTGGAAAGAGAATGTTCGTGAATCGAAGATTCTTGCCGGAATGTTACAGCCTATTGATACTTTCTTTCCTGAGATAGCAGATATCTGGGTAGAGGATATTCACAATTCTGAGATTGCTGAATTAACCTGTATGAGCTTGTTTCAGTATTTGCCTTATGCTCCGGCTAAATCTTTCCAATGGATGGGCGATGAAAGGGAATATGTGCAGGCATGTGGCTTTCTTCTTGTGGCACGTTTAGTTGGTAAAGGTGGTGAGATGAATGAAAGGGCAGAAGAAGAGTTTTTCGATCAGGCTTTTGCTGCTTTATTCTCTTCGGCTTATTTTTCAAGAAAATCAGCAACGTTGGCATTGGTTAAGTATGGCCAACAAAGTAAGGCACATGCTGAAAAAGTTTTGCAACTGCTTGCTAAAGAAGAAAATCCGAAAGATGAAAATGTGAAATTACTTCTCGAAAATATAAAATTGGAGATAGAATATTTGCTTTAATCTTTTCTCTTTCCGCAAAAAAGGCTAACTTTGTTCGCGGTAAAAATTGCCCCATCATGGATAAACAAAACGTGAAAGAAACAGTAAAACAGATATTCACTGAATATCTTAATGCAAACGAACATCGGAAAACTCCCGAACGTTATGCAATTCTCGACACAATCTATTCCATCGAGGGGCATTTTGGTATCGACATGCTGTATAGCAAAATGATGAATCAGGAAAACTTCCGTGTCAGTCGTGCCACTCTTTATAATACCATTATACTTCTGATTGATGCGAAACTGATTATTAAGCATCAATTTGGAAATTCTTCCCAGTACGAAAAATCATTTAATATTGAAACGCATCACCATCTTATCTGTACGGAGTGTGGTAAGGTGACCGAGTTTCAGAATGATACGCTCAAGAATGCAATTGCAAATACAAAGCTAACCAAGTTTCAAATGTCACATTATTCTTTATATATATATGGCATTTGCAGTCGGTGTGCCTGGGCGAAGAAGAAAAAAAAGCAAATAAATAATAAACTATAGAATAAATAAAATGAAAGTAGACGTTTTATTAGGATTGCAGTGGGGTGATGAAGGTAAAGGTAAGGTTGTTGATGTATTAACACCTAACTATGATGTGGTAGCTCGTTTTCAGGGCGGACCAAATGCTGGTCACACACTCGAATTCGAAGGACAGAAATATGTGCTTCGTTCTATTCCTTCCGGTATTTTTCAGGGAGATAAAGTAAATATCATTGGTAATGGTGTTGTATTAGATCCAGCTTTGTTTAAGGCTGAGGCTGAAGCTTTGGAAGCTTCCGGTCATAACCTGAAAGAAAGACTTCACATTTCTAAAAAAGCACACCTTATTCTCCCTACTCACCGTATTCTGGATGCAGCCTATGAAGCAGCAAAAGGTGATGCTAAGGTAGGAACTACAGGTAAAGGTATCGGCCCTACTTATACAGATAAAATTAGTCGTAACGGTGTTCGTGTAGGTGATATACTTCATAATTTTGATACAATTTATTCTCAGGCTAAAGCTCGCCACGAAGCGATTCTTAAGAGCCTTAACTTTGAATATGATTTAACTCAGCTTGAAAAAGAGTGGTTTGAAGGCATTGAATATCTGAAACAATTCCATTTTGTTGATAGCGAACATGAGATAAATAATTTGCTTCGCGACGGAAAGTGTGTTCTTTGCGAAGGAGCACAGGGAACTATGCTTGATATTGACTTTGGTTCTTATCCTTTTGTTACTTCATCTAATACAGTTTGTGCAGGAGCTTGCACAGGACTAGGTGTTGCGCCGAATAGAATAGGAGAGGTTTTCGGTATTTTCAAAGCATACTGCACACGTGTAGGTAGCGGTCCTTTCCCAACTGAATTGTTTGACGAAACAGGTGAAACTATTTGCCAGATTGGTCATGAGTATGGTGCTGTAACTGGTCGTAAACGCCGTTGCGGATGGATTGACCTGGTTGCCTTGAAGTATTCTGTAATGATTAACGGCGTTACTAAGCTGATAATGATGAAGAGCGATGTACTCGATACTTTTGAAACTATTAAGGCTTGTGTGGCATATAAAGTGGATGGTGAGGAAATTGATTATTTCCCATACGATATTAACGAGAATGTAGAACCTGTATATGTTGAACTTCCTGCATGGCAGGTTGATATGACTAAGATGCAGAGCGAAGATGAATTCCCAGAAGAATTCAATGCTTATGTATCATTCCTGGAAGAACAACTGGAAGTGCCTATTAAGATTGTATCTGTAGGACCAGACAGAGACCAGACTATTATTAGATATACTGAAGAATAGGACTAGATTCTCTTATAAAATAAGAAAGGCTGAAAGCAATTTGATATTGTTCTCAGCCTTTTTCTTTTTTATCTCGCACGAGTAATTTAATTATCTTACGCAATGCATTTCCACACCTGCACAGTCGATATCGGCTCCCATGGGAGGGTTCTGTTTGGATAGTTTCAGATCAATAGCTTCCACAGTTGGGAACTCGCGAAACAAGTGCGTAATAATTCTTTGGCTGACATGCTCTAATAGGAGAGAAGGGGTTTTCATTTCCGCCTTTACAACTTTGAATACGTCTGCATAGCTAACTGTATAGTTCAGATCATCGGTTTCTGCCGCCTTGCTGAAATCCAGCTTCAATCTCAGATCTACAATAAAAGTGTTGCCAACCAATCTTTCCTGAGCACCAACTCCATGCCTGGCGTAGAATTTTACGTTGCTGAGGAAGATATACATATCATTCGATTTCATTTTTTTATTCTGTTTCGTGATGTTATTGAATTCTTGTACAAAACATTGTATTCTTTTGTACAAAAGATTGCAATGTTCTGTACAAAAGAATTAATTCTTCTGTACAAGGAAATAATAATCTCCCGCCTTTAGTTGATGAATGATTAACTATGTTTTAAAAAGAGCTCCTTTTATCTTCTTAATAATCCATCAATTACAAAAGTAAGAGAATCTGTGAACATGACAATCGTTTTAATTGAAATAAAAAAAGAGTGCCGCGTTCTGGACGGCACTCAACATCTAACTAACTCTCAAAACTTTTATTTTTTAGGATTTCTCCCTGTCAGAACTATCAATTCACGAATCTTTGTATTAATACTTTCGGCCTGCATCAAATCCTCAAGCGTGATGTGCATGCGGTATCGCCAGTAGTGTCTCGGGTTTGCCGGAATATTGATGCGTTCGGCTTCAATATTTGGGTTTCTCCACTCTTCACTC
>Ga0209016_1002812_pt1 | contig 11039 bp, 9 predicted proteins | sample EPASupsiteSAE305_FD_187265 | JGI IMG/M metagenome (GOLD analysis project Ga0209016, IMG submission 187265) | Bioremediated contaminated groundwater microbial communities from EPA Superfund site, New Mexico - SAE3-05 (SPAdes) (version 2) | ecosystem: Environmental > Aquatic > Deep subsurface >...
TGATCACACAGCTGCGTGATCATGGTCCCTCAGCTGAGAGACGAAGAATATATCTTTGGTTAACAACTAATCATACCAAGTAATGAGCTATAAACAGGACATGCCAAGGTGTAAATATAAAAGAAATTCAGGAGAAGGGTTAGACGAAAAGGCTGTGGCAGGTGGCAGATGAAAAGTATCTGTCACTTTGCATCTGTCACTCCTTGTTTTCCCATCAACAACGGGTTCTGACCCTAAAAGTGAGAAGTGGTAGATAAAAATTGGATTATTTGATAATTACAAAATTTCGATTAACTTTGTAAGAGTTCATATAATAGCATTCTTCCTATAGAAAATAAGATAAACGACAATATATTGTTTCTTATCGGCAAAACAATTATTTAACGAACTATAGATAAATATGAAGCGAGTACACCTGCTTTCACCATTACTGACGTTCTTATTTATCTTCACCTTTTGCTCACAAAAGGAGCGTACATCTGTGCTGGAAGAAAGCAATGAACCTGACTCCATTTCCACCGTCATATTTGATTCCTTAACCGACTCCATAACCACCGCCCCGCCGGCGCCCATTATAATTGTCATCGAAAAGGAACTGCTTTACAACGAGCATGCACTGGCCGATGAATACCCTTACAAAGATACGGTCCGGAGTTTCCAATGGGACAAGATCCACGACCGGTTGCTTCTCCTGGACTCGGTACAACTGGGCCAAAATAATTGGGCTATCCTGCAAAACTACAAGAATAGGAATGGCGAAGCCCCACTGGTCAAACAATACAAACGCAACGTCTACAAGCGCATAACAGACATGCAGGGAGTAGAGCGTTTTCAGTCCGTTCCTCTGTTTCATCCCGCTGATACGGTAACCGGAGAACGTTACGGGCGCGACGGCTCGCCAGTCAGATGCATCGGAAAAGAAGGCGCTTTAGCCCGTGTATGTCTCCTGTCATCAGACGAAGAGTGGTTGGTTCCAAAAAAATACGTCAAAGTGATCGGAGACACTATCACTTTCAGTCATGCCGTTTTTATTGATCGGCTCAACCAGAATGTCGCCACGTTGGAAAAGGTCGGCTCAAAGTGGCTGGTACGCAGCATGAATCCCATAACCTCCGGCTTGCACCGTCCTCCATACGCGCAGGAAACGCCTTTAGGAATTTTCCTCATCCAGGAGAAGAAGCAAAAGATGATATACCATAAAGACGGTACTACCGAAACAGGAGGCTTCGCTCCCTGGGCAAGTCGTTTTACAAACGGTGCTTACCTGCATGGCATACCTGTAAATGTACCTCGCAAGGCCATGATCGAGTATAGTCCGAGCCTGGGTACAACGCCTCGTTCGCACATGTGTGTGCGTAATGCAACCTCGCACGCCAAGTTTATCTACGAATGGGCGCCGAAAGAAAAAACGGTAGTATTTGTGCTGGAATAGGTTGTCGCACAGAATAATAGTATATCTTTGCACACGTAATTTATTTTTTATGTATAGATTTTTATTTTTTATATTGTTTTTACTGACTCCTGTTCATTTCAACTCAACAACTTCCCGGTTAGAAGCCGCCGACAACCAATTGTCCGGAAGCATGCAGTTGTATATGGATATGCAGTTGTCGGGCCGGGTAAGTTATCCGGCTTTTGAGCAGGCGCTTTCCGGCTACGGAAAGATCGCGCACCGGAAAAATATTATGACGCTGATCGACTTCACCAAACCATCCTCGGAAGAACGTCTTTTCGTATTGGATATGGATCAGCGCTGCTTATTATATTCCTCTGTTGTCTCACACGGGAGAAACAGCGGCGCCAATTATGCCACTTCCTTCTCCAATGAGACGGGCTCGTATCAAAGCTCCCTCGGATTTTATGTAACCGAAAACACCTATAAAGGGAAAAACGGTTACTCCCTTATCCTCGACGGACTTGAAAAAGGGTTCAACGACCGGGCCAAGGAACGCGCCATTGTAATCCACGGAGCCGCCTATTCCAATCCTTCGGTAATCGCCAATACAGGAAGGCTAGGCCGCAGCCAGGGGTGTCCGGCACTACCCAAAGCAATCAGCGCCAAAATCATCGATGCCATTAAAGGCGGCAGTGTATTGTATATCTATGCCGATAATTCCGAGTACTCCCAGAAAAGTGACTTCCTGAACACAAACAGCTGAGTTTGTCCGTATGGATTTGTTGATATTGATTATAAATTGTATTTTTGTATTTACAATAAATACCCTGATTTATAATGAAAAAAGTAGAAACAATTTCGGAAAACAAAAACTTCACGGCAATCAATGTCGGTAGTTTAGATAGTATCGTCGATTATTCTTTTATTCATCCGAAAACCCAAAAGGAAGTTACAGGGAAAGTCTTTGTTAAGGAAGCGACAAAGGCTACTGGTTCGGAAATCTCTTTTACAACAATTCCCCCACAGACTGAACTGCCTTACTTTCATATTCACAATAAGGACGAAGAGACTTATATTATCTTGAGAGGATCAGGGTATTATCAAGTAGATGAAGATTGTTTTCCTATAACCGAAGGCAGTGTTATCCGGGTTGCTCCGGCAGGTAAACGAGGACTGTGTAACACATCCAACGAACCGATGGTTTACATTTGTATCCAAACCAAAGAAAATTCGCTTGAAGAACATACAACTGATGACGGAAGCAGGGTTGTTGTCGATCCCATATGGCGAAAGTAATATTATCTTCTACCTGACTACTTTTGTTGGTTGATTTGTATATCGCAGGTTTATCTTTTCATGGCTTGCGCTTTCATCTCCTGCGGCATTTTTTCAATGGCGTAGCGAAGGGCTGTTCTGGGCATCGTTGTCTTGTTTTTCATTACAAAACCAAGAACTTCTGTCTGGTAAGCCTGGCTTGCTGCCTTCAACATCCAACCGTAACCTTTTTGCACCAAATCGTCTTTATCAGCAAGAAGTATCTCTGCTATTTCAAAAATGTCGTTCAGAAATAAACCTTTCCGCGCCGGAATTATCAGCGTAACGGCTGCTGCGCGACGCATCCAGCGGTTTTCGGAAGTTGCCCATTCTTTCAGTTTAGACAGAAATTGGGGATACATTTCAATAAACTTCCCAACGGTGTGATTACATAAAGTATCGCAAGATGCCCAGTTATCTACATAGTTTTGCACCCAACGCTCGAAGACTTCAAAATCGGCCGGCTCAAATTTCTTACAGATGGCATACGACCAGCTGCAGGCAATAAACGATTCTTCCAGCATGCCAGAACGCCAAAGCTCTTCGCATAAGTCAAAGACTTCTTGTTTGGATTTACTTCTTATTTCGGAGAGGAATGCACTGCTTATTTTATTAACAACCGGCACTTTTACACCATAAGCGGTAATTTGCTCTTTGAAGAAATGCTGCGCAGTATCCAGGGTTTTCTCGTCTACACTATTTTTAAGATCCAAACGAACCTGTTCAAGAATTGAGTTTTTCATGCCATTCAACTGTTATCATAAACATCCAATGATGTTTACGTGCTTTTGCCGTATTTTCATCATATAGAATACTGACACAAAAATAAACAGAATTTAAATTTTGAGCAAATCATCAATATTATTTGTATCAAAAACTATCATCTCATACTATATTGAGTAATTTAATTTGAGTGGAGAGTAAGCAAACGACTCTTTAGCGCTGATCAAGTTTCTTCATTTTGATCGCCTCGCAAGTGAAACAGAAAAATATATATGAAAGTAAGGCGAGCGCAGGTTCGACAGAATTTCTCAAGGAAAGATTCATACGTAAGTACTGCTAGTTTATTCCACTCAAATTATAGGATTCCCAGCCTTGACTACTCTATCCAGCAGAAACTGACACTGAATCTTACCAAGGATATGGAGCAGGTAGTTGGCATGTTCCGTCTAATTGTTTTCAATGTCATTATTTTTAATCGTGACGATCACAGCAAAAACTTCTTCTCTCAGTGGATTGAAAAATCCTGAAAACTTTCTTCCGCCTACGGACTTTTGTCAAGCAATGGGTTCAACGGCTATCATACCAAGACCATAAATGGCAAAGGTGAACCAACACTTTCCGATATTATTGCAGTGGCAACTGGAGTTGGACTACCCCAACAGCGTGCAACTCAAATTATAGAAAAGGTGTCACAAAAATGCGCTGAACAAAAACATTTATTAAGACCGGATTTCTTGCAGACATATATTAAAAATTCCGTTCTACAGTTAGGCTGCCTATCGCAGCATGAAGTTTCTGAACCTCGTCCTCTCTTTCATCTTTTTCTTTGGAACTGGCTCCTTAAAAATTTTACTGTTATTTAAAAGAAAATTCTGTTTCCATTTGCTTATTATTATCGCAATGACCTCACAAAGATGTACTAATACATTTATTGTTCCCTGTTCTTTCAACGCTGAAATAGCAACCTTGGCTTTAAATTCTGCTGAGAAACTGCCACTTTTCCCAACGGATAATACTCTTTGATTGTCCAAATTAAAGCCATATATTTCTAATTTACAAATGGTCGAGTATTTGAGAAGCATTATAGGTTATTCAAACTGAAATGTGTAGCTTTGTAATCTAAATCATTTTTTAGTTCAATTTAAAATCCAGTAAAAAAACTCAAACGACTAATTAAACATGGATCAATTACGCACAGAACAAGAAATTAGAAATGAACTTGCCTCATTATTACAAAATAATGAAGTGGCTAATTATTCCAAAATTTTATCACTATCTAGTGAGTTGGCGAAATTTGATAAAGATAATATTCGATTTAGTGTTGATGCTGGAGTAATCGACAGGTTAGGTAAAGAATTGGTTGCAAGGCATGAAACTGCTGTTTCTGAACTTGTAAAAAATGCCTATGATGCTGATGCCATAAATGTATCAATTCAATTTTCGAATGTAGATAGAATAGGAGGTTCTTTAATTATAGATGATGATGGAGATGGCATGACCAGAGATCAATTAATTAATGGTTTTATGAGAATTTCTTCAACTTCAAAAATACATGAACCAGTATCTCCAATTTATAAAAGAAGTAGGGCTGGGAAAAAAGGCATTGGAAGATTTTCTACTCAAAGATTAGGTGATATATTGACAATAATATCGCAAACGAAAGATTGCCAAACGGCTCTTAAGATTGTTGTCGATTGGTCAAGATACAGAATAGATGATGATATCTTTTTCATCTCAAATAAAATTGAGGAAATTCCAAAGGTAAAAGTACAAGGAACTACATTAATTATAGAGAAGTTAAGAGATTCTTGGTCTGAAACTATGATTAAACGTATTTATAGGTATGCAATCGATGTTATTCAACCATTTCCATTGTCTCAAAATGATATAAAAAGCGATAAAGAAAATAGCGATCCAGGGTTTGAAATTGTTTGTACCAAAGATAGCAAAGAGGTTGCAAGCCAGCAAACAATGATTTATGAAAATGCAGTAGCAGAAATAGAAGGATTTGTTGATGAAAATGGAGTAGCATTTTGGGAAATAAAAAATAGTCGAATAGCTGATACAAACACACAAAAAGCCCAAAAAATTAGTAAAAGTGATAAAGAGGAAGATGTTAAATTCTTATTTTTGAATAATGTAAGATTAAGAGCATATTACTATATATTTAACAAAGGGCTTATTCCCAAACAGAGTGAAAGCTATATTTTAGGTTTGTCTGAAGAATATGGAGGCATTCGATTATATAGAAATAAATTTAGAATACTTCCGTATGGTGAACCCCAAAATGATTGGCTTGGGCTGGATGAGTCTGTTAGAAAAAGAAAGATTTTGGCTGTACACGGAAATAACAATTTTTTTGGATTTGTAGAAATTGGAGGTGATAACCTAAATTTTAAAGAACTTTCTAGTCGAGAGGGCCTTTTCAATAATGATGCCTACGAAGAACTCATAACATTTGCGTATAAAGCTATTGGCTCAGCAGTAAGTCGAATTGCATCAGAGAGAGGTATTAAAGTTTCTACAGGTCAAAAAGATTGGGAGCCAAAATATTCAAGAGATCCTAAAATGGCGATAATACGAACAGCTGATGATTTAGACAAAATAGCTAATGATTTAGAACGAGATTTTCTTAAAAATCTACCTCCTTTTGAAGAAGAGAAGAATAATGAAAATTATGAGTCACATAGCGACCAGAACAAATATGAACATATACGAGTTCATGCTAAAAATCTTAGAGATGCAGTTGATAATATTGAAGAATTAAATATGATTCGTGTTCTTGCTGGATTAGGACTGGTAATTGGAGAGTTTACTCATGAAATCATGAATTATTTGGGCGTTTTTGACATTGATACTAAGTATATATTAAGTCATGTTGATAGAGCTTCTGAAGAATATAGAAGAGCAGAGAGATTGACAAATACCTTTGACTCGTTTAAGGTTTATGCATCATATTTTGATGAAACTATATCGCAAAATGTGAATCAGGAATTAAGACCTATTGAAATAAGAGATGTAATCAAACCTTTCGTTAAAACAATTGCCCCAGATAGGGAACGAAATAATATAATTATGACTCCTGATATAAAAGGTTACGGTTTGTTTACATGTAAAATGCATACATCTGAATGGGCCTCAATTTTATTCAATTTATACAGCAATTCAAAGAAAGCAATTAAACGGGCGAATGTTGATAGTGGACAAATTTTAGTTAGAGCCGGTAAAGAAAACGAATCGATATTTATTGAGTTTATTGATAATGGTGACGGAATTCCTGTTGAAAACAGAGAGAAAATATTTAATGCGTTTTTCACTACTTCAAGTCCTAAGGGACATAAGGCTTCTTCGACCGATGAACTTACCGGTACAGGCCTTGGGTTAAAGATTGTTCGTGATATTGTAGAAAGTTATAAAGGTGAAATATCAGTCGAAAATGCACCCGAGGGATTTTCCACAAATTTTAGAATAAGTATACCAGTTGCAAAACCTGAAGAAATTAAAGAATATGAGTTATAAAGTCTTATATATAGATGATGAAACCAAAGAAAGAAGTCAAACTTATGCAGACGGTTTGTCATCAAAAGGTTTATTAGAAATTGTAGTAAAGCAACCAACTAAGTATGAAGATTTGATATCTGAATTAATTGCAGAGCAAAATACATTTGATGCTTTAATACTCGATTTGAAGTTAGATGGTAACCAGCAAGGTGAACGAGTTGCGAAATATACTGCTCCTAGTTTAGCATCGGGAATTCGTTCTAAATATTTTAGTGATAATGGGTTTAATAAGGAGTTTCCAATCTTCCTCATATCCTCTGAGGAAAATCTAAAAAAATATTATGATTCAGACACAGCTAGCCATGACTTATTTGACAATACATTCACAAAAATTAAAATTGGGGATGAAGGTGTTATGTATGAGAAATTAATTGAATCAATTATTAGTGCTTACAATGTTATAAGTAAAGGCAATAATAAATTCATTAAAATTCTGAATTTCAATAAAATAGAACAAATTGAAAGTCGAATCTTCACTTCACGATTCATTTCTGGAGAAGGTGTTTCAGTTTCTGAAATCTCACAATATATATTTAATGAGATTGTCAATAAATCTGGAATATTAATAGATGAAGACGTACTCGCCGCTAGACTTGGTATAGATATTGATAAATCAACTGATTGGAAATCACTTTTGTCGCTATTAAATAGTGCAAAGTATTCAGGCATTTACAGTGACTCTTTAAATCGCTGGTGGTTTAGTGAGTTCCTTTTTTGGTGGAACGACAATTTTCCCAACAAAACTCTTATTCAACTAAATGCATCTCAGAGAGTTAATCTATTAATTGATAAATTTGATATTAAAAAACTTGTTGCCGCAACAGCAATAGATAAGACCACAAGTACAAAGTTTTGGACTGTTTGTCAAGCCTATAGGACGCCATTAGATCCTATAGATGGATTTCTAATTGATGGCAATCAATTGCAATCCTGGCAAGATAAAAGATATATATCATTGCAATCGATCCTAGAAAGAGATGCCCAGCAAAAAGGACTATTAATACATCCAGAGGAAAATGAACGTCTAAATGATCTCAAATTAGAATATATCAAATAATGGCTGTACCTCCTAATATAATGAAGCAAAGGGGGAATTTAGCAACTGATTTAAGAAAATTATCAGGTGTTATCTCTCAATATTTCCCAACTGCAGATTTTAGCTCAATTGAATCTGCTATTGGAGAACTTCGCAATAAAGAACGTATTCCCCAAATACCAGGAATCAAAACTGATAATAATATTTGGGGATATAGTTTGGATAAGATTATATTTAAATTTGACAAGAAACCAGATGATGTTATACCAGTAAATTGTAAAGATTTGAAGCTAATTTTAGATATTAAAGTTCTAGGCAATTGTAATGATTTGAACACTCTAAAAGATCCGTTTAAATGGCTCGAATTTAACATTGTAATTGAAGGGACCAAATTTACAGAAAAAGAAAATGAACAATTATTAACTTCATACCATCTTGATAAACATGTACAAGTTACTGGCGATGGTGAACCTGAATATCCTCATCCAATATATCATTTCCATTTTGGAGGAAGAAAACTATTAGAACATTTAGAACAAAACAATTTTGAAACTGGAGGGATAATGCTGTTTGAAAGCCCCCGAATGTCCCATTACCCAATGGAAGCTATCTTGGGTTTGGATTTTACAATATCAAACTTTTTCCCAAACGTATGGAAAAAAATGAAATCAGAAAGTAATGAATATAATAACCTGATTGAAAAGTATCAGAATCTTTTTCTAAAACCATATATTCAAACTCATGCAAGTCAATGGGATTATATTAGTGAAAATTTAGAAATTAGTAATTCATGGAATCCGTATTCTATTTGTCCCCAAAATTGTAAATAATAAGGCTTTGTCTATAAATCAAAACATTTTAAAACATCTCAAGTTATATTCTTATTCAATTAAGGATATAAATCGTCTATTAGTTTCCTCATTTTTTGCTGTCAATAAAATTAACGAAACCAATAATCACTTAATTGATAGTTATATTATTAAAACCGATGAAAAGGAATTGAAACAATTAGAAAAGTTTATTTCTTTCTTCAATTGTTGTAAGTTTGATATTGAAGAATTAATAGAACTTTTTGAATTCGTAATTTCTCCTGCTGACAAAGAAGTAAATGGCGCAATATTTACACCTCAATATATTAGAGAATATATCGTCAAAAATGCAATTAGTCAATTTATTGAAAAAGATAATGAAATATTAAATATTAAGTTTGGAGATATTGCTTGTGGTTGTGGGGGATTTTTCAAGACGATTGTTGAAATTATCAAGGAGCAGACAAATAAAAGCTATTTTGATATCTATCGGGAGAATATTTATGGTTTAGACATTCAAGAATATAGTATTGAAAGAACAAAAATATTGTTAATATTACTTGCTATTTCAAATGGTGAAGATTGTGCAGACTTTGAGTTTAATTTATATCAGGGTAATGCCTTGAATTTCGATTGGCACTTAGTAAATGACATCGAACAGAATAGCGGATTCGATATCATAGTAGGAAATCCCCCCTATGTTAGTTCCTCAAAAATTGATGAAGAAAGCAAACTATTGTTAGAAAGCTGGTCCGTATCTAAAACAGGTAAACCCGATTTATATATTCCCTTTTTTCAGATTGGAATAGAGAATCTGAGAGAGGGTGGGATATTAGGTTATATAACTGTAAATAATTTCTATCGTAGCTTAAATGGTAGAGGTATTAGAAAATATTTATCAGAACGGAATCATTCTATCACTATTATTGATTTTGGCTCAGAACAAGTTTTTCGTGGAAGATCAACCTATACTTGCATTTGTTTTATCCATAGAGATGCAAATGGTAATGTTCATTATACTAAATCAGATAGTAAGAATCTAAATCAATTAGAGTTTGGTGATTTTATTAAATTAAAATATAACAAATTATCAAATCATAATGGTTGGATGTTGCAAAACCAAGAAGTTTCAAACGCTTTAAACATAATTGAAAACACAGGAATAAAATTAGGAAAGTGTTTCGATATAAGAAATGGATTTGCAACTCTAAAGAATGATGTATTTTTATTTACACCAATAAAAGAGAATGAGCAAGAATACTTCTTCGATAAAGACGGAATACTTTATTCAATTGAGAAAACTATTTGTAGAGATGCTATAAAACCAAATACATTAAAAACAGAAGGTGAGATTGTTTCTAAAACAGAGAAACTGATTTTCCCATATATAATTCATGAAGACAGAACTATTTCTTTAAAACTAGAGGATGACATGAAAAGAGATTTTCCATTAGCATATGGATATCTGAAAACCTACAAGTCGGTATTAAGTAAAAGAGATAAAGGGAATAGAGAATATGAAGCTTGGTATGCTTTTGGTAGAAATCAGGCAATTGGTATCAGTGGTCTAAAATTATTATTTCCTTATATTTCTAATGTTCCATACTTTGTATATTCGGATCAAATAGACTTACTTTTCTATAATGGTTATGCTTTAATTTCTGATAATGAGGAAGAGTTACTAATAGTTCAAAAGGTTCTAAATTCAAAACTATTTTGGTTTTATATTACTCATACTAGTAAACCATATGGAAGCAGCTACTTTGCTTTGGCTAAAAACTATGTGAAAAATTTCGGGTACTATCAATTTAATGAAATAGAGAAAAATCAATTGCTAGCAATGACTGATAAAGATGAAATTGATAAATTTCTATTTTCTATTTATGATGTGAGTATCTGACCAATTTTACTTTTATATATTATAATGCTCATCAAATACTCGACCATTTGTAGATTAGAAATAAGATTATTCATGCATTTTCTGTTTTTGTAGAATAATATTATAGGACTTGACGGAGATAAATGATAATTATATTTAGTAAAAGCTAACCTGAATCTAACGTAAGCCTCTGGTAAAGTACATATCATATACTACAAGTTCCGCCAACTTTAACAAAGTCGTCTAAAGTTGGCGGAACTTGTTTAAAGTTTGTTCAAGTCGTTACGAGTTTGCCGTATTTAAATTCTTCTCCCAGTATTT
>Ga0209016_1002813_pt1 | contig 11039 bp, 9 predicted proteins | sample EPASupsiteSAE305_FD_187265 | JGI IMG/M metagenome (GOLD analysis project Ga0209016, IMG submission 187265) | Bioremediated contaminated groundwater microbial communities from EPA Superfund site, New Mexico - SAE3-05 (SPAdes) (version 2) | ecosystem: Environmental > Aquatic > Deep subsurface >...
GCGAAAACTTCAAAATAGGCCACAACATGTCCGAAACTACTTCAGGCATCCAAAGATCGCCTATGCTGCCTGATTTGAACGTTTAATCACCGGAGCAATAAGAATGTCTGAAAGCCCCACGTGCTTGCCACGTGGGGCTTTTTGGTTTCAGAAAATAAGAAAACCCGTTTCACAACAGTTAAGCACTGTTACAAAACGGGTTTAAATTTGGCAATAGGCGTTAAGCCTATTGTTTGTAATAATGGTGCCGAAGGCGAGACTCGAACTCGCACGAGCTATTGCCCGCCACCCCCTCAAGATGGTGTGTCTACCAATTCCACCACTTCGGCAAGGACCAACTTTATATCATTAGTGTTTTGCTTGTGTCAATGTTTTTTTGTTTGCAACTCCTATTTTGTTGAGAGAGGAGCTGCTGGAACGCTTTGTGGTGCTTGTTGCTGCGTCGGGTTCTGTTGTGCCGGGACCGATTGTGACTGCCCCGGTTGAGTGGCAGGTGGCGCGGACTGCTTCTGCTGAGCAGGGGCAGATGCTCCTTTCGGCATTATCGATGATGTCTCGGACTTCCCGGAAAGGTAAGCAAGCGTAAGGGAGGTGAGCATGAAAATTATGGCTGCACCTGTTGTGAGCTTGCTCAAAAATGTGGTTCCTCCGCCGGCACCAAATACCGACTGACTCCCTCCGGCACCGAATGATGCCCCCATTTCTGCACCCTTGCCTGATTGAAGCAGGACAATTGCGATAAGAGCAACAGATACAAGGATATGCAGAATTGTGAGTAAAACAGTCATGGGCCGTACTCTCCAGTCAATTATTGTAAGTAGGAATTATTAGCATATCGCCAGTCAAATTCCAAGAGGGAATTGTTGATTGGCTAAATCCGGTAATTGACAATGGCCGCGAATGAATCGGCCTTGAGACTTGCCCCTCCCACCAGCGCACCGTCAATATCGGGTTGAGACATAAGTCCTTTTACGTTTTCCGGTTTAACGCTTCCTCCATAAAGAATGCGGATTGCTTCGGCAGCGTCATGGTCATAGAGGTTGGCTACTACCCCTCTGATAAATGCGTGAGCTTCCTGGGCCTGATCATCTGTGGCCGTTTTCCCTGTCCCGATGGCCCATACTGGTTCATAGGCGATTACGACTTTAGCGAGTTCACCTTTTGTAATTCCTGATATCCCCTGCTCAATTTGGGTCCGCAAAACATTGAAGGTGTTGTTCGCTTCACGTTCGGCAAGCGTCTCACCGATGCAGAAGAGTACCATCAGCCCTGATGATATTGCGGCCTTGATCTTCCGGTTTACCTTATCGTCGGTTTCTCCGAAATACTGCCTTCGCTCTGAATGTCCTATAATCACATGAGTACATCCGGCATCCATAAGCATGCCGGGAGAAATCTCACCGGTAAAGGCACCTTCTTCCTCCCAGAAGCAGTTTTGGGCTGCGAGCAGAATGTTGGAGTTTGCCATAAGCGGTTTAACGGCTGAGAGCACTGTAAAAACCGGTGCGATAATGATCTCCACTCCGTTAGTGTTCTGAACCAGGGGAATGAGTTGTGAGACAAGATCAACAGCCTCGCCGCTTTTTTTGAAAAGTTTCCAGTTGCCTGCAATTATTGGTGTTCTCATGGTGTTCACCCCGATACCGTTATTTGCCGTTTTCTTCCAGCACCTTGATGCCGGGGAGATGTTTTCCTTCCAGAAGTTCCAGGAATGCACCGCCTCCAGTGGAAATGTAGCTTATTTTGGCATATTCTCCGGCCCGATGAACCGCAGAGTCCGTGTCGCCGCCGCCGACAATGGTAAGGGCGTAGGAGTTGGCAACAGCCGAGACCATGGCAAAAGTTCCGCGAGAGAAAGCATCCATCTCGAAAACTCCCATCGGTCCGTTCCAGATAATGGTTTTTGCATTTTGTAGCGCTTCGGTGAAAAGGGTTACTGTTGCAGGTCCGATGTCCAGTGCCATCCATTCTTCAGGGATTTCCTGAATGGTGGTCACTTTGGTTTCCGCCTCGGGGTTGAATCGGTCTGCCGCAACGCAGTCGACCGGCAGGTAGAACTTTACTCCCTTTTCACGTGCCTTTTCGTAGGTGGTGCGGGCCGTTTCAAGCAGGTCTTCTTCTACAAGGGATTTGCCGACGTTATAGCCGAGTGCCTTGAGAAAGGTGAAAGCCATGCCGCCGCCAATGATAATTTTATCAACCTTGTTGACCAGATTTCCCAGCACTTCAAGCTTCCCGGATACTTTGGCCCCACCGAGAATGGCCACCAGAGGACGAATGGGAGTTTGAGTCGCCTTCTCAAAGTAGTTAACTTCATTTTTCATAAGGAAGCCGGCAGCTACAATGCTGAAATGTTTTGTGATGGCTTCCACGGATGCGTGCGCACGGTGGGAGACGGCAAAGGCGTCGTTTATGTAGATTTCACAGCCGTTGGCCAGAGCTTTGGCAAAGGCATCGTCGTTCTTTTCCTCACCTTCGTAGAACCGAACATTTTCGAGCAGAACGACATCTCCCGGTTGCATGGCATCAATCATTTTCCTGACGTCGTCACCAATGCAATCGGGAGCCAGCTGCACTTCTTTGTTCAGGAGGCGGGAAAGACGCTTAGCTGCTGGCGCCATGGAGTACTTTGCCTTACGTTCGCCCTTCGGGCGCCCCAAGTGTGACGCAAGTATGACCTTGGCACCGGCATCGAGGGCAAAATTGATTGTGGGAAGAACGGCCCGAATCCGGGTGTCTTCTGTTATGTTCTGATGTTCGTCCAGGGGAACGTTGAAATCGACCCTGATGAATACTTTTTTTCCGTTAAGGTTCTCTATTTCGTCAATATAGCGGATTGCCATTAAAAACCTCCTGAAACGTTTCGGTGCTTTTTATGAGAAAAATGGTCTGAAGATAAAAAAAGGGGGGAAATAATCCCCCCTTCATGGGTAATGTACATTTATTTTGCGATAAGTTTCATCAAATCGACAACGCGGTACGAGAACCCGGTTTCATTGTCGTACCAGGAGAGAACCTTGACCATGTTTCCTTCGAGGACTTTTGTGCAGCTTGCATCCACCGTAGATGACAGAGCATTGCCGTTGTAGTCGATGGAGACGAGGGGTTCCTCGCAAAACCCGAGAACTCCCTTGAGTGCCCCTTTGGATGCCTTCTTGAATGCGGCATTGATCTTCTCTACATCAGCCTTTTTTGCAAGAGTTGCCACAAGATCAACCACGGAGACGTTAGGAGTCGGCACACGAATGGCCATGCCGTCCAGTTTTCCCTTCAATTCCGGCAGTACAAGGGATACCGCCTTGGCAGCACCGGTGGAAGTCGGAATCATGGACATTGCGGCAGCTCTGGCCCGGCGAAGGTCCTTGTGGGGGAGGTCGAGTATTTGCTGGTCGTTAGTGTATGAGTGTACCGTCGTTACGAGACCCTTTTCGATGCCGAATGTCTCATGGAGTACTTTGGCGACGGGGGCCAGGCAGTTTGTGGTGCAGGATGCGTTGGAGATGATGTGGTGCTTTTTCGGGTCATAGAGGTGGCTGTTGACCCCCATAACGATAGTGATGTCTTCATTGGTTGCCGGAGCGGAGATAATAACCTTCTTGGCGCCTGCCTTAAGGTGCAGTTCGGCCTTTTCGCGAGAAGTGAAGAGCCCGGTCGATTCAAGGACGACATCGATCTTTTCTTTTTTCCAGGGGAGTTCTTCGGGATTCCTTACGGCCAGAATCTTGATGGCTTTACCGTTGACTATGATTTCACCGTTGCCGACCTCAACCTTACCGGGAAATGGTCCGTGAACGGAATCATACTTGAGCAGGTGTGCCAGGGTTTTTGCATCGGTAAGATCGTTGATTGCGACGAACTCAATGCCTTTCTCCTTGACAGCCGCACGGAGTACGGAACGCCCGATTCTGCCGAAACCGTTAATTGCAACCCTTAGAGCCATTGAACCCTCCTGTTTGATTGGTGTATAAACATGAGTAAATGTTATCAGCAAACTCCCTTATAATAATAAAGATATTTTCAGCCCGTCAACCTTTTTGTCCCCAAATTGCTTTTGTTGTCAGGGGAACTCTTTCCGCGGATAAATCATCGAAGCAGTATTTTAGTAGTCGTTGTTATGGTTAAGTGTGATAGTATAAAGGGTATAAAAAACATCAATATCTATAGTTTTTTGCATATTTACCATGATAAAAAACCTTGAAAAAAGGATATTCCTATTCGCCTTCGTGATCCTCTTTCTCACGATTACCGCTAATTCCCTGATGGATATAGTGGGATTCAGGAGAGATTACATTCAGGCTCTTATCCTCAGATCTCAAAGCCTCGGGACATCTCTGCGCGGTAATATGGAAAAGGTCATTGCGCTCGGCCTTGATGTCGGAGATATTGAGGGCTTGAGCGATAAATGTCGCGAAATTGTCGCCTCAAGCCCTGAGATTGCATACTGCGTTGTCACCGACAGCGAAGGAGCGGTCCTCCATCTGAACGATCCCATCTACCGAAATCTCCGTTTCGATATTATCAAGAAGGCATTTACCACTCGCCTAGATCAAAGCATTCATCTTATCGGCGCCGATGGCTCATATTACGATACGGTAACTCCGGTTTATTCCCCTGACGGTAAGCAAGTCGCTCTTCTTCATATCGGTTTTTCGGTGCATGCCATTTCTGCCAAGGTTCAGGAAATCATCCTGCGTTCCCTTGTCCTGCTGGTTATCGTCCTGTCAATTTCGTTCTCTCTCGTGGTGATTTTCGTCAAGCGGAGCATCGGCCAGCCCATAGCTGCGCTAGTTGGCGGAGTAAAGAAGGTTTCCGAGGGAGATTTTGATTACCGGATCGAAGAACTGTTCGTCGGTGAGTTCGATGAACTGGCCCGTAATGTAAATATTATGTCGGAAGCTCTCAAAAACCGCGAGGTTGAGATCCGGCATAACTACCAGGAATTGGAAAATATCCACAATGATCTTCATTCCTCTTATCTAAAGCTCGAAAGTTTGAGCCTTGATCTGGAAAAGTCCGAGGAACTCTACAAGTCCCTTCTCGAAGACGCCAGTGATGCCATTGTCGTTATCGATGAAAACGATATGGTCAAGTTGGTCAACAAAATGGCGGAAGATTTCTTTGACCGTGGGGCCTCCGAACTCACAGGTCTTCCCCTGAGTCGCATGCTGACCCTGGTGGGGACTCAGAATGCCCCGATCGTATATAATTTTTTCCAGGAGGCAGGGAAGGGGAAGCACGTTGCCGAAGAAATAAGGCTGCTGAAAAAAGATACTGAACTGGTTGTCGGCCTGATTCACGCCAACATCATCACCATTGGCGCGGAAAAGCTGATCCAGGCAATCATACGGGATGTCACCCGTGAACGGGAAATTCTCTTCAATCTGGAGAAGAGCGCAACAGACCTCGCCCGTCTCAACAAGATGAAAGATTCGTTTCTCGGCATTGCTTCACACGAGTTGAAGACTCCTCTTACGGTTATCATGGGCTATGCGGAATTGATTTTGACCGAAGCGCCGGAAAAGGTCGATCCGAATGTCCTGGATATGGTGCAAAACATTGCCAATGCAGCAGCCCGTCTCGATAACATTGTCAAAGACATGGTCGATGTATCGATGATCGATGAAAAGAGGTTGGAACTGACCCTCGATGAAGTCGATGTGAACCGACTTTTGGAGGATTCCCGAAACGAGCTCCGTTTTTTCCTGTCAAAACGGAAGCAACAGCTTGATCTCGAACTCGATGAATCAATCCCATCCATTAGAGGTGATGCGGCCAGGCTCATGCAACTCCTTTCGAATGTGATCGGAAATGCCATCAAGTTTACACCTGATGGCGGGCGAATTACCGTTTCCACGCGGGCAAAATATCTTCTGCGCTCCAAGCAGACTCCAACTCTGGATCCGATCCAGTCATTGGTCAATATCGGCAAGGAGCAGCACCTTTACGTGGAGATTACCGTAGCCGACACTGGTATTGGTATCGACGTGGACGATCAGCTCAGAATATTCGACAAATTCTACGAGGTGGGCAACATCGAGGAGCACAGTTCGGGAAATGTGGCGTTCAAATCCCGGGGGGCCGGCCTGGGTTTATCCATCGCCAAGGGGATCGTGGAGATGCACGGCGGCGAAATATGGGTCGAATCCCCTGGATATAATCCCGACCAGTTTTCCGGTTCGACATTTCATATAGTTCTTCCTCTCAACCCCATCACGGGTGACGGTACCGTTGATTATCTTAATCTGCTTAAATGATGTGCAGCTGTTTTCATTAGAAAAAATTCCACTGTTTAGCCTTGAATAAGTACCTTCTTTCCGGTATATAAATTTAGTTTACCGGACGGTTTGAGCAGACGTTCCTATTGCTGATGAATGGAGGGTTTGTGAGGGTTTGCCTGCTTGCCAGCGGGAGCAAGGGAAATTCCCTGTTCATCGAAACGGATGAGACCAGAATCCTCATTGATGTGGGCCTGTCGGCTCGCGAGATCGTCCGTCGTCTTGCCGTGATCGGCGTTGATGCCTCTGATCTTGACGGAGTTTTTGTCAGCCACGAGCATGTGGACCATGTCAGAGGGGTTGATGTTCTTTCCCGTAAATTCCATATACCGGTACATATAAGTTATCCGACCCATCAGAAGGTACGGGAGGGGATTCGCGGTTTTGAAGTGGTAGAGTTCGAATCGGGCTATTCGTTCTGTTTCCGCGACCTGCTAATAGATCCTTTTACCATCACTCACGATGCCTGTGATCCGGTTGGATTCACCATTGAATGCCGGGATGGAAAGGTGGGGATAGCTACCGATCTGGGCATAGCGACACGGCTCGTTTCTGACAAACTCAAGAGGTGCAGAGTTCTCGTGATCGAGTCGAATCACGACGAAGAAATGCTGATGGACGGCCCGTATCCCTGGCACTTGAAGCAGCGGATCAAATCTCGCCACGGACACCTGTCAAACAATGATTCAGCGGCGTTGCTCGCCGAGGTGCTCCACCCCGGCCTTGAAGGACTTTTCCTGGCTCACCTGTCTGAGGTTAACAATGATCCGGCCATCGCACGGAAGGTGACAGCGGACCTCCTGACCAACCAGACCGGTTGCTCGCCTCGGCTTATTGTCGGGGAACAATACTGTCCGAGCGAAATTTTGAACTTGTAATAACGGCTACCCAGGGTTGGCGTTTCACAAACGCCTCCCGTATCATTACATGTTGATTAGAAGGAGATCACACCGTGATTGAACGTTACAGTCGTCCTGAAATGGCCCGTATATGGGAAGCCCGCAACCGTTACCAGAAGTGGCTCGATATAGAAATTTCCGCCTGTGAAGCTCACGCTGAACTGGGCAACATTCCCCATGAGGCCGTGGAACGGATCAAGTCAAAAGCTGATTTCGATGTTGAGCGGATCGATGAAATCGAAAAGACCGTCAAACATGATGTTATTGCTTTTCTCACTTCTGTTGCCGATTACATCGGCGACGATTCGCGATTCGTGCATCTGGGCCTGACCTCTTCCGATGTTCTTGACACTTCCTTCGCCATGCTTCTGGCCGAGGCGTCCGATCTCATCATCGATGACATTAAGCGTCTCATGGAAGTGATCAAGCGTCGTGCTTACGAGCACAAGGATACCCCGATGATGGGGCGCTCCCATGGCATACATGCCGAACCGGTCACATTCGGCATCAAGATGGCGTTGTGGTATGACGAGATGCGCCGCAACCTTCGCCGTATGGAAGCGGCACGCGAGACCATTGCCTACGGCAAGATCTCCGGGGCGGTCGGAACCTTTGCCAATATCGACCCCCGTGTCGAAGAATACGTCTGCAAAAATGGCGGCCTCAAGCCTGCTCCATGTTCAACCCAGGTGATTCAACGGGACCGCCATGCCGAGTTCTTTGCCACGCTCGCAATAATTGCCAGCTCCATCGAGAAATTTGCCGTGGAGATTCGTCACCTGCAACGGACTGAGGTGCTGGAAGCCGAAGAGTTCTTCAGCAAGGGGCAAAAGGGCTCATCCGCCATGCCCCACAAACGCAATCCCGTTCTTTCCGAGAACCTCACCGGTCTTGCTCGTCTCGTGCGGGGCTATGCAGTGTCGGCCATGGAGAATGTACCGCTCTGGCACGAACGTGACATTTCCCACTCATCGGTCGAGCGTGTAATCGGCCCCGATGCCACCATAGTCATAGATTTCATGCTCAATCGCTGCATCGGTCTCATCGACAACCTCGTTGTCTACCCTGAAAACATGATGAAAAATCTCAATCTCATGCGAGGGCTTATATTCTCGCAACGGGTACTGCTCAAGCTTGCCAATGCAGGTGCTTCCCGCGAGAATGCCTATGGGCTCGTTCAGCGCAATGCCATGAAGGTCTGGGAGCAGGGGAAGGATTTCCAGGAAGAGCTTCTTGCAGATGCCGATGTGCGCAGTTTTCTCCCCGAGGAAGAGATTCGCGAAGCGTTCGACCTCAACTATCATTTGAAGCATGTAGATACAATTTTCACGAGGGTTTTCGGTGGGTAGTCTCCTCGATTTTTTCAGGCTTGAGGCTTCAGATCACCTGTTACTCTTCTGGGTGAAAGAAATCCTCGTAGCCGTTGTAATATTTACGTTTTTCTGGGGACTTTCCCAGGTTGTGCGGTATCTCCTCACAACCTGGGTGCCCCGGTTGACCGCCTTTACCCGTACCGGGCTGGATGATCAGATCCTCCGGCGAATAACTCCACCGACAAGCACCCTGGTGGTTTTTGCCGGACTCTACTTTGCCGTAAGGTCTCTGCCACTTCCCGAAAAGGCTTATCTGGTTCTGTCCGGGGCGGTCTATATAATCATCGTCATAGTCGTTACCGTCATTATAGGGCGCGGCATTTCGGAAATACTCAACTGGTATGGCAGAAAGCTGGCCGAACGGCATGGCGTAGGGGTAGACCGCCAGATCATCCCACCCCTTGAGAAAATCATCACAATATTCCTCGTGGGTATCGCCTTGATGGTGATACTCAAACATTTCAACTACGATATTCTCTCCGTGGTCACAGCCTTGGGGATCGGCTCCCTGGCAATAGGCCTTGCGGCAAAAGATACCCTGGCCAACATGATTTCCGGTTTCACCCTTATGGTTGACCGCCCCTTTCGCATTGGCGACCGGATTCAGCTTACTTCCGGGCAATGGGGCGATGTGGCGGATATCGGTCTCCGTACCACTAAAATCAAGACAGTTGACAACACGCTGCTCGTTATCCCCAACTCAGAGCTCTGCAATACAATTCTCATCAACCTTGCCTTCCCCGATGTCAGGGCGAAGGGGAGGGTAGACGTGGGTGTCGGTTATGATTGCAATGTGGAAGAGGTCAAGCGTATTCTGGTCGATACGGCGCTCGGCGTCCCCGAAGTCCTTCATGATCCCGCGCCGGAAGCCTTTTTTGTTTCTTTTGGTGAAAGTGCCCTCAATATGTCGCTGTTCTTTTGGGTTGATGACTACAAGAGTATTTTCCCCATCACTGACAGGATTAACGAGCAGATTATCAACCGGTTCAGGGCAAATCGCATCAATATCCCCTACCCGATACGGACCGTTTTCTTGGAAAAGGGAAACTAAATGGTAAGACGAATCGAGATTGCCCTCAGGGAAGGTCTTCGCGACGCCCGTGGCGAGAGAATCAAAAGAGAGATTCAGCATTTTCTGCATTTGCCGGTGGATTCTGTACGGACCATAGATGTATATACCGTGGATGCGGAATTGTCCGAGGAGGAATTCGTCAAGACCGCTTCGGAGCCTTTCTGCGATCCGGTCATTCAGGTCTGGAGCATTGATCGTCCTCTAGCCGCCGGGTTCGACTTCCTGGTTGAGGTCGGCTATCGCCCCGGAGTGACCGACAACATCGGACGCACCGGCAGGGAAGCCATTGAATACATCACCGGCCGTCCCCTAAAGGCGGGCGAAGGAGTCTTTACCTCGGTACAGTATCTCCTCAGCGGTAATCTCTCCCGAACCGACGTCGAACTGATTGCCCGAAATCTTCTCGGTAATGCCCTCATTCAACGCTTTGCGGTGCTCGACCAGGCCGAGTTTGCGGCAAATGGGGGGGTGTCGGCCTATGTACCCAGGGTTCAGTCTCAGTCAGAAATTCAGGTCAGGGAAATCGATCTTGAAGTTTCCGATGAAGAACTGATGCGGATCAGCAAGGATGGGGTTCTCGCCCTGACCCTTGATGAGATGAAAATCATTCAGGCGCATTACCGCGATCAGCAGGTCCGCGAGGCGCGCCAGAAGCTCGGGCTTGGTGCGGTTCCGACCGATGTTGAACTGGAATGCCTTGCCCAAACGTGGTCCGAGCACTGCAAGCACAAGATCTTTGCCGGGACGGTACATTACGAGGACGATAAGGGGAACCGGCAGGAAATCAAGTCGCTATTCAAATCGTTCATTCAGCGGACTACCAAGGATGTTCGGGAGAAGTTGGGCAATAAGGATTTTTGCCTTTCAGTTTTCAAAGACAATGCAGGAGTAATCAAGTTCAATGAAGACTGGTCCCTGGTTTTCAAGGTGGAAACCCACAACTCCCCTTCGGCTCTGGACCCTTACGGCGGGGCACTGACCGGCATCGTCGGCGTGAATCGCGATCCATTCGGCACCGGCAAAGGTGCGAAGCTCATCTTCAACACCGATGTTTTCTGCTTTGCCGATCCTTTCTACGACAAACCGCTGCCGTCCAGGCTTCTCCATCCACGCCGCATTTACGAAGGGGTTGTCGAAGGGGTTGAGCATGGCGGCAACAAAAGCGGCATACCTACGGTCAACGGATCTCTAGTATTCGATGAGCGTTTTGCTGGTAAACCCCTGGTTTTTTGTGGAACAGCCGGCATCATGCCTGCGACGTTGAACGGCGAACCGGGTCACGAGAAGTCGATAAAGCCGGGCGACTTGATTGTCATGACCGGCGGGCGTATCGGCAAGGACGGCATCCACGGCGCCACTTTCTCCTCCGAGGAACTGAATGAGAATTCGCCTGTCACCGCGGTACAGATCGGCGACCCCA
>Ga0209016_1002818_pt1 | contig 11024 bp, 16 predicted proteins | sample EPASupsiteSAE305_FD_187265 | JGI IMG/M metagenome (GOLD analysis project Ga0209016, IMG submission 187265) | Bioremediated contaminated groundwater microbial communities from EPA Superfund site, New Mexico - SAE3-05 (SPAdes) (version 2) | ecosystem: Environmental > Aquatic > Deep subsurface >...
AAAAAAACACCAGACGAAGCTTACGCCGTGATGCTGCCGACGGTTAAACTGGCAGCCTAAAAAAAGCAGAGACTCCACTTAAAAAAAAGAAAAAACTGTCCAAACAAACAGAGCCACCTCTATTGCTTGAAAAAATTTCTATCTTTGCTTGGCGGCTTACGCCTACACGCGCAGAAAGCGCCAGTTGAATAATTCCGCTGGATATCCAGCAGGGAGCTTGTGTTCCCTAACCGATGATTCAGAACTTAACCGGGATGAGATGGGATCAAGTGAAATGTGGTGGGATGGTCTGAAATAAAGGGAGTTAGGAAAGATTTTGGGAATTTTTCGAAGAAATGGGACTTGCGCATGCTTTAGAACTTATTGGCCTAAAAAAAACAAATTGAACTTACTCGCACGAGATTTGAAACCTTCGAGCGAGGGGAAAAGAGGGCTTTGGGCCCCCTTTATTTTACCGTCACCACGCGATATCAGTGCAATAATATACAGGAGCCACAAAGAGGAGTTTTGGCGATGTCTCCCTCTCCTTCGCATGTCATTTTGATTTTCATGCCTTTTTTTAGTTTTGCGATCTGGTCATTGAAAGAGTCATCGAAACTAAACTGCGGCTCCATGAATTCGTTCACTCCACCGCGCAGTGTTAGGTAAGGGGAACCCGTAAAACTTGTATTTATTTCTACAATTGTACCTGAGACAACAAATTTCTTATCTTTGAATCGCTGGTCTGCGGCGACAGTATTGTCATTATATGCTCTTGCTATCTCTGCGGCTGTAACAACTGGGAGCGATGCCTGTTCTTGCTTAGCCTGTTCTTTCTTTTCTAGAGCCATTTTAGCCTGGCTTTTCTCTTCTTCGGCCTTTTCAGCGGCTTTTTCCTCCGGAGACTTTGCAGCCTCAACGATGAAACCGAGAACGAAGAGGCCCATAATAACAATTCCTACCCATTTAAATAATTTCTTCATTCCCCCTCCTTAATATAAAAGTTTAGACCTTCTTGGCCAAGTGGCTTTTCCGATATTTCCGTCTATATTTTTTTAATCTGGAATAAAAGACCTGCAGAAAAATATGACCTGGCCGATGAGGTGCAGGTTTTTCACGTCGGTTTCGAAGGGGTCGTATTCTTGGCGGTTGTCGGAGATGACTTGAATGCGGCCTCCTGGTCGAAAGGCGAGTCGCTTGACCATGATGGTTGAGTTGAAGCGCAGTGCGTACAGCATGCCCTCCTTTATATATAGGCGGCCGGTGTCTATCATCACGGTATCATTGTCCTGGATGGTGGGGTGCATCGAATCCCCGCTGACACGCATGAGCACCAAGTTTTTGGCGCTTGATGCCACCCTGCTCAACCAATTCCTCCTGAAGGCATAGTAGCCTTCGACCTTTTCGGAAAGCACGAAACAACCGCCACCTGCGGAGAGCTGCGCCTCGGCCAAGGGCACGTAATCGAACATTTCAGGGTCTGGGTTTTGCCAGCGAGGAATCGATATACGGCCGGATGCGTCCACCGTACAGGGTTGCGGTGGGGCTATCCTCTCGACCTCTCTACATACCGGGCAAGAAGTTGATGGATCGTCCACGAGCTCTTGATCTGCCAGGCGCTCTCGGCCCTCACCGTTCACAAGCCAGCCAAGGTCAACTCCGCTTAGTGAGCACACCTTGCTGATGGTCACAATATCTGGCACCGAATACCCTTTCTCGTACCGCAAAAGGGTATTCTTGCTAATGCCAAGCTCTTCCGCAAAGACAGGCTGGCTTTTTTCCCCTCGCGCGATTGCGATCCTGGCACCAATTTCGGCACCATGCGTGCGTTCATCTTCTACCATAAAAAGTTGAACCTAAGTTGAACGTTATTGTTTCGCGTTCAACTTCGCAATAACATGCTGTTTTGTTTATGAAAAAACAACACGTAACCAAAAAAGAGCCTATCGAGAAGTTGAACGTTCAAAAAATGGGTTGACTGGTACCAAAATTGGGGATAAATACACTTTAACGGTCCCGCAAAAGCGGGAATTCTTAAGGCCAGATTACACGACGGATAAGAAAGGTTCAATGTCCGCGTAAAAATCAAATCAGACGGTGGAGGTGGGGTATGGCGGACGGTGAAAAAAGAAGTGCGGGTATCAACGAATATTCTCCCATTGAACGGCGACCGTGCCGCCTTGGGTTAGATCAATCCAAGACGCCAGGAAGAGGTTCGAGAGGAAGCCACGGACGCCTGGTTGGAATCCCAGTGGGGTATCGGCTTGTGTCTCTAATAATGAGTAAGCTTTCCTCCTCGCCTCAAGTACCCAGTACGCCAAGTAGCTTTTTTGAATGTCTGACAGGGCACAAATTTTGTGTTCGGGCTCTTTGTTTAGACGAGACTCAATATGATCAAGAACACCATCGAGCACCTCAAGTTGCTGCTCAATTGGCCCAGGCTCGGGAATCGGGCGAGCGAGATCCACAGGGATATTTGCAACGAAATCATCCAGCCTGGAGATTATTTCCCGTGGAAATAGAGACGTTAGTTGATCAAAGGACTGGCGCTCTACTGAGTAATTGCGCGGCATGATGATTTCCTCCTTGTGTGAAATGGTTGACTGTTCGTGGTGGCTCAGTTGTCAAAGTAGCACAAGGGGATTTTTTTACAACGGGTTGTTTCTATGAGCGAAGAGCGGATGGCGGACATGGTGTGGCGGTTGGGAAATGCCGCCACACAGGGCAAAAAACAAATCAGAATCGAGCTTTTCAGGGCGGAGCAGTGGCGGCCGTCCTGGCGGCCCTACAAGAAGAACATGACTCCGCGTCCACCGCTGCGCGACCGAGAATACTGGAACCAGTATTACCGGTTGCGTGTCGATGGGAAATGGCACGGGAAAAATGGCTACAAATTCACCTTCTACACCATGGTGCAGGCGGCGGAGATCGCTGAGCGGATGTGCGGAGCGTTGAAATAATGGTTACCCAGCTGGGCCTCTTCGATCAAGCGCCGACCCTCAATGTATTGCGCGACCTGAAGACTGCCATGGCCAAGGCGGCCGACGCTAGCGGCCTGAGCCGTGACGAGCTGTGCGACCGAATCAACCAGCTGGCGGACCGGTACGGTGTGCGGATGGTGAAGGGCACCGGGCCGAACCTGACCATGGCCACCCTTGAGAAGTGGCTGAATCCCGAGGACAAGGAACGGGTGATCCCGGCGAAGGCGCTTTCGGTCTTCTGCGCGGCCTCCGGCAGCATCGAACCGATGCAGGTGCTGATAGCACCGCTGGGATGGCGGGTGATTGATGAAAAACAGGCGAAACTCCTCACTTGGGCGGAGCATTACCATAAAGGGAAGGATATTCGCGCCAAGATGAAGAAACTTGAGTCGGAATTATAAGGAGAAGGAATGGAAATGATCGTTGAGGAAAAAGCTTTATCCCCGGTGGAACAAACGCGGCTCGGCGACCTCGAGTCAGTGATCCGCGAGAATTTCCTGGCCTATGTGGCCGTTGGCAACGCCCTTCTGGAAATCCGCGAGAGCCGACTGTACCGGACTGACGACGGCCGAACATGGGAAGGGTACTGCCGCGAAATATGGGACATGGGGTACAAATATGCCGACAAATTGGTTTCTGCCTCCAAGGTCATCGAGAATTTGACGCCAATTGGCGTCAAAGCGGATGGAACGATCGACTGGGAGCTCCTTCCCGCCAATGAATCCCAAGCCCGGGAGTTGGCGAGGCTTGCGCCAGAAGAGCAGAAGCAGGTTTGGCAGCAGCTGATCAAGGGGAAACAGGCTGCGGCAGGGGATGAATCCCCTGCCAGGGTCACAGCCAAGGCTGTAAAGAACGCGGTGAAGGGATTCAAGGGTGAGCATATCTCCGACACTATTAAAAAATCAAGGGACAAGGTCAAGGACAAGGTCAATCCCGACAAGAGCAGGAAATCTGCCGAGTTTTCCCTGGCCTGGGAAAATCTTATGGAGGAGATCGACCGTGAACACCGATCTGGCTGGAAGAATACCCCCCGCGACACGGTCTTCAATTCCCTTATCAGCATTGCCCAAGCTGTTGGCGAGGGCGGCAAGCAGACTGTTCTGGACAGGAAGATCACGCTCAAGGCCAGCAATCTGGAAAAATTCCTTGGAGCTGGATTCGGCATCTATCGGTTGACCGGCAACAAGATGATCGAGCAGTTGGAGTCGGTCGGGACCTGGACCGTGTACGGCGAATATGGGACCGACGAGCAATGCGCTGAAGTGTTTGACGACTTGCTGCTCGACCCGAAGAGTATCCAAGCGTAACGGACGGATAGATGAAACGGAATAGCCTCGAAATCAGGGTGTGGTTGCAGCGGCAAGGCCTGAAACTGGTGAGTATCCAGAGAGACCTGGCCTTCCGAGACAACAAGACTGTCTGGTCCACCATTGAAGGCCGTGAAAATAACCGTCGCGTGCTTTCCTGGCTGCTTGACAAGGGGTGCCCCAAGAAATTTTTGGCACTTCCTGACGACATGAGGAAAGCGGCGTGAAAAGCTGGTACCAGGCGTCGGAGCTGTCGGGCCTCGCGGGGATGCCAGCCACCCAACAAGCGGTGACGAGGCGTGCCAAAAAAGAGCACTGGTTTGCCCGCTACCGCGAAGGCCAGGGCGGCGGCAAAGAGTACCACCTGACCTCGCTCCCGGCCGAGACCCAAGCGGCGCTGCATTTTAAACATGCCCCTGCCCCCGCGATCAGCAAGGACAAGGAGCTGGGGATCAAGGAGAAGGTGGACACGCGATTGACCGAGCTGAAAGGATGGCAACGCAAGATCTTTCACGCCAGGCTGGCGCTCTACCGTGAATTCGAGCAGTTGCAGAAGCTCAATGGCACGAACAAGGCCATTGAAACGATGGTGACCATGGCCGGAAACAACGAGCTTCCGGAAACCCTGATGCAATGTGTGGCTGACGCAAATGCCAGGAAAGGAGAAGCCAGGACCTTGTCCCGGTCGCTGATCCTTGGCTGGCTGAGGACGGTGAAACGGTACGGGATAACGGCGCTGGCCCCGGCGGCGGTGGAAAAACAGGAGGCACCGGAGTGGGCCGGCCTTTTTATCAGACACTACAACATCCCCACCGGCCCCACCATCCCCGAGGCCATGGAGCAAATGGCCAAGATCCTGCCGGAAGGGATGAAGATGCCGAGTTACCACCAGGTGCTGCGCTGGCACAACAAACGGTCCGCGCTTGACCAGGTCAAGGGGCGGATGACCGGCGCGGCCTATCGATCTAAAAAAGGGCACATCAAACGCGATGTCAGTGGATACCGGCCCATGGCGATCGCCCAGTGCGACGGCCACAGCTTCAAGGCGTATGTGGCACATCCCGTCCACGGCCGCCCTTTCCATCCCGAGGTGTGCGCGGTGATCGACATGGCATCCAAGGTGGCCATGGGCTGGTCGGCTGGCTTGGCGGAATCGGCCTTGACGGTTGCCTCGGCCTTCCGACACGCGGCCATGGTCAACGAAGATAAGCCGTATGGCGGGATCTTCGAGGTCGCCTATACGGACGGCGGCGCGGGCAACACAGCAAAAATCAACATCGATGACAAAACCGGCCTGTTTGCCCGGATCGGTACGATGTTTGAGAAGGGCCGTGCCGGTAACCCCGAAGGCCGAGGCCTGATCGAGGTTTCCAATAAACCGATCTGGATCAGGGCGGCCAAACGGCTGTCAACCTGCACCGCCTCGACCATGGACAAGGGCGCCAAGCGCAATATGTACCTGGCCATCCAGAAAGACATGAAGGAGAAGGGAATGAGCGACCAGTTGATCAGCTGGCGCGATTTCCAGAAGCATTGCCAGGACGCGATCGACGATTACAACCGGCGGCCGCATTCGGCCCTGCCGAAGATCAAAGACCAAGAGACCGGCCTGAAACGGCACATGTCGCCGCTAGAATGCCTGGCCTGGCATATCGCAGACGGATGGGACCCGAAAGCCTGCCAGATAACCGAGGCCGAGGTCGAGGTATTGTGGCTGCCGCGCGAAACCCGCACCGTCCGCCAGGCCACAGTGCAGCTGGGCAACAATCACTATTTCAACCGAGAGCTCGAACATTACGACGGCCGCGAGGTCCAAGTGGCCTACTTCCCCACCGACGCCTCCAAGGTCCAGGTCTGGGATAACGAGGACCGGCTCATCTGTTACGCCCTGTACGAAAAGAATCTGGTCGATTTTTTCCCGAAGGCGATGATGGCCAAGGCGGCGGAACAGCGATCGAAGCGGCGGGCGGAGATCAAGAAGATGAATCTCCAGGAGATCTATGACGAGGAGCGCGGGGTGATCGATATCGTCTCCCAACCGAGGCCCATGGCGGAGATCATATCGTTTCAGGCAAAAATGGAAGAGCGTGTCACTCTCGATGCGGCCCGGTCGAAACTCGTGGAGAAGATGAAGACGGTGCAGGAGTTCGAGATTCCCCACGACGATCGGGGCAAGTATCGGCTCTGGCAGGATCTGGACAAAAAGATGGCTCGCAACGAGCTGCTCGAGGAGAAGGCCATGCGGTTTTACGAGGCTTACCGCCAGACCCAGAGCTGGCGGGCTTTTCGGAAGATCGAGGAACAGCTCGGCGGCGCGCAACAACAGGCATAAAACAGAAGGCCGTGCTTCGAACACGGCCCTCAAGACACTACTACCGGAAAGTCAACAGAAAGGAGAATACCCAAAATGAACGGGAAAATCAACAGCGGCCTGGATCTGACCACAGCGCCGTTGGCCAACGTCAGCCTTTGCGAGATAGCCCTGGCCAAGGCCATGGATCGGCCTCGGCACCTGCCCGGGATGGTTTGCTTCTATGGGCCATCGGGCTGGGGCAAGTCCACGGCGGCAACCTATGTCAGCCTGACCAACCGGGCTTATTACATCCAATGCCAGGACGGCTGGATCCGCAAGGCCATCCTGGTCAATATCCTCCGGGTGATGGGCATCCATCCCCGCAACAGCATCTGGGAGATGACCGAACAGGTCTGCGAGCAGCTGGCCAAGAGCGGCCGCCCCCTGATTATTGACGAGCTGGACAAGCTGGTCGAGAAGAAGGCGGTCGAGCTGATCCGCGATATCTACGAGGGCTCGGGCGCGGTGATTCTGCTGATTGGCGAGGAGCGGTTGCCGGACAAGCTGACCCGGTGGGAACGGTTCCATGGGCGGATCCTTGACTGGGTGCCGGCGCAACCGACCGACCTGGAAGACTGCCGCCATCTGAAACGGCTCTATCACCCCGGGATCGAGATGGCGGACGATCTGCTCACCCGGATCGTCAAGGCCAGCAAGGGCTCGGCCCGCCGGGTCTGCGTCAATCTGGCCCGGGTTGAAGAGTTTGCCCGGGAGACCGGCGCCACCGAAGTGAGCCTCAAGGATTGGGGCACGCGGACCTTGTTTACCGGCGATGCCCCGGCGCGGAGGGTGCACGATGGCGTGTAAACCTATGGATAAGCGCAAGGGCCTGGATACGAGGCAGGCGGTATGGGATGCGATCCGGGAGCTGAAGACCTTCACCGTCAAGGAAGTGCGGGAAGAGACACTGCTGGGCATGGACACGGTCAGGGACTATGTGATCGGTCTCCACGCAGCAGGATACATAGGAAAAGAAGGGTTTCATGTCCAAGGATACGCAGGCCAGTGGAATCTCGTCAACGACATCGGCGTCGAGGCCCCGAGGGTGCGCAAGGACGGCACCCCGGTCACCCAGGGACAGGGGCGGGAGAACATGTGGAACGCCATGCGGATCCTGCGGACCTTCACGGCCCGGGAGCTGGCGGTTACATCCCGCACGCCGGACTGTTTCGTCAAGGAGTCGACTGCCGCCGACTACGCCAAGCATCTTTGTCATGCCGGGTACCTGAGCAAGCGGCCGGACGGCTGCTATGTGATGCTGCCCACCTCCTACACCGGACCCAAGGCGCCCATGATCCAGCGGACCAAGCGGGTGTGGGACCCGAACCAGTGCAAGGTGCGATGGCAGAGCACCGGGGAGGTGAGCGATGACGAATGATGATCGTCTCGCCCTGCTACGCGAGGCCATTGAGACCATGGGGAGCCAGGCTAAGGTGGGCCGGCTGCTCGGCTACAGCTCGACCACGGTCAGCCAGGTGCTGAGCGGCAAGTATGAGGGCCAGATCGATACCTTTTTGACTCGGGTGGAAGAGGTGTTTGGGAAAACGGAAATTCCCTGCCCAGTGCTGGGGGTGATAGCCTACCCGGTCTGTGTGAGCGAGCGGCGGAAGCCCTTCACCACCGCCAACCCGCACCGGGTGCGGATGTATCAAGCCTGCAGGAAATGCCCATTTAACACCGATCCGAAAGAGATCGATTGATAGATGAAAAAGGCCAGGGGATGCACGAACATCCCCCGGCCAAAAAAAAGAGCAGTCAGCAAACAGGCTCCGGCCGCAAGATACACAGTGCGCCGCCGGGCCGCAACAACTCAAGAAAGGAGAAGGTCATGGTGGTAGCGCAAGAAGTTTTGAAAATGCAGGAGAGTTTGGCAGAGATCTGCAAGAACGTCGGCACATTGATGAATGCCGACTGGGTCTTGGTGTCGTCGCCAATGGTCCGGGAGAAGCTCGTCAAGATATGGGATGTCACCCAGGGGCTGCAGCGCCGGCTCTCCCAGCCTGATGTGCTGACCGGGTACAAGAACGATGCCATCGATCAGGCAGCCCGGGTCGCGGACCTCCTGCATGAATGCGAAATGAACCCGGATGACGATCAGCTCGACAGCATCGGCTATGCCTGTGATCTGGCGCAGACGAAGATCAAAACCTATCAGCAGGTAAAAGGCCACGCAGCCCGGGTTGAGCTGGTGACCGACGCCGCCGTACGGGAGGAAGTATGAACGCAGAGATGAAAGAGACGATTATCCCGGAGGGGTACAAGCAGAACGCGATCGGCCACCTGGTGCCGATCAAGCTGATCGATCCGGTTGACCTGCTCCGCGACGATTTCTTGATCAGGATAATCGACAACGCCCTGTACATGCACGAGCAGTTGGCTACGTTCAAGGGGCATATCGTTTCCGATATCGAAACCTTCCTTGACCTGGCCCTGGAAAAGTACGGGGTGAATGAGGAGAAGACCAGCGGTGACCTGAAGATCACCTCCTTTGACGGCAGATACCGGCTGATCCGGGAGAAGGCGGAGCGCATTTCCTTTGACGAGCGGTGGAAGGCGGCCCAGGTGCTGATCAACGAGTGCATGAATGAGATGACCGAGAGCATCGACCAGAGCCTGCGCAACATGATTGCCGGCGTTTTCAAGATCGACGGTAAAGGCCAGGTCAATGTGCGCCGCATCCTCAGCCTGCGCAAATACAAGATCAATCACCCCAAATGGCAGCAGGCCATGGAAGCCATCGCCGACGCGATCACGGTGACAGGGTCATGCGTCTATTACCGGCTCTATGTCCGCGACGATAAAGGCCAGTACCAGCAGATTATTCTGGATTTCTCGGGGGTATGAAGGGTGAAGACACTCAGCGAGCATTACGATGAGGCGGCCTCATTAGTTTCGATGAAAGAAAAAGCGAGATGCGCGCCCATCTTTATGGCAGGGGCCATGGCCGTATTGGATAATTTGGCAGCTGCTGGCAATGCCCAGAAGACCGCAGGACAGTCCGAGGGCGCTGTGGTGTCCGAAATGGCGGTATTGGCACATGAAATCGAAGATTTTTTTGTACGGAGGGGCATGCTTGCGAACGTGCAATGAACCGATGCCAGTCAACTGGGAGGAGAAAATCATGGATGTAATAGGATGGATCAAAGGCGTGTTTGTCGAGGGTGGGGTGACGGATCCGGCAGTGAGGGAGCCCAGGGAATACAAGGTTCCGGACCAACTGGCGTTCCACGTGGCTATGTTGTCTGAGGCCACCATGCATAAGGCCAGCCCCATGGCAAAATTCCGGCTGTGGGAGTTGTTGACGGAGAGGTGTCCCGAGGCAAAGGAAGGAAACTGGAAGCTCAGGCAGAGCGGTAATGATTTCTGGCTCGTTGAGGTGTTGTCATGAAACACAAGGCCACGGCCACTATCACCATGCCGATTGAGGCAGTTTTTGAGGATGACGGCGAGCACCCCTTGATCGATCAGGCAGACGCCGCCCTGGAGGCGGAAGCGGAGTGGAGATACTGTCTGACCCCAGGGGAGTTCAAGCTTGACGGGCTCAAGACCCAGCCGCTGGGCAGGGGATAGGGCCAAGCGAAATCCCGGCCAGCGGCTGGCCTGCATGGGGCAGGTCAGCCACCTGTTGATGTTGGCCGGGATCATCCGGGGGCGGCGCTCCGGATCTGATGAGCAGCCGAATGAAAGGAGAGGAATAATGCCGAAATTACAGGAAGAGCTCTGGTGCCTTGATTGCGACGATCGCCAGTGCTATCGCAGCGGACACGACACGTTCCCTTTGCCGTATTGTCATAAACAGCCGGTTACCGATCGTTATGAAAGGGAGATCCAGCAAAATTTTTTTAGCCCTAAGTGCCGGACCTGCCGGCACAGATCCGTAGAGGTCAGTTGGGGCCCCTGCAGCAGGTGTGTGCACAATGCCAGTTGACGGAAAATGTTCCCGGTGCGGCTTCAAGGCGCCGGTTATTTGCTTCATTGACGCAGCCCAGGATAGCCAAACTGTTCAGCTGTATGTGCAGCTGCCGGCCGAGCTGCAGAAGCCGTTCCTGAAGTACCTCTCCCTGTTCCGCCCCGCATCCGGATGCACACTGCAGCCTTCCAAAGCGGAACGATTGACGGGGGAATTCCTGACCCTGGTGACCCGGAGCCATATCTCGGAAAAGGGCAAGGTAGACCGGCCCTGTTACCCATCCCTCTGGGCCATGGGCATGGAGCGGATGCAGGAGCAGGCCGCCACCCTTACCCTGCCGATGAAGAACCACAATTACCTGCGGGCCATCGTCTATCAGCTTGCCGACCAGGCCGACTCCAAGCAGGAGCAGCAGGTGCGGCAGGTGGAACAGACCGGGGCGACCAAGATCCGCCGGCCGGGTGATGACGACATGAGCCCGGAGATGCGGCGAT
>Ga0209016_1002820_pt1 | contig 11021 bp, 8 predicted proteins | sample EPASupsiteSAE305_FD_187265 | JGI IMG/M metagenome (GOLD analysis project Ga0209016, IMG submission 187265) | Bioremediated contaminated groundwater microbial communities from EPA Superfund site, New Mexico - SAE3-05 (SPAdes) (version 2) | ecosystem: Environmental > Aquatic > Deep subsurface >...
CCGCCACAGCCCGCGACTTGGCGCAGGAAGTTGGGATGGGCCTTTTTCGTCAGGATCTTTTTTACCGGCTCAATGTTGTGCATATTGTCTTGCCCCCTTTGCGCGAACGCACCGGGGACATCGCTCTGTTGAGCGAATTTTTCCTCAAACGCTATGTGAAAAGGCTGGAGTCCCCGGTTGCCGGGATTGCGCCGTCTGCCATGGCGCTATTGCTCCAACATGCCTGGCCCGGCAATGTCCGCGAGTTGGAAAATGTGATCGAACGGGCGGTGGTTTTGGCGGAGAAGAAAGTTGTGCTGCCGGAAAATCTACCCGATACGTTTGGCGCCCGTCAAAACGGTCGGCGGCTCGATGATTTCTTTGGCGGTTTTTCCATCAAGCAGGCGCAAAAGGTCATGGAAACGTCGCTTATCGGTCGTGCCCTCCAAGCCACCGGCGGCAACAAGTCCAAAGCTTCTGAATTGTTAGAGATAAGCTATCCTTCTTTGCTGAGCAAAATTAAAGAATATGGGGTGGATAGTGGGTGACGAGTGGAAACGGGATTTGAGGCAATACGTTGTGTATGTGGGAGGGAGGCGCTTTGTTAAAAAATTTTATAAATTTTATCTTTTGTGGAAAAAAAATTGATATCTGTCCTGGAGAGGGTATCCTTGGAGAGGGTAAGATTTTTTTAGCCTATTGATATTGCGTTTTTTTATTGGCCGTCTTTTGCTGGATTGGTTTTTGCTTAACAAGATGAAAGAGCGTTGCCTGAAATTGTCAACCAGAGGATGGGATCCGCATGACCGCGACACGAGACAATAAGGGGTTTTCACTTCCAGAGGTGATGACAGTCGTTGCCATTATCGGCGTCATGAGCGCCGTCGCCGTACCGTCGTTTCTTTCCTGGCTCTCGAATAAGGGGATACAGAGCGCCGCAAGGGATCTGTATTCCAATATGCGAAAGGCGCAGTCGTTTGCTGTGAAAAGAAATAGAAATTGCGCTGTTACATTTAATGGGGCCACCGGTTACGTTGTCTATGTTGATGAGAATAAAAATTTCTCAAATGATGCCGGAGAGGTCATAATTGCGCAAAAAGATTGGTCCGCGTATCGGGATGTGCAGGTGGATAGTATTACTTATAAAGTTAACGCTACAGGTGATAGAACAGTGGCTTTTCAGCCCAACCTTATGCCTTTGGCCTACGGGGGGCTGACACCTAATGGCCAGGCAAAGTTAAAAAATTCAACATCTAGACAGTTAAGCGTTGTTGTAAGCTCCAGTGGACATATTTCCTTACAATAATTTTACCACCTATAGAGAGCATTAATGTTTAAAAGTGAAATTGATGAAAATGGTTTTACTCTCATTGAATTGATGGTTGCTATGGCAATGGCCGGGATAGTTGTAAGTGTAATTTATTCAGCCTACAACATCCAAACCAAGATATACACTGAGCAGGGTAAGGCAGCAGAGATGCAGCAAAATATTCGCGCAGGGATTATTTTATTGCAGAGAGAAGCGAGGATGGCTGGGTATCTCTCACAAGATACAAACGATATATCTTGCAACGCAAAGCCTAAGGTTGGTCCTGCAGTTAGTCCAGGAATCCATACTGCTACGGCAGCCACTTTTGGTTTTTCCATGGATTTGAATGAAGATGGCGATTGTGCAGATGACGGAGAAAACGTTACTTACGCACTCTATACTAGCGATGGCATCACAAAACTAGGGCGCAACGATAATACCGATGATCAAGATCAACAACCTGTAGCCGAGAATATTACTCACATAAACTTTGTCTATATTTTTTCACCTCCTTTGGTTGGATCTCCAGCAACAAAACCGCCGACGTCTACGCCTAATGCCGCGCAACTCGACGACATAGTGGCAGTGCAAATTTCTCTTCTTGCACGATCGAAAACGGAAGATCGAGAAGCGGCTGCAACAACATCCTTTACACTGCCGATGCCCAATGCCTGGGGAGAAAATACAGCAGGGGGCGCTGTTTTTGGGCCTTTCACCGACAGTTACAGCCGTCGGTTGCTGACCACTACCATCAATTGCCGCAACATGGGGTTGAAATGATGAATATTGCTCATAACAACCAAGGGTTTTCGCTTTTGGAAGTTGTTATCGCCTTGGCTATTTTTTCCATTGGCATCGTTGGGCTCTATAGTGTGCAAACACGGACCATTGGGCAGAATTACACCGCAAGCCGCATTACCACTGCCGCAAATTGGGGTGCGGACAAGGTGGAAGACCTGCTTGCTCTGTCCTACCAGGATTTAAAAGACACCAATAATGACGGGACGGCGGGGTTGAGTGACAGCACCACGGCAACTGCCGACGGCAGCGAGACCTCACCCGACGGGGTATACACTTTATTGTGGAATGTTGCGGTCAATCGGCCGATTTATCGAACAAAAACTGTTCGTGTCATTGTCACCAGCCCACGGGCGGGAACCGGCAATTTGGTTGACATCGAATACGTCAAGCACGAAGAAATTTAAGGGAAGAGGATGGAGCAAATGCAGACATTCCTGAACAATGAAAAGGGGTTTGTCATGGTCGTCGCTCTGATGATCTTGGTTATCCTCTCCTTGATTGGCATAGCGGGTCTCGACACCTCTATGTTTGAAGAGCAGATTGCCGGCAATGACTGGAGCGCTAAACGGACATTTTACAAATCGGACGGCGGCACGGAACTAGGGAGCGAGTTGCTGGAATACAATTTTTCCTGCGGGCCTATCAGTTCTGCAAAAATAACCACTAAGATAAAGGTCGACACGGCAAATATTTTTCACAACGAATCAGCCCCAGCCCCAGCTGCAAGTTATCCTTCGGACACTAAAAGAGATTTATGTTGGCCCAGCGCAAACGCCAATAGCCCAGTTCTCGCTGATTGTAATGTCGGTTCGACAGCGGAGCACACCAATTTGTCAATTTTTGGCGACGTTACCTATAACGAAGGTGCTGCCATCCAGATGGCAGCCGGTTATGAAGGCAAGGGGAAGGGGGCTGCAGGCGGCGGCGCGGCATACATTCATGAAATTCATTCGCAGAATTTAGGAATAAGAGGCAACGAAGCCGTGGTGCGGGTTGAGTGGCGACATGTTGTCGGCCAGGAAGACCCTGCGGGATGTTATTGATAGGGTGGATATTGGGGGCGTTATGAACACAATACGATTGTGCGGAAGGGTGATTTGCGCGGCAGCTGTTTTGGCAGTTTTTCTTTGTGGAGAAGCTGCGGCTATCGGCGCGTGGCTCAATGGCAAGGTAACCCGGTCCCCCTGGCATGAGCAGGGATACCAATATATCCAAATCGACAACGTGCGCTACACCATCATGCCGGGGACCAAGTATCAATACCTTTACAAGGCGAATGGAGCCTCGCAGAATGCTCCGCAAAATATTGAGTCCTTGCATGTGGGGGGTGTCCTTGCCGTGGTGGCTGAGGGTAATCGTATCTACCAGATAGAAAAAACACGATAAAAGGTGGGGTTATGCAAAAACATTTTCTTCTTTTTCTGAGTTTTGCGGGCCTTGTGGGCGTGGGGTTGTTGCAGAATACAATGTCTGTGGCCGCTACCGGCTCTGAGTACGTTTCTATTCCGCCGTTTGTCAGTTCTGGAGCGCCGCCGTTGGTCATGCTGGTGATGGGGCGGGACCATAAATTGTATTACGAGGCGTACAATGACGCTTCGGATTTGAATGATGACGGCAAACTGGATATTCATTACACGCCATCTATCGACTATTACGGCTATTTTGACAGTAATAAGTGCTATGAATACAGCACGGCCAGCAAGCGTTTTGAGCCAAAAAGCAAAACAACCGATAAAAAATGTGTAAGCACGGCTGATGCCTATTGGAGCGGAGATTTTCTCAATTATCTGACCATGTCGAGAATGGACACCATGCGAAAAGTCCTTTACGGCGGTTACAGGTCTATAGACGACGGGGAAACCGTGCTCCAGCGGTCTTTTATTCCCCAAGACGCCCATTCCTGGGGCAAGGAATACACCAGCGAAGCGGTCGATGGTTACAAAATTGCCGAGTACACCCCATTTACCACGCCTGCGTCAGGTCTGCGGCATTTGTTCGCTTCAACAACCCTGACCAGTGCGACCAGTCCACCACTGTTGCGGTATGCGCTTAATAATCCCCATAGAATCTGGGATTGGGTAGCAACGGAACGACCGGTGGTTGCCAGTAGTTCCATAACAACAAGTGGCGGCACATATCCAGGGCATCCATCAAATCACGCCGCCTTTGAAAAAATGGTTGTTGATTACGCGCAACCTGCTTTTCAATTTGGCAATGGGTCTTGGTCTACATATGCAATCCGTAACCACGCATCGGGAACAGAAAGATATGTAAGCCCAAATAATGATAATTTTGGAGCCATTGATGGAGCCGGTAATCCTTGGGGGGATAACTATAAAGATTCATACAACAATGGAGCTGTAGAACAAAATCAGTATCTTGTTATATTTAAAGGTAATCTTACTGTTGAAAAATCAGGTGACTATAAATTTGGGGTTGATGGCGACGATGCGGTCGAAGTAATTGTTAATGTCGGCGGCAGTGATCAAATTATAGTGGGTGATTATGGGGCTCATGGAGTAAGAGGAACTCCTCAATATGGCAACTCGGATCATGCTGTTGTTAACCCGAGCAGCACTATTAAACTGGAAGCGGGAAAAAGTTATGAAGTCGAATTCAGGATGGAGGAGGATAGTGGAGAAGATCGATACTATCTTTACTGGAATGGACCAGATTCCAATAATACATGGGCAATAATTCCAGCTCAAAAATTCACCAATTTGTCTGGAAGTTCTTATTGGCTTAAATCGATAGCTTCCACTGTTTCCGACCTTGAAGTGCGAGTCAAGGTGTGTGATCCAACGGTTGGTGTAGAAGCAAATTGCAAACAATACCCCAACGGCAATTACAAACCTATTGGGTTGCTGCAACGTCACGGGGAAACCAAGCGGATGTATTTTGGCTTAATGACTGGTTCGTATGCCAACAACACCTCTGGCGGTGTGTTGAGAAGAGAGATTGGCGACATTAGCAGTGAAATTGAAACCAAAACAACAGGAGCATTCAAAACGTCACCGACCGGCGTCGGAATCATAGATACACTGAATAAATTAAGGATTTATGGGTTTGATTATTCGTCGCACGTTTATAATCAAAATTGTGGGTCGAATGGGTGGATAATAGACAGGGTGATGGGCGAAGGGGAATGTCGTAACTGGGGCAACCCAATCGCTGAAATGATGTATGAAACGGTGCGGTATTTTTCTGGTAAGACAGCCGCAACAGGCGCGTATATAAGTAACCATGGCAATACAACCTACGATGACGATACGAAACTGGGGTTGCCGTTCAACAGCACCTGGAGCGATCCTTATATTAAAACAACTACAACCCTTCCCGATGGCACAAAAGTGACAAAAGGGTTTGATAGTTGTTCAAAACCGTTCATGCTGGTGCTCAGCGACATCAATCCCAATTTTGACACCGACCAGTTGCCTGGGGTGGACAGCAATTTTAGCACTGGTTTCACTGGCGATCTCACCGAATTTAACGCCAAAACCCTTGCTGACACTATTACAACCGTAGAAAAAAACGTAAGCGGTTCCAAATATATTGGGCAAAACGGCAGTTCTTCCGTTGGCATTGGCATTTGTTCGGCCAAAACCATAACCGGGCTTGGCGACATCCGCGGGCTCTGCCCGGAGGAACCCACAAAAAAAGGTGGCTACTATTCTGCTGCTGTTGCCTATTACGGGCATATCACCGACCTGAATACCGTCAGTCGTGACCAGAAAGTCACCACCTATTCCGTCGGTCTGGCCTCCCCCTTGCCCCGGATAGAGTTGAAGGTGGGGCCTGACAAAAAATTGATAACCTTGGTCCCTTTTGGGAAAACCGTAGGGGAGAAAATTTCAAACTCCCCAGGCAAGCTTTATACGAACTATCAACCAACCAATACCATAGTCGATTTTTTTGTGGAGACCCTTGGGGATACGTACGGGAAATTTCGCATCAATTATGAGGATGTTGAGCAGGGCGCCGATCACGACATGGACGCCAACGTCAGCTATGAGTACCAACTCATCGATAAAGACGGGAATGATGCGGCCACTTCTGAAGCGGCAACCCAGGTGAAACTTTCCTTGACTTCCTTTAAAGCAGCGGGGGGGTATATTCAGCATCTTGGCTACATCATTTCAGGCACTACCCCCGACGTTTCAGGCAATAATGGCGACGGGCCTTATCTGGACGTAAGAGATTGGGACACTGAGTATGATATAGAGGATGTTCTCTCCGATATGGATACCTTATCCCCTGGATTCACAAAATTGCAAAAGACCTCGACCAGAATTTTTACGCCGGCCACTACGAACACGGCGGCGGAATTATTGCCCAACCCCTTGTGGTATGCAGCCAAATGGGGTGGCTACGATGAAAAAGACTACGATGGAACAGCAGCAAACAAATCCCAAAACGGCCCTAACCTGCAGGAGGAGTGGGACAAGGATAAGAACGGCATTCCAGACACCTACTTTTATGTGACCAATCCGCTCCGGTTGGAAGAGCAACTCAATAAATCGTTTGCCGACATTCTCAACCGCGCCTCGTCCGGAACAGCTGCCTCGGTTATTTCCAACACCCGAAGCGGCGAGGGCGCCCTCTATCAATCAATTTTCTTCCCTGAAAAGACCGACGCCACCAGCAACGCCAATACGGTGTCCTGGGTTGGGCAGTTGCATAGTTTGCTGGTGGACGCCTATGGCAATATGCGTGAGGACACCTACAAAAACCAGCGATTGGACGTGGTCGGCCCGGATCTGAATGGCGATGGGAAGGTCTATCATGAAGACATTAATGGGAATTGTATTGAGGATCCAGTCGTCACGGTTGATGGAGTTGAGTATGCCGAAGATCTTAACGACAACGGGAGTTTTGAAACTGAATACACAATAGCGGATTGCAAGAAAAGCACTTCTCCGGCGGACAATCCATTTTTTTCAAAACTTGATGCGATCATCGTTTTTAATTCCGGAGAATATGATCGCTACTACGACGTCAACGGCAACGGCGTGTTAGATTCGCAAGAAAAGATCTTTAATGCCGGCGCGGCAGGCGTCGCAACCGATGACATTCAATATTTATGGAATTCTTCCAATTGGTTGAACACAATTAGCGACACGGATATTGTAAAACAACGATCATCCTATATTTCAACCGATAAACAGCGATATATTTTCACCTGGGTTGACGGCGGCGCTAAAGACGGCGTCGTGACTTCGGATGAGATTAAAGATTTTATCTGGCCGGCATCCGCGCCTTCGATAACTGATTTGTCCGATGGAAGCAAGTTCTATGCTTACCTCAATCTCTATCCTTCTTTTGCTGATAAGCCCGTAGCAATCACCAGCCTCATGGCATCAAGTCCCCTGTTTCAGGATTTTCTCCTGAAACAAACGGAACGGGAAATCAACTGGGTGCGTGGATTGGATTTCGTCGACGCCAAAGGAAGCCCGACGCCGTTGAAAATTGGAGTCAGTGATATAGCGGGCACTGAAATGCGGGCAAGGCGATATAACGGCGCCACTTGGCGTCTTGGCGATATCGCCTACTCAACCCCGACAGCTGTCGGCGCGCCGGCGGAAGGGTATCATCTGCTCTATAAAGATACTTCATATCAGGAATTTTATTCCAAATACCAGAAGCGCAGGAATGTTGTGTATGCCGGCGCCAATGACGGCATGCTGCACGCCTTTAACGGTGGCTTTTATGATTCGTACAATAAACAGTTTTGCCGAGAAATGGCCACGGGGTACGACCCGCTGGACGAGTTAACGACCAACGACACTCCTTGCGCTACCACCACAAGTCAACCTGAACTGGGCGCAGAACTCTGGGCCTATGTGCCTTATAATCTGCTGCCGCATCTCTATTGGTTAACGGAAACCACCTATAGCCACATTTATTATGTAGATCAAAAACCTCGAATTTTTGATGCCAGAATCTTTGCTTCCGACACCACTCATGTAAACGGGTGGGGCACCATTATGGTGGTTGGAATGCGGTTTGGCGGCGCCAATATTACGGCCGATTTAGACAAGACGGTTTCCACCGATGATGCGACCAACCCCACGACGAAGTCGGCTTTTCTTATTTTTGACATAACCAATCCTGAAGACAAGCCTCGTCTTTTGGGCGAAATATCCATGCCGAATATGGGGTTCTCAACCAGTTACCCAACCATGGTGGTGATGCGAGACGGCGATCATGACAAAGCCTTTGAGGACTATGTTTCCGCTGCTCCTGAAACCGGGGAAAACAGATGGTTTCTAGCGTTTGGTTCTGGGCCGGCGAATGCAAGCGGCGACTCTGACAAGGCAGTGTTGAATGTTGCTGGAAGCAGTCAGAACGGCAAGTTCTATATGCTGGATCTTGTCCAACTCGGGCGCTACAACGCGCTGCAATCGCTCACAGATAGTGGAGCGAGCACTGGAGTTTTAAAGGCTGGTTTGTCTCCCTATCTCACTTTGGGAGAAGCCAATTCGTTTGTTAGTGATCCGGTCACCGTGGATTTCGATCTCGATTATAATACCGATACAGTTTACTTTGGGACTGTAAGCGGATCGAGTGGAAGCTGGAAAGGTAAACTTCGGCGGGTGGTCATTGACGACCAAAAAAGTCCCTTGGCTTGGGACGCCGATAGTGTATTTATCGATGCGGGGCAACCTGTAACTGCTCCTCCTGCCATTGCCGAGGATGACGCTGGTAAACATTGGGTGTTTTTCGGGACTGGTCGATATTTTGTCACCAATGATGCAACTGATGTCGCGACCCAAAGCTATTACGGCATAAAAGAACCGGTAGATAGCAATGGAGATAAAACATGGGCGACTGTTGACCGATTTTCAGGGTTGATTAATGTAACAGATTACGATGTTTATTCTGGTTCTTCGACAAAAATTGATGCAGGTGGAACAAAGATTACGTGGCCTGAACTGATTGATCAGCAAAAAAAGAAAGACGGTTGGTATATAAATTTTCTCGATGAAGATGCATCGGGAAGCAAAACAATTGCACATGGCGAACGAAATTTGGGTCAAGCAGCTCTGCTGGGAGGAGTTCTTTCCTTTACCACCTTTATTCCCTCTTCAGACGTTTGTGTTGCCGGAGGGGAAAGTTTTCTGTGGGCGCTCTATTATCAAACAGGAACAGCGTTCTATCAGGGGATACTTGGAACGATCAGCAAAACCTATGATGGCGAAAAAATGTTGTTCAATATACCAAAAATAAGCCTTGGAGAAGGATTGGCCACGTCGCCGAATATTCATGTCGGCAGTGAAGACGGCTCAACAGTTTTCGTTCAGACCAGTACGGGTGACATTATTCGTATTGAGGAGGATAATCCCTTGGCAACCAAATCGGGAAAGACTTCCTGGAAGATGCGATAATTTACTTGAGAAAATGGTGCGGGAGCATTGAACGCGCTTTTATTGGTAAAAGCTTTTAGTGCCGTACGTCGGCCATGCCCCTTGCCAGTCTGATAGCCAACAACCGGACTTTCTCCGGTTGTTGGCTATGCAAGAACGTGGCAATGTTTGGCGGATAACGCCCGTGTCCACGTTTTTAATCAAATGCAAAGGCGGTTTTTACGCCTTTTCAAGAATGTTGCGGCTGCGTTTGACTGCACAAAGATCGCCGCACATGGTGCACACCTCCTGGTCAATGGGTTGGGAGGAAGCGCGGTAGGCCTTGGCTTTTTCCGGGTCCATAGCCAGTTCAAACATGGTGGTCCAGTCCAGATTTTTGCGCGCCTTGCTCATGGCGTTGTCCCAATCGATGGCGCCGGGAATGCCTTTGGCCACGTCGGCAGCGTGGGCGGCGATGCGCGAGGCGATGATGCCTTCCTTCATGTCGTCGGCGTCGGGCAGTCGCAGGTGTTCAGCCGGGGTGACGTAGCAGAGAAAATCAGCGCCGTTGGCCGCTGCCAGCGCCCCGCCGATGGCCGAGGTGATGTGGTCGTAGCCGGGCGCCACATCGGTGACGATTGGTCCCAGCACGTAGAACGGCGCGCCGTGGCAGAGTTTTTTCTCCAGCTGCATATTGGCCACCACTTCATTGAGCGGCACATGCCCCGGCCCCTCGATCATCACCTGCACATCCGCCTGCCAACATCGTTTGGTCAGTTCTCCCAAAATGATCAACTCCTGAATCTGGGCCGCGTCGGTGGCGTCGCGCAGGCTGCCGGGCCGCAGACCGTCGCCCAGGCTGAGGGTGACGTCAAACTCACGGCAAAGTTCCAGCAGTCGGTCGAAATGTTCATAAAAGGGATTTTCCCGCTCATTGGTGGTCATCCAGTCCAGCAATAGGGAGCCGCCCCGGCTGACCACATGGGTCAGGCGGGGATTGGTGCGCAGCCGCTGCACCGCCGTCTGGGTCAGGCCGGCGTGGATGGTCATGAAATCGACCCCATCCTCGGCGTGAATCCGCACCACGTCAAAAAAATCGTCCACCGAAATGCTGGCCACTTCCTTGCCGTAGCGGGCCACGGCGTCGTAGACCGGCACTGTGCCGATCATCACCGGGCTGATTTCCACGGTTCGCCGCCGGAAGGCGCGGGTGTCGCCAAAGGTGCTCAGATCCATGATCGCGTCGGCCTTGAGCTCGATTGAGCGCCGCACCTTGTTCAGTTCGTTTTCAACGTTGCAGCAATCCTCGGAAACGCCCAGGTTGACGTTGATCTTGGTGGAAAGCCCGGCGCCAATGCCCTTAGCGATGAGATTTGTATGGTTGCGGTTGGCCGGAATGGCGATGCGGCCGTTGGCGACCCGCTCCAGCAGGTCGGCCTCATGGATTCGCTCGGCGGCCAATACCTGTTGCATCTGCGGGGTAAGGACGCCTGCGCGGGCGGCAGCCATCTGGGTTGCATGGACCATGATCGATTCTCCTTGTTTGAATACAGGTTAGCTGTCTGGGAAGGGTTAGATGCAGGCCGCCT
>Ga0209016_1002821_pt1 | contig 11014 bp, 8 predicted proteins | sample EPASupsiteSAE305_FD_187265 | JGI IMG/M metagenome (GOLD analysis project Ga0209016, IMG submission 187265) | Bioremediated contaminated groundwater microbial communities from EPA Superfund site, New Mexico - SAE3-05 (SPAdes) (version 2) | ecosystem: Environmental > Aquatic > Deep subsurface >...
TCCTTGCCATGATCATCATACTCTGCACCATAGTAATCAGCATAAAACAGACATGGATACCCTTCACTGCGCAGCAGGATCAAGGCATAGGCCAGTGGCTTGAACCACGGTTCCACCACCGATTCCAGTGCCTGAAGCGGTTGGGAGTCATGATTTTCAACAAAGGTTACGGCATGGGTCGGGCGGGCCTGCATCACACTGCCATCAAGAATCCGGCGCAGGTCATACTCGCCACCGGCCAGACCTGCCCGGTGAAAGTTGTAATGCAGCGGCACATCAAATACCGCCATCCTTCCGCCCACATCATCAATATACCAAAGCAGGGTTGAGAGGCTGTTAACCCAGTATTCTCCCACCACAAACAGATCTTTACCGGCATGTTTTTCCAGTGCATCAAGCCATTCCGGAAAGAACCAGGCTGCAATATGCTTGATCGCGTCCAGCCTGAAACCATCCACACCGGTGTTGTCAAGGTACCATCGGCCCCAACGAGCCAGCTCTTCACGTACTTCAGGATGCTGACAGTCCAGGTCACACCCCATCAGATAGGCAAAATTGCCAAACTCCTGTGAAACCTCATCATCAAAGCTCTTACCTTCCAGTAGATAAACCGTGTCCCGCTCACCGGGGTTTGAATGATCATAATCAACAGCATCAAAATGCTGCCAATGCCATTGAAATGATGAATGTACGCCAGCCCGCCCAGGAAAATTGAATCCGGTATAGGCCAGTATCTCCCGCATGTCACCTTTGGGATGCAGCCGATCTCCCCGCCGATAGGGGGTAGCCCGACAGGACTCGGCCTGATCAGCCCCCATACGATGATTAAGTACAGTGTCTGCATAAACCTGAATACCTGCTTTACGGAGTTGTTGCACAGCCTGCAGATACTGTTCTTTGGTGCCGTATTTGGTACGTACCGCCCCTTTCTGATCAAACTCACCCAGGTCATACATATCATAGACACCATAGCCGACATCAGCAGCGCCACCGATCCCCTTGTAGGCTGGAGGCAACCAGAGGGCGGAAATCCCTGATTGAGCCAGCTCATCTGATTTTTCCGCCAATTGCGTCCAGAGGCTGCCGTCAGCAGGAATATACCAGTGAAAATACTGCATCATGACACCGTTCAGATCAGACATAGGGTTCTCCCAACTGCTGACGTTATGCAACAAACACCTTTCTGTTGCTATACCACAGATCACGGTACCTGCAATCAGCCCCACCAAAACAGTACGGGGACGCCCATTTGGTGAGCATCCCCGTTTCTTTACAACGCTGGTTCCTGTATCTATTCCCTGCCCGGAGGTGGCGGTGCATAGCCACCATGGTCCCACAACCGGTTGTTATTTCTGGAGAGCGAAAGACCACAGCTGACAATCCTCATCTTGCAGAGTGTGCTACGCCATTCGTACTTGATGTACAGATTTTCCACAGAGCGGCGTTCCGGTTCAAAGGAGACGATCTGTGATGGTGAGTACTCGCTTCTGCCATAGCCGGTACCGGCAGACCGGTCCATCGCCTCAGCCTTTGCTGCCGGAGCAGCAGCAGACCTTTTACGTTCTGATGATGCTGAAGGAGCCGCTGCTTCTGCTGCCGGTGCAGGCCCAGAGCCGGAGAGCTGATTGCGATACTGCACCGGCGGTTCATAGCGCTGAATTTCAGGATAGACTGCCACCGCTATAACCCCCATGGCGCTTTGATCACCAAAGGAGGCTGCGTAGGAGTCAGGCAGTTCGGTAAAGTAGAAGCGGTTGATCCGGTCCTGCCTCGTACGCCAGCCGGCATACTCATAGCGTTCGTACGGTTCCAGGATGTACATCCGTTCATTGCTTTTAAGCCAGGACTTCTGGCCGGAGACAATGTTGCGGCCATCCACTGCAATCACCACCCCTACCCGGCGGTTCAGCTTATTGCGGACCACAATCCTGTAATGATCTCCCTTTGCCGCTTCGGCATACACCTTTTTAGATGGATAGCGTGCAGAGACCGGATAAAACGACAACTCTGAACCAGATTCCGACAGGACCTTTACTTCGACACTGTCGCCGATGCTGCCTGCCCAGACCTGAGCTGCACTGATCATGACTGCCAGAATAACGGTTACGATAGTTTTCATGACTTCCTCCCGTTGTGGGTGATTGGCTTTTGCGTTAAGCCTTTGCACTGTTAGACAGGAGCAGTCAGTAAAAAGTTCCCAAAAAAATTATTTATTTTGAAGCCTGCCAGATTATCAGCAGTTCCAGCATGTTATCACCGCTTTTATCCACAACAGGACGTTCTATTATCCGCCCCAATCGTGCAAGCTGTTCCACCAGCTCAGGCAGACGATCCGCCTGCATCCGCACCTTGGCACTGCCAGTACGGCTCTCCAGAATAGTTCCACCCAGTCTCTGCACAATTATCCGAAGATTAGTTGCAACGGTTGTCCGATCGTCCACCACCAGACGCAAGCGTATCGGTTGAACGGAGTTAGCGATGGAACCACTATAACTGCTCTCAACCTCACGTTTGGCCGCCATCTTACGTTCTGCCATGGGCGACGGGCTACCTGCACGTTGTTCACGATTTGCAGATGGAGGAGCAGGCACGGACTCTGAAGCTGACTTGATTCGCTCCATTCGCTCCATTTGCTCGATACGCTCAGGCACGTTCTGTGGCGACGGTGCAAAGGCCGGGGCAGCCTGTGTCCTCTGAGACTCCGGCCTTACCGGAGCAGCAGATTGTGGGGATTCTGCCTTTGGGGCTACCGCTTTGGAAGGAGGAGCAAGCGGAACAGTTGCACGGGGGGCCTGAGCCTCTGACACCTTGTCAACATCTCTTGCAGGCGCAGCAGCAGGGGCCTCAGCTGCCGGTAAAATCTGAGGCCGCTGTTGCGATCGCTCAACATCCTGCATGACATACCAGGTAGTGGCACAGATCATCACCAGGGCCAAGGCTTCTAAGGGCAATTTAATCTGCAGCGGCAGAAACAGTCGGGCAAACCAGCTCTTCTGTACAACCGCCTCTTCCTGTACCCGGGCCATAATGCGGGTTGCCAGCCAGGGCGGAGGTTCCAGCTCAGGTGTTTCACGCATCGCCTGCACCACCAACTGCAGCTGTGCCAGTTCTGTACGGCAATCACGGCAACCATCAAGGTGCTGTTCAAGCAGTGCCAGCTCTGTTTTCGACAGATCTCCTCCAGCCATGGCCGGAAGCATACTGCGTAGCTCTTCGTGATTCTTCATGATTGTGCCATACCTTTGGTTACACAGTCCCTGACCGCCTCACGGGCCCGAAACAGGCGGGACTTCACGGTTCCCTCCCGCAATCCCAGCACCTGCCCCACTTCGTCATAGGGCATCTCCTGCATATCCCGCAACACCAACACTTCTCGAAACCCCTGATCCAGAGCCTTGATGCAACGCTCCAGAAGTTCCCTCAGCACCGAGCGTTCCAGGAGTTCAAGGGCTGACGGTTGTTCCGAAGCAATCTGCAAAGGCGCCCCCTGCTTTTCTTCGGCTGCGTCATCAAGGGATTCCTCACGACCACGCTTCTGCCGATTCTGCTGCCAACGAGTCCGCGCCTGATTTACCGTGATACTGGTAAGCCAGGTGGAAAGTTTAGCTTCTCCACGAAACTCTTTGATCTTGCGCCAGGCAGCCAAAAAGGCTTCCTGCACAATATCCGCTGCATCTGCCTCATTACCGCTGATCCTGAAAGCGACATTATACAGGCCACGTTGATAGCGCAGCACTAACTGTTCAAAGGCATGGGTATCACCTTTGCGGCAGGCAGCCAGCAGGCTTAATTCATCGGCAGTATCAAGCACAGATGCACTCACAGGATATGACATCTCCCCTAGCAAAAAAGTTCCCTACAAAAAAAGCCCCGCAACAGTCTGTTACGGGGCTTTGGTTCACATGTTTGGAAAAACAGCCTATTACTTCAGCACAAAGGCAACCCGCGCATCAGCCATAAAGCCGTTGTTCTGGTTGGCGCTAAAGATCTGCAGGGCAACATCGCCTGAAACCTGCAGGTCAGAGGGGCTGACCGTACCGGAGGCAGCCACCACCAGCGGGTTGTTGACACCGCGCTTGCGCAGGGCAGCACGGGCTTTGTCAACACTGTTGGTGTACTCGCCGCAGCCTTGCTCAACCAGTACCTTCTGGCTGATCTTGGCCGGGTCATACAGCACCTCTCCCTTGGGATTGAAGATCCGGTTAATCAGGGCCGGACGGAAGGTATAGGCAGTGGCATCAATGATCAGGCCATCATAGGGCCGGGCAACCGGAGGCGGTGCAGGCAGGTCAGCAGGCGGCAGATACGCGGGCTGTTCAATCTGTTGCTTAATCTTGGGCTCAGTCAGGATCTTCTCATACATCATGGCGCCAAAGCTGCGTGGGCCGTTCATCCCCACCTTCAAAATTACCAGAGCGGTTTCTTCTTCAGCATTCCAATCCTTGACCACCGGTTGGAAGCCTTTGATAAAGGCATTAACGGATGATTTGATCACGTCGGACTCCAGCTCAGCATCCCGCACCGTGGTTTGACCGGTAATGGAGACACCTTTCAGCAGTTCTGCCAAGGCCCGCTGAGCAGATACTTCTGCGGCCCGGATGGCAGTCAATCGTTTTTGTCCACCGGTCGTCCCCTTTTTAGGAACGCCTTCGCCCACCACCAGAATGGCATCCTGCTTAAACGCCTGTTCAACCGTAACAGTTACGGTGACTTTTTCTTTTTTGATGTACTCACGGGCAATCTTGTAGTGCCTCAGATCAACCTCATCTGCCTGAGCCAGTCCTGCACATCCCATCAGGGCTACTGCTGCCAGTATAATGCTCTTTTTCATTGAAACTTCCTCCTTGTCAGATTGGTGCCGTTTAAAGGCGTTAGACTCTAATAGATATTGATTTTTTGCTGCAACATACGGATGGCAAGGATCGCCTCAGCTCCGTCTACCGGTTCGTTAAAGCGGAACTCTCCAGACAGTTCACCTTCCATAATCCCGCGACTGGTCATGTTCATGACAGCATTATAGTAGGGAGATGTGGTCTTGACATCCGGGAATGGTGAGCGTTCCTGACCAAAATAGGCAGTGGCAATCTTTTCATCACCGGTCAGTTTCATCAGGACATCTTCCAGGATAAATGCCATTTCCCCCCGCTGCACCTTGTCTTCAGGTTTAAAGAGATAGGCCTTGGTGGTCTGGTCATATTTAGGCTCAAGACCGCGCACTTTCCACTTCATGATAACGTCAACCTCTTCCCTGAATTGATGAGAAAGCAGATCGGCAGGCACAAACTCCGCCTTCATGGCAGCCAGTTGCGATTTGACAGGAATCCGGCCAGCAAACAGCTTGTCAATCTTCATCTCATCAACCAGCAGGGCTGCCAGATCACCCCGTGATACGGTCTCTTTTACCGCAATCTTTTTCCCTACATCGCCGACTGTGATGCCACCCATGGCCCGTACTATTTTTGATGTCTTCTTCCAGGCCTTGTCAGCTGGTTCGTTCCACTTACCCATCTTGCGGCTGTCCAGGGTTTCACGGAACTTATCCTCAGCCTTGCGGAACTGATAGCCTTCAAGATAGGCCAGCCCCATGAAGTAGGCAGCAGCCTCTTTACCCTGATAGTAGTCAAGACGCCGTTCATCAACCTTCTCCAGCGACTGGGCAGCACGGTAGGCAACTTCAGCACGGTCCAGCCAGTCTTTTCCCTTTACCGCAGGGGCGACCCGCAAGACGGCCAGCTGATATTCAAAGCGGTCATTATCCGTTTCAACCAGTTTTTTTGCCTTCTCAAGGTATTCTTCTGCACGGGCCACCTCAATAGCACGGTAGCCTGCATCCCCCATCCCTCTGGCTTTCAAGGCGGCAACAATCGCCTTGCCACCATAGGCAGCAGAAAAATTCTCTTCACAGTAAAGCGCCCGATCAAACTTTTCCTGTGCCAGGTCAATCTTGCCAGATTCAAGCGTCTCCATGCCACGCAGATAGTGGTGAGCCGGGTTATCTTCCGGCGCTGTACAGCGGGCAACCTGCTTGGCGCACCCTGCTGCCAGTAAAATTACGAGTAACATCAGGAACAACCAGATCCGCTTCATAGACAACCTCCTGAGTAAACCTCTTAAAGTACCTGATATGCACGGAATACCGTGTTTCAAAGAATACCATCATTTAGCTGAAAGTAAACTACCCATCAAAAAAACGTTTATCCAGTCTTTTTCCGGCAGCAAGTAATGCCCCGCCAACCAGCCCGGCATCATCCCCCAACGCTGCCTGACAGACGACCACCTGCTCCGCTATCTGAGGAAAGGCTCGCTGCTGAATTGTTCTTAACAATACCGGTGCAAACAGATCAAAGCCACCAGAAACCCCACCGCCAACAATAATACCTTCAAGATTCAAGACATTTAGCATCCCGGCAAGAGCTGTCCCCAACCAGTAACCGATATTCTCAAAGGCAGCACAGGCAACCGGATCTCCAGCCTGGGCCAACAGAGCCAGCTCTTCCGGTGTACGCCCTCCACCATAGCGGGAAAGTGCAGCTGCCGAGACATACTGTTCCAGGCAGCCCCGGTTGCCACAGGGGCAGGGAAGTCCTTCCGGTTCAACGGTCAGGTGCCCAAATTCAGCTGCAAAACCACCAGCGCCGGTCCACAGCCTGCCATCAAGGATAAGCCCGCTTCCCAGACCGGTTCCTATGGTTACCACAACAACAGACCGCATACCTTGGCCAGCGCCAGCCCAAACCTCGCCCAGAGCGATCAAATTGGCATCATTGGCAGAGACAACGGGTAGTTGCAACCGGTTGGAAAGCAGGCGGGATAGATGCATCCCCTCAAGTGGCCGTAAATTCACTGATGAATGGATGATACCATCAGTTCCGATCAGGCCCGGTATGCCAAGCCCCACACCCTGCACCTGCAGACCATACCCTGAAGCATCCCCCATCAGTCGGACGATCTCTTCTGTCAAACGATCCAGAAATGATTCAGCACCGTTTGCTATAGCGCTTTTCAAACGGAATCTGGATACAATCTCACCATTTGAACGGGCCAACGCACCACGCAGGTTTGTTCCCCCGATATCAACACCAATATAGCCAGGCAGATGCTCAAGCACGGATATCTCCCGGTCGCAGTAATAAACCAAAGACAAAAATTTTGCCTATAATACGGCAGACCATCAGCCATCTTCAACCCTTACCATACTCAAATAGAATATTTTTTTATTTGAGATTGTTAGCGCTTGACAGCCCCAGGCAAGGGGCATATATGTCTTTAGTCATATTAAACACAAGCCAGCGTAATCAGGACTAAATCAACTATTTTTTTACCGCCACTAAATTTATCTGGAGGATGTCGACCATGGCAAAGATCAAGGATGCTCTTGAGTACCACTCAATGGGTCGTAAAGGGAAAATCGAGGTTATCTCAACCAAACCCTGCCAAACTGCAGCAGATCTGTCGCTGGCTTATTCGCCAGGCGTGGCAGAACCCTGCCTGGCGATTGAAAAAAACCCAGATGATGCCTACAAGTACACGGCCAAAGGAAACCTGGTGGCTGTTGTATCAAACGGTACCGCAGTATTAGGCCTTGGCAACCTGGGAGCCTTGGCCGGTAAACCGGTCATGGAAGGCAAAGGGGTACTCTTCAAACGCTTCGCCGATATCGATGTCTTTGACATTGAGCTTGATACAGAAAATCCTGATGAAATCATCAAAGCCTGCCAACTGCTGGAACCCACCTTTGGCGGGATCAACCTGGAAGATATCAAGGCTCCTGAATGTTTCTACATTGAAGAAGAACTGAAAAAGACCATGAAGATCCCGGTCTTTCACGATGACCAGCATGGTACTGCCATCATCTCGTCAGCAGCCTTGATCAACGCCCTTGAACTGGTGGGCAAGAAGATTGAGGATATCAGGATTGTGGTTAACGGTGCCGGCGCTTCTGCCAACTCCTGTGCCAAGCTGGCGATTGCCCTGGGGGTTAAGCCGAACAACATGATTATGTGCGACACCAAGGGGGTAATTTACAAAGGAAGAGTTGAGGGGATGAACCCTTACAAGGCGCTGTTTGCCGCAGACACCCCCTTTCGCACCTTGGAAGAGGCAGCCAAGGGGGCTGATGTCCTGTTCGGTCTTTCCGCCAAAGGCGCCTTTACCGCCGATATGGTACGCAGCATGGCACCCAACCCGATCATCTTTGCCATGGCCAACCCGGACCCGGAGATTACCCCCGATGAGGCCCGCGCTGCCAGAGGCGATGTCATTATTGCCACCGGGCGCTCAGACTACCCCAACCAGGTCAACAACGTGCTGGGCTTCCCGTTCATCTTCCGCGGCGCTCTTGATGTGCGCGCCAGCTGCATCAATGAAGAGATGAAACTGGCAGCGGTAAAGGCCCTTGCAAGCCTGGCCCGTGAAGAGGTGCCTGATTCCGTCAGCAAGGCCTACGGCAATGTCAAATTTTCATTCGGCAGGGAGTACATCATTCCTAAGCCATTTGACCCACGGGTACTGCTGCACGTTGCTCCGGCCATTGCCCAGGCAGCTATGGACAGCGGCGTTGCCCGACAGCCGATCGAGGATATGGAAAAATATATTGAACACCTCGAATCAACCCAGGGCAAGTCCAAAGAGATCATGCGTTACATCATCAACAAGGCTAAAACTGATCCAAAGCGGATCGCTTTCCCTGAAGGTGATAATGAAAAGATGCTGCGGGCAGCCCAGATTCTGGTGGATGAAGGGATAGCCCACCCCATTCTGATCGGCAATAGCCTCAAGATCCGCGACAAAATTGACGAGCTGGGCCTTAGTCTGGATGATGTACAGATCGTGGATACTGAAAATTCAAAATATACCGAGCCGTATGCACAGGAGCTGTACCGCCTGCGCCAGCGCAAAGGGATTACGGAAAGCGAAGCCCGCCGGATCATGCGCCGCAAATCGCGCAACCATTTCGGTGCCATGATGGTCAGAATGGGGGATGCCGATGCCATGCTTTCCGGTATTGATGCCCACTACCCGGAGACTATCCGCCCCGCGCTGGAAGTAGTAGGCAAACAACCTAACCTGACCTCGGTACACGGCATGTACATGATGGTCTTCAAAAAGGGTGTCTACTTCATGGCCGACACCACGGTTGAGATTGATCCTTCCTCAGAAGAGCTGGCTGAAACAGCCATCCTGGCAGCCCAAAACGTCAAAGTATTTGACATTGACCCACGGGTGGCCATGCTCTCCTTCTCAAACTTCGGCTCAGTCCGTCACCCTCTCTCAGACAAGGTGCGGCGTGCCGTCGAGATCGTCAAGGAGCGGGAGCCGGACCTGATCATTGATGGCGAGATGCAGGCCGATACCGCAGTGGTACAGGAGCTGCTGGATCACTTCTCCTTCTCCAAGCTGAAGCAAACCGCCAACGTCCTGATCTTCCCGGACCTCAACTCAGGCAACATCGCCTATAAGCTGCTGGCCCGCCTGGGTGGCGCTGAGGCGATCGGTCCTATTTTGATGGGGATGCAAAAGCCGGTGCATGTCCTCCAGCGGGGCGATGATGTCAGCGACATCGTCAATATGGCGGCTATTGCAGTTGTTGATGCCCAGGGGCGCCACAGCTAGTTTTTCCTTCCCGCATGGCGGATCACACCGCCATGCGGGAAGAAGCTTATCTGCGTATCTCCCCCCATGCATTTTTCAAACAATCTTTTGACTTTCAACAATCTGTATCGTACGTTTATCATCCATATGCACCATCTGTTATGTTGATTTGTCAGGAGGATCAATTCATGCTTCGTCTCCCGAAAGGCACCCCCCTTTTTGAAAACCTTGATGCATCAGAACTACAGCTTGATGCGGTTGTCACCAAGCTTGCCCATGGCTGTTTTACCGGTTATGCCAGCCTGACCTTTTCTGACGCAGTCGGCATTCTGGTATTTGAATCAGGCAAACTGATCAGTGTTATTTTTGAAAATGATAAAGGTGTACATCTGAATGACTTTGAAGGGATGAGCAGACTGGCAGAAAAAATGTTGGCAAGCACCGGCAGCACGCTGAACGTCTACCGCCTCTCCGGTGACCTGACCATGTGTATTCATGCCCTGCTACATGGAGAAGCACGCTACCGCGCCCAGGATCTCACACTGATTGATATCAAGGCACTACTTGAACGGGTCAAGAATGAGCAGATGAACTGCTGCCTGCGCATTTACACACAGGAACGCTCTGCCATGATTTTTTACAAGGGGGGAGACCCACTGGGCTTTTTCCATGACGGTTCCCAGGAAATTGAGATGTCCCCGGGGGATTCCCAACAACTGACACAGGATCCTGCTGCCAAGCTTGATATGTATACCACGGTCAGTGCAGAGGAACTAATGACACACGACCTGCTGGACATTATCAATATTGGCAATGTCTGGAAAACAGCCGTCAACCGCCACCAAAGCAACTCAGGGAACTCCTGAGGTACCAGCTATTCAGCAATAGGCAATTTAAAAGCCCTGACACGAGACGTGAAAGGGCTTTTAAAATCAGGCTACGGTAGAAGACAGCGTTATTTCAGTTCAAAATCCAGCAGTTCATCCTCACTAAAATCAAGTCCGCCAACTGTTTTCCCTTCTGAGGCATCATGCAAACGGGCAGAGACATCACGGTAGGCAGGATCAAGCTGTTCCACCTCTCCCAACAAGGTCCAGGCCTCATCGCTCTTGCCTAATGCGGTGCAGGTCAGTGCAAGCTCATACTTGAGGGCACAGCTATCCTCTACGGTTAATGCTGGTGAAGCAAGCAGCGCACGCAGGGCACTCTCAGCAAGCTGCAGTTCGCCCTTGTCACGCAGACAAGCCCCCTGCAGAATCAGGCAACTCACCCGACGTTCTGGGTCTTCTGCAGCCTGGCGTAAGGCGTTAATCGCCTCATCATACAACCCCATTTCAAAAAATGCCAAGCCCAAGTCATACTGAGACTGGGCATCGCCGTTATCCATCCCTTCACCAAAACGGACCTTACCGGTTTGGGTCTG
>Ga0209016_1002822_pt1 | contig 11010 bp, 11 predicted proteins | sample EPASupsiteSAE305_FD_187265 | JGI IMG/M metagenome (GOLD analysis project Ga0209016, IMG submission 187265) | Bioremediated contaminated groundwater microbial communities from EPA Superfund site, New Mexico - SAE3-05 (SPAdes) (version 2) | ecosystem: Environmental > Aquatic > Deep subsurface >...
TTTTTCTGAAACAACCATAGCGCAGTCCTGTTTGAAAAAAGGATGACGGTGGTCAAAAATGTGTTGATTCGAACTAGCCTCTGCAGATTGGATAAAAAAGAGCACCAGCAGCCCTTGGCCGCTGGTGCTCTTCTGATTTTAGCCTACTTCTTGCTGGCTTTCTTCTTCATATCGTCTGCCATCTCACGGATCTCGGTCAAATCCTTCTTCATCTTGGCATAGCCGTACCAGGTGGTGTAGTCCGGGTTCATGTGGAACGCCCCCTGGAAGGTCTTCATGCGATGATCCATGAACATCTCGTACAGGGTCTGCTCGATCTTGGTGTCAACATCGTAGAAGGTCAGCAGATCCGGGTAGGCGTACGGCTGCCCGGCTTTCTGTTTGATAATCCCCTGCTGATACAGGTCACCTACGATACCGATCGCTTCACTGAACAGCTTGTCCGCCTCTTTGCCCATCTGGTCAGCATTCTTGAAATTTTCCTTCACAAAGTTGGGAGAGTGGCACTGCTGGCAGATCGCCACGTACTTGCCACGCTCTTTGTCAAACTCTTCCTTGGTCAGGCGGGCCACTTTACCGGCCTTGACCACATCCAGACGGCCGGTGGGCTTGCCCGCAGGATCAAGTACCCCCATACCCTTCAAAATGGTGGCACGATAGCCCATCCACTCGGCATCGGACTCTGGCAGACGCACAGCCAGAAAGCCCCAGGCCGACATCACACGGTGGTTGCCGTTGGGCATGTGGCAGGTCTGGCACTTGGGTGCGCGATTCTTGGCGCCGGGGTTGATGGCGCGGTTGGTCAGGTAGGTGGTACCGTGCTTGGAGCCGGACCACATCTCCCACTGGGGATGGTCAAAGCCCATGTGGCAGGTCTGGCAGGCTTCAGGCTCGTTGGCTTCGGCCTTGGAGAAGGCGTGGCGGGTATGGCAGTTCTGGCAGTCCATGCCGTACTTGTAGTATTTGCGGGCCTCGGTCTCACGGCCCTTGGCATCAACCAGTCCCAGAGTGTGGCAGCCGCCGCAGCCTTTCTGACCGGCCATGAACGCCTTGGGCTGATGGGGGGAACGGGGCATTGCATCCAGGGCAACCTGACCAAGCACATGCTTGCCGTCCATGTACTGGTTGGCCTGATCCGGGTGGCACTGCTTACAGGTGGCAATGGTGGGCAGCTGAGCCTTTGCCACATCCTTCTCGCTGGTGTGATAGGTGCCGTGACAGGCTTCGCAGGTCAGGCTTTTGGACATCTTGCCCCGGTTGAAGTCCTTGACCATCGCCGGCGAGATCTTGGTGTGGCAGGTCTCACAGTTTGATGGTTTGGCCAGCGCAAGTGCCGGCATCAGTGCCAGACAGGCAACCATACTGATCAGCATGCTGCTAAATCGTTTCAATGCGCGCATCTTCGTTCCTCCTTCGGGATGTGAGTGCTATCCAGCCTGGATGCTGGTATCTATACAGGTAGTAACTATGTAACAAGTTTGATGAAAGTCAAATTTAGCAAAATAAAATGGTAAATGAACGTTTACATTGACTGATGAGATGCATTGAAGCTTGACATACTCTGACTTCATGCTTAATTATGTAAATATGAAATCACAAAATGTGCTCGAAAAAAAGGCAACACACGTAAGGCAGGCTGAGATCGTGCAGGCTGCTCTGGGGGTTATCGGCAGGTTGGGAGCCAGCGGACTGACCATCCATGAGGTGGCGCTGGCAGCCGGTATGAGCGAGGCCAACATCTATCGTCACTTCCGCAACAAGCAGGAGGTGATCAAGGCGGTGGTGGAGTTTATCGGCAGTCAGGTCACCAGTCGTGCGGCTCAGTTGGCTGCCTCAAGCGGCAAGCCGTTGGATAAGCTGGAAAAGGTAATCATGGCCCACGCAGGGATGATTGCCAAAAATCCCGGCATCCCGCGACTGTTGTTCTCTGATGGCGGAATTGCCACTGGCGGTAGGATCGCCTATATCATGAACAGCAGGATCGAGAGTTTTCAGTCGACCCTGGCTGGCCTGCTTGAAGCAGCCATGGCTGAAGGTGCGGTGCGGGACGGGATTGCGGCACGGGAAACTGCAATCACAATTCTGGGGTTGATCCAGTTCTGCGTTCTGCGCTGGATCGGCAATCAGGCCGAGGGGAAGCTGGTTGATGATGTGGCTGTACTCTGGGAGAATTTGAGAAAGATGTTAGTGAAATAATTTTTTTGCCATATGTGTGAATAATTATTCACAATAAGGAGCGATACATGCGTAATGCGCTGGCGGTGCTAATCCTGATGGTAATGACAACAGCTGACTGTAACGGCGAACCGTTAACCCTGCAAGCTGCACTGACAGCGGCACAAAACAATAGCCCAATAATTGTTGAGGCAGATCAGCGGCTTGAAGCTGCGAAGGCAAAAACAGCCGTTGTACAATCAGCCTGGTGGCCACAGGTTAATCTGGTGGCAGACTGGAACAAAGGCAGATCGTTTTTAACGGCACTTGGCAGCATAAAAGAGACTGAAGTAGGTACGACCGGGCTGCAACTGCGTCATACGCTTTATGATTTCGGGAGAACAGCCAATGTGTCGGCCAGTCAGCAGGCAACTGAAAAGGTTTTCCGGGAGAATAGCAACCTGAGCCGTCAGGATCTGGCGCTACGGGTACATCTGGCCTATTGGCAGGCATTGGCGGTACGCTCCCAGTTCCGCGTGGCCAGTGCGACTGAATCTCTACGCAGGCAGTTGTATGAGCAGGCGCTTCAGTTCTATCAACAGGGGCTTCGCCCAAAGGTAGAAACATTGCGTGCCGAGGCAAACCTTCATAGCGCCTCCGCTCTTGTGTTGAAGGCGGATACGGCGGTTGTGCTGGCCGACCTGGAACTGGCACGCTTAATGGGGCAACGGGATCTTGGGGGAAAAATTCCGGTGATGGAGCCTGTAGTGTTGCAGCCGTTACCTGCTTTGTCCCAGGCTCTGGAAACAGGTCTTCGGCAGCGCAAAGAGCTTGCCAGAAGCAGGTATGAACATCTGGCAGCAGAAAAGAGCACCAAAGCGGCGCGAAGTGGCCACCTGCCGATACTTGCCATGGCAGCGGGGGCTGGTTACGCCGACAAGTACCTGCCCACTGACGGAGAAATCTGGAATATCGGTATTATCCTGACTATCCCGGTATTTTCGGGCTTCGGAACCAGTTCTCAGGTACGGGAAGCGCAGGCGCTTCAACGTGTGGCCAAAGCACGGGCAGATGAACTCCAGCTCCAGATTGCAGCAGAAATTGAGGCTGCCTGGCGCACGGTGCAGGAGGTTGACAGCAGGTATCAGGCAACAGCCAAAGCCAAAGAGGCCGCAGATGAACAGGCGCGGCTTTCTCTGGAACGGTACAGGCAGGGGGTTGGTTCAATGATAGAGGCAAGTGACGCCCAGGTGCAGGCCTATTTAGCTGAAAATGAGAATATAATAACTGATTTTGAACGGTTGACAGCCAGAGCGCTGTTTGCAAGAGCCCTTGGGGAATCAAGCCTAGGCGCTGCAGGGGAGGAGTAGCGATATGCAAGGACTAGTGGAACTTTTGAGGAAAAAGAGCCAGCTGCTGAAGATGGCAACAGGTGCGCTACTGCTGTTGGTGGTTGCACTTCTTATCGTCAGACCGCAAACCGTAAAGGTTGTCTATCCTTCATTGCAGGATCTGACTGCCGAACTGTACGGGAATGGTACTGTTGAGGCAAAGGTGGTGGTGCCTGTCGCAAGTAAGGTGACAGCCCGGATTGTGTCAGTATATGTGGATCAGGGTGATCTGGTAAAAAAAGGTCAGTTGCTTGCCCGCCTGGATCGTCGCGAAATTGAAGAACAAGAGTCACAGGGTCTGGCTCAAGGTGAACGGGCTCTGGCAGCCATGGAGCTTGAGCAGGCGCAGTTGCGCAAGGCAGAGCTTAGCCGTGACCAGGCAGTACTGAATGCAAAACGCTACAGGGCTCTGGCTGCCAAGGATCTGGTAGCGGCCATGGAGGCAGAGCAGTACGAAACAGCGGCAAAGACGGCTGAAGCAGAAGTGGTACGAGCACGGGCATCGCTGGCAGCGGCACGCAAAGAGCAGCAGGTGCAGGGAGCGGCGCTGGGGACAACCCGTTCGCGTCTGGCAGATCTGACCATCGTTGCACCGTGTGACGGCATTATTATCAGTCGTAATCAGGAGGTTGGCGCCACTGTAACCCCGGGCATGGCTCTTTTCAGGCTGGCTGATCCGTCTACCATCTGGGTGCGGGCAGCAGTTGACGAATCAGGATTGCATGGCCTGGCCATTGGACAGACCGCCAGTATTTCAATGCGCTCAGCCCCTGGAGAAGAATTTGGAGGCCATGTTGCACGTATAGGCCACGAGAGTGATCGGGTGACTGAGGAATCTACGGTTGAGGTGACCTTTGACACTCCCCGCAGGGCGCAACGTATCGGTGAACAGGCAGAGGTGCGGATTCAGACCATGAAACATGCAGGAGTGCTTTCCGTTCCAGCCGCAGCTGTTGTGTTTAACGGCCGGGAAAGCGGTGTCTGGACGGCAGACAATGGAAAGATCCGTTTTCGCACACTCAAGACCGGCATCAAGGATTCCAGAGGATTAGTTGAGGTTATATCCGGCCTGAAAAATGGAGAAGCAGTGGTGTCGGAATCACCGAAAAAGATGGCGCATTTCAGGGACGGCAAGCGGATACGGGTACAACCATGAATCTTGCGCTGCGTGATATTCGACACCACGGTTCCCGCTTCCTGCAAACCTGTATCGGGCTTAGCCTGTTGCTGGCGGTGGTGATGGGTATGGCTGGCATCTATCGCGGCCTGGTTTCAGAGGCGATGACCATCCTCAATGATACCGGAGCTGACATCTGGGTGGTGCAGCAGGATACCAACGGCCCATTTGCCGCCACCTCACGGATGCAGGAGGATTTGAAATACCGGGTGCGCTCGTTACCTGGCGTTGTGCAGGCTTCTCCGGTTTCCTATCAGAACATCCAGATGGAGAGAGAGGGCAAGCCGTTTCGATTCTTTCTGGTTGGCTATGAGCCTGGCGGCATGGGTGGCCCTTCCACCCTTGTGACTGGCCGTGGGATTGAGCGGCGACACTACGAGATGATAGCGGATCTTTCCCTGGGCATGGCCCTGGGAAGCAGGCTGAAGCTTGGTAGAAACGAGTATACAATCGTTGGCTTAACCCGCAACATGGCCTCTTCCAGCGGTGATCCACTGGTGTATGTCAGTCTGGCTGATGCCCAGGAAATCCAGTTTAAGGTGGATAACAATGCCCTGCGGACTGACCGGCGACGGGTGGAAAAGGGGTTAGGGGCTATAGAGGGTCTCGGTAATGGACAGCAGGCGGTGCTTGCTCCGGTTGTTCCGACGCTGGCCGGAGGGACGCACCAGATCAATGCCCTTGTGGTAAAGGTGGCCGCTGCTGCCAACCCGCTGCTGGTGCAGGAATCAATCGAACGCTGGGGGCACCTGCGAGCTATCAGCGATAGCCAGCAGCGTGCAATTCTGTTTGAAGGGATGATCGCCAAGGCACGCAAACAGATCGGTCTGTTTGCAGTCATTCTGCTGATTATATCGGCTGTCATCATCTCGCTGATCATCTACACCATGACCCTTGACAAGGTGAAGGTGATTGCAACCCTGAAGCTGATCGGGGCGCAGAACCGGGTGATTGTCGGACTGATCCTGCAACAATCACTGATTATGGGAATAGCCGCTTATCTGGCTGCCCTGGTGATCATCAATCTGACCTGTGACAAATTTCCCAGACGGGTGGAATTAATCAGCTCAGACCTGCAGGTGCTGTTTGTTATCGTGCTGGGTATCTGTGTGCTGGCCAGTGTCGCAGGGATTCGCAAGGCACTTTCCATTGAACCGGCAGAAGCGCTTGGAGGCTAAATATGTACGCAGTGGAAGTAGAACATCTGACCAAGATTTATGGCAGTGGCGATAGCGCTGTAACCGCCCTGCAAGATGCATCAATGCAGGTTCGCCAAGGAGAACTGGCAGCCATACTGGGGCCGTCAGGTTCCGGCAAGACCACCCTTTTAACCGCCATCGGCCTGATCAATGAGCCAACCAGGGGAAGGATTGTGCTGGGGGGTGACTGTGTTGCTGACAACGGCTGGCAGCCTGGGTTTGATTTAAAGCGTCTGCGCCGGGAACGTCTGGGGTTTATCTTTCAGGCCCATAACCTGATTCCGTTTCTTACTGCCATGGAAAATGTGATGGTGGCCCTTGAGCTGAACGGCGTCACCGGAAGCAAGGCGAGGCAAAGGGCTGAAGAACTGTTGCGCGCCCTGAATCTGGCAGATAGAAAGCAGAGCTATCCGGCCAATCTTTCTGGTGGTCAGGCCCAACGGGTAGCTATTGCGCGGGCTCTGGCCAATCGGCCACAGGTTATTCTGGCGGATGAGCCGACGGCTGCCCTGGATACGGAAAACGGCATGAATGTCATGGCACTGTTGAAGAGTCTGGCAGAGGAAAACAGCTCTGCCATCCTGGTGGTCACCCATGATCACCGGATGATTGAAGGGTTTGACCGGATCTTTGAGGTGAGTGACGGCAGGATTGTGCGGGAAAGTTAGCTATTAAAGTGAGTGTGTTTTGGTCTCACACTCCTCCAACCGCTTTTTCAGCTCCTTCTCTTTCAGCCAGCGTTCGGTCACATCACGCATGATCGAGGCGCAGCCCTGCATAACGCCCTGTTCATCTTTCAGCAGCACCATGCTGAACTCCAGTGAGACCTGACTGCCATCTTTACGGATGCCGGGTGATGAAAGCAGGCCGGTCTTGTATTTGGTCTCGCCGCTGGCCATCACCCGGTGATACCCTTCCCAATGCCGGCCACGCAGCTTTTCCGGGATGAACAGGTCCAGCGATTGCCCGACCGCCTCTGCAGCCGAGTAGCCCAGAATCCGTTCCGCACCGGCGTTCCAGTAGCGGATGATCCCTGCAAGGTCTGCGATCAGGATTGCGTCTTGCGATTCATCGGCTACCTGCTGCAGCTGCTGGTTAATGTTGAGCATAGACGGTCACCTCTCTGAAATCTGCCCAAAAGGGGGTCAGGTGTTACAGTTTAAACCGACCTACCAGGTTTTCAAGGCTCTTTGCCAAGCCGGACAGTTCTGAGGCTGCCCCGGCTGTTTGGTGGGCTCCATTGGCGGTCTGCTGGACCACATCGGTAATCTGATGAATGTTGTTGGAGATCTCACCGGTCACTGCAGTCTGCTCTTCCGCAGCAGTGGCAATCTGGTGTACCTGCATGGTTACTTCGTTGATCCCTTCCAGGATCTGTTGCAGCGCGTCACCGGAGCGGCGTGAGCTGTCCATCCCTTTCTCTACTTCTTTAACTCCCTGTTCCATGGAGGCCACAGCACCACCAGTTTCCTGCTGGATCGCCTTGATCATCTCGCCGATTTCGCGGGTAGCGCGGGTGGTCCGTTCAGCCAGTGCCCGTACCTCGTCGGCAACCACCGCAAAGCCACGCCCCATCTCACCGGCACGGGCTGCCTCAATGGCGGCATTCAAGGCCAGCAGGTTGGTCTGGTCAGCAATATCCTCAATGGTGCCTACAATTGCTCCAATCTGGTCTGATCGGGCTCCCAGTGCTTCAACGGTATGGGCTGATTCCCGCACCTTGTCAGCTATGTTTTGCATGCCGGAGATAGTTTCCTGTACCACGCTGGCTCCACCATGGGCCATCTCACTGGCACGGTTTGCGACATCTGATGCAAGTGTACAGTTGCGGGAAATATCATTTGAGGTGGCAGACATCTCTTCGCTGGCCGTAGCCACGGTTGCTGATTGTGCAGCGACCTCTTCTGCAGCAGTGGCAATCTGCTCGGCAGTACTATTCAGCTGGCTTGAGGCGGTGGCCACCTGTACCGTCGTAGTTGATGCTTGGGAGATAATTGAGTGGATATTGTTAATAAAGCGGTTAAACCAGTAGGCAACCTCGCCGGTCTCATCTTTGCTGCCTTCCGGCAGGCGTTTGGTCAGATCTCCTTCACCTTCGGCAATATCTTTCAGCATCAGTACCAGTGACTGAAGCGGACTGGTAATGCTTTTCATAATAACAATTCCAAACAGAATGGTCACTGCTGCCAGTACCGTCGTAAGCAAAATGCTAAGGCTGACATCGCGTTTGGCGGCGAATGCTTTTGTTTCGCTTAGTTTGATCAGGCTGGCTGCCAACTTGTCTTCAATAGTCTTTTGTTGGTTGATCTTGGTGGTAATGGTGCTGAACCAAGTCTCAGCTGGTATACCAAAACTGCTTCCAATCCCCTTGTCCAAAACCGTCTGAAGCATTTCTGTTGTCTTCTGAAAGGCGGTTTCCTTCTGGGCTATCTCTTTGTATTCCTTGACTACAGCTGGATCAGCATAGCGATCAAAGTTGCTCATCCGGTTTTGTTCACTTGCCGCAATTCGTGATATCCGCTGCGTGGTGGCCAGATCACACGTGTCGGCCGAAAGCACGCCGTTGATCGTGGCGCGCAGTTGACCGGTTGACTCTTTGGCTCCCTGAAAGGCGACATAACCGAAGGCTGCCAGTGAGGTTTCCGGTTCACCTGCCTTACCCACTACAGCAAAACCAATTTCAAGGCAGTTACTGATCAGACCGGTGTAGTAGCCAAGAGCGGTTTTCGCATCAAGAGACTGACTGTCTATTGCTGAACGGGTCTCCTTCAACTTACTGATCTTTTCTGCAACCGCATCCAGTGCCTTTTTAATGGCCTCGGTTTTGCCTGCCTGGGCAGCAACGGTTTCCTGCATTTTGCTTGCTATACCATCCACTACCAGACGCTGCTTCTGTAGTTCATCGCCGTTTTTAGCGCCTTTTGACGCAAGAAAACCGGCAGTCAGCCCCCGTTCTTTCTGTAATTCATGAATCAGGTTGCCGGATGCAACCGAGACGGCCACCAGTGCTCGGGTGGTCTGCATATTGTTAAGGGTGGACAGATTGTCCATCAGGATTCTAGCTGCAAAAAATGCCATGCCGATAATGGGGATAATCAGGAGCAATAATAGCTTCGGTGCTATTTTCAGGTTTTTAAACATGCGTTCCCCTTTTCTTAACCAGGTTTTCTTCCGTTGCACTCTAGCAATCTATTTGTTGCAGGGATTTGACGGAAGTCAAATCAAAGTGATTCATGATGCACAAAAAAAGCGCCATGGCAAAGCCGTGGCGCTTGTGAAACCGGGAAAGGATAAGGTGATTACCCTTCTGTCAGTACCTTTTCTTCGTACAGTGCCTCAATCTTGCGGCGGTGGCCCAGTTCGACTTCAGCAAAGGTCAACAGGGTCTTCTGTAATCTGGGGTCTTCGGTCATGCCTGCGGCAGCCTTGTAGAGCTGGTAGGCATTTTCTTCTGCCTTAAGGGCAAAGGTCAGGATCTCCTGATAGCCCATATCTGGTCGGAACGGTACTTCTTTCAGGTATTTACCGATGGTTGCTTCCGGTATTTTACAGATATTTACTTCTTCAATCTTGTCCGGGTCCACCTTTGAAAAGACCTCTTTGTGGGTGGCTTCTTCCTGGGCCAGTTCTTCAAACATCTTGCGTGCTGCAGGGCTTTCGGTCAGCTCTGCTGCCCGCTTGTAGCGCTGGTAAGCCCCTTCTTCCTGCTCAATGGCAAAATCTACAACCTCTTTCAGGGAAATAAAGCTCATTACATCCTCCTATTCGCAGTGAAAATTTTTAATATATTCGAGAACCTGTGCCGGATGTTGATCTGCCTTGGCAACCTTGGTCCAGTGCTTGCGTATGATACCATCGGCACAGATCAGGACCGTTGAACGAATGACGCCGGATACGGTTTTGCCGTACATCGTCTTCTCGCCATAGGCATGGTAGGCCTTCATGACGCTGGCATCAGGATCAGACAGCAGTACCATATTCAGCTCATAGTTGTCGATAAACCGCTGGTGGGAGACCAGTGAATCTTTGCTGACACCCAGCACGGCAAAGCCAAGCTTTTCAAATTCCGGTTTCAGATCACGGAAACCAACAGCTTCCTTGGTACAGCCGGGTGTGTTGTCACGGGGATAGAAAAAAAGCAGCAGCCGTTGCCCGGAGTAGTCTTCAAGACGGTGGCGTTTGCCATCGCTCCCTTCAAGATCAAAGGTCGGAGCTTTCCGGTCAATTAAGGTCATAGTGTGTGTCTGCTCCTGATAAATATACGGATACAAAGCTGTATACACTATACAGTGAAAAAGTCAACATTTGGTAATTTGTATATATTAAAACAGTAGTTTAAAACGAATTTGACTTTGGTCAAACACACGGTACAAGCTTATCTGTAAGATGCATGCATCAGCTTTGCCTGCATCTTGCAATGCTACCCCGCAACAGACAGCGGGCAGGGTGGGTGAATAGGGAAGGATGGTGTGAGGTGACGCTTTCACGGATGGAGTTTTTCAGAAAAGGTCTGTTTTCGTTGGGTGATACCCTGCTGAAGGCATCCGGCATGGTGCACCAGCCGAACGTGGAAGCAGCTGAAGAGTCTTCTGAGCTACCCTACGGAGATCAGCCGATGGTGGCAGTGCCGCGCAATGAGCGTTGCCTGGCCCGCAACTGCGGCTGTTTCAGTTGTGTTGAAAAATGTGAACAGCAGGCAATTGTGGTGGTGATGGGGGAGGGGATCAGGATTGATGCAACCCGCTGCACCGGCTGCGCTAGCTGTCTGTATGTCTGTCCGGTTACCCCCAAGGCGATTACGCTGCGGATACGCGCTGAAGTGAGTTCAGGCGAATAGTTTCACCAACATCCAGAAGAGAGGAGAATACGGTATGCTGAAACAGAGACTGGCAGTTGCAGCAACTATTGTCGGGCTTGGAGCCCTGTTAGCGATTCCTTCGCTGGCAGCACCCAAGGCCAAACCGGCAGCAAAACCTGCCAACGATGGACGTGAGCAGTGCTACATGTGTCACACGGAGGTAAAGGCGCTCAAGGAGGCATCCAAACATGCCGCACTGGCCTGTTCGGTCTGCCATGACAAGACCAAAGA
>Ga0209016_1002824_pt1 | contig 11009 bp, 9 predicted proteins | sample EPASupsiteSAE305_FD_187265 | JGI IMG/M metagenome (GOLD analysis project Ga0209016, IMG submission 187265) | Bioremediated contaminated groundwater microbial communities from EPA Superfund site, New Mexico - SAE3-05 (SPAdes) (version 2) | ecosystem: Environmental > Aquatic > Deep subsurface >...
CCCAGGGGCCGGCCCGGCGGGCGCAGGCCGGATGCATCCTCATGGCCAGCAAATCGGGCAAGCCGATCTTTCCCGTGGCCTGGGCTGCCGATCACGCCCTTATTTTCAAGAGTTGGGACCGTACGGCAGTGCCGCTGCCCTTTGCCACCGTTGTGGTACGGATTGGCGAGCCATTGGTGGTGCCGCCGGCGGTCACATCAAAACAGGTGGAGTCCTATCGTCTTGAATTGGAGCAGCGCCTTAACCGGCTGTATGCTGCTGCCTGGCATGAGGTCGGCCGACCACCGCACGATGCGGATGCTTCCCAAGGCAGGAAGCAAGCAGGTTGACGAGAGCGGCACAAACTGCCACAGTATGCACAATGACAAGGTGGGTGGTGATTTTTTAAGAGCGGATTGGAACAACAGCAGAACAACCCCAATAGATAACAGAGGTCGATCGGTTTGGAAAAAGTGAGGAGTCTGGTGCTGGCCGGATTAAGCGGCGGTTCAGGAAAATCGGTGGTGTCGGTCGGCCTGATCGCGGCCTTGAAAAACCGGGGCAGGGGGGTGGCGCCCTTCAAAAAAGGGCCGGATTATATTGATGCCGGCTGGATGAGCAAGGCCGCCGGTCAACCCTGCTACAATCTCGACCCCTATCTGATGGCTCCCGAGGCCATCGTCTCCACCTTTCAACACCATATCCACGGCAGCGGCTTTGCAGTGGTCGAAGGCAACCGGGGCATTTTTGATGGCGTCAACGCAGCGGGCGAGTTTTCCACCGCCGAATTGGCGCAGCAGCTTGATTTGCCGGTCCTGCTGGTGGTCAACTGCGCCAAGATGACCCGGACCGTGGCCGCCCTGGTGCTGGGCTGCCAGGCCTTTGATCCGCGGCTTCAGTTTGCCGGTGTTATCCTCAATCAGATCGCCACGTCCCGGCACGAATCGATCATCCGCCAGTCCTTGGAGAACTATACCGATCTGCCGGTGCTGGGGATCATGCCCCGGCTGAAGCAGGATATTTTTCCCATGCGCCACCTCGGGGTGACGCCGCACCATGAATATGAGGCGGCCGGCGAGGCGGTGAATAATCTGGCGGCGTTGGCGGAAACCCATTTTGATTTTGATGCGATTATCGCCCGCATGCGCGAGGTCATCCCGTTGCCGCCGAAGAAGGCGTCACATGCCACGGCAAAGCTGACCATCGGGGTGCTCCGCGATGCCGCCTTCCAGTTCTACTACGAGGAAAATCTGGAAGCTCTCGAATCTGCCGGGGCGCGGCTGGTGATGATTGATGCCCTCCATTCCAAGGCTCTGCCGCCGGATTTGGATGGCCTCTATATCGGTGGTGGGTTTCCCGAAACCAGCGCCCGGCAATTGGCCGACAATGCCAGCTTTCGCCAATCGGTCCGTGAGCACATTGATGCTGGTCTGCCAGTGTACGCCGAGTGCGGCGGCCTCATATTTCTCGGCCGGTCTATTGTCCTGCAGGGGCAGGAATATCCGCTAGCCGGTGTTTTTCCAGTGACCTTTGCCCTTGCCGCCAAACCCCAGGCCCATGGCTATTCCTCCTTCACGGTGGAAAAGGCGAACAGTTTTTATCCCATCGGCACCCGCATCAAGGGGCATGAATTCCGCTATTCGGTTGTTCATCAATGGGATGGGGCGACAGGGGACTTGGTACTCAATATGAAGCGGGGCACCGGATTTTGCGAGGGTCGCGACGGCTTGGTGAAAAACAACGCCCTTGCCCTCTATACCCACGTGATGGCCTCTGGCACCCCCCAGTGGGTGGAGGGATTCATTCATGTTGCCCGCGGTTTTTCCGCGCACAAACAGGTTGTTGCCTCGTCATCTTGAAGATCGAATCATCCTGCTTTGTCGTCTTCCCGTACCCTTTCTCTCCCTTCGATTGAGCCCAAGGCGCAGCGACAAAGAGGCAGTTTTGGCATGCTGGTTTTGACAATGGCCCTAGTGGGCCCTATAATTAGGCTAACATTTGTGCCTTTCGCAAAAAGGACGTCTGCCTGCCGTGTCATTTCGCCCAAAGGAATTAATCTCCCCTAGCTGATGTGGAGATTTCTCGCTATCGTTCGAAATGACAAGAAAAAACGTTTCACTCTTTTTTTTAACATCCGGACACGTTCTCTTCTCCGGTCATTATGCAAGAGTCTTACGATTATTTTTTTCCTTTCATCTGGTTGTTACTATTTTGAAAAAACAACTAATTACCATCGTTATTCTCGTTGCTTTTTCGTCACCCGCCGCAGGCGCAGTTGAGGGTGCTTTTTCAGGACCGTCGATATCACCGTTGCTCTTCGCCGCTCTCGGCCTACTTGCAGTCGTTGTCTGGCTCGGGCTGCGAACGCGGCGACTGCTGCTCGAAAAAAATGACCTGATTGCCCGGATGCATTTGGTTGAGCAGGTCGTGGAGCAAACCCCCCTGCCCATCATTCGTCTCGATCCTTCACTTACTATTGTTGCCGCAAACCGATCTGCCCTGTTCGCCCATCAACGGACCTCTTTAAACGGGCTCAACCTGCTCGACCTGCACCCGGAACTGGCTGATCATCCTGTAGTCGTTGCCCTGCGAGTGGCGAAAGAGGAAGGGCGGGCGGCAGTGTCTCTTGCCCCGGAATCAAATAGACAGGAAGCCAGAACGCATGGTGCGCCGGGCATACTCACCCTCGCGGGGCAGACCGAAATTCTCTGGTTTGGCACCCCGCCGGACGACAGGCTTCTCTCGCGGGAGGGCAGTGACATGTTGGCTCTGGCCGAGGAATCCGCCAGTCGTATGAAGAGCGAGTTCATCGCCAACATCAACCATGAAGTCAGGACCCCGATGAACGCCATCATCGGCTACACCGAGATGCTGGCCAATTCTCAACTCGGACTCAGGGAAAAACGATTTGTCGCCATTATCCACAAGAGCAGCATGGCTCTTGTTTCTATCTTTAATGATATCATGGAGCTGTCCAAGATCGATTCCGGACGGCTACAGATCATGGTCAGTACGGTCCGGCTAAACTCGATCATTAACGAGGTAGAAGGGTTGTTCAAGGATCTGGCCGAGGAAAAAGGCATTCGTCTTTCCTGCCGGATTGCCGGTCATTTGCCCCAATCCTTTATCTTCGATGGCCTGCGCTTGAAGCAGATCCTGCAGAATCTGGTCAGCAATGCAGTGAAATTTACCCGAGAGGGCTCGGTGACTTTGCTGGTCGATGGTGGCCCCTCCACGGTGAAACAGGGGTGTTTTGACCTCAAGTTTACCATCGAGGATACCGGCATTGGCATTCGTGCGGCGGATCAGCAGAAAATTTTCGAACTTTTCCGCCAAGGGGAAGAGGTTATCACCAAGCAATACGGTGGCGTTGGCTTGGGGCTGACCCTGTGCAGCCGGTTGACGAAGATGATGGGTGGCAGCATTGATGTGCACAGCGTTGAGGGACAAGGCACCCGGTTCACTGTGCTCCTCACCGGCATTCAGATTGCACATCAGGCTCCGGCCGATTTGAAATCAGACAGGCTTGCAGCCGGCTTTGAGCGGGAAGGGAAGCTGTTGGTTGTTGATGATGTCGATCTGATCAAGGATGTCTTTATCGATTATTTTCAGGACAGTCCGTACAAGGTGTTCACTGCTAATAATGGTGAGGAAGCGTTGTCCATTGCCATTGTAGAACATCCGGATATTATTTTCATGGATCTCAATCTGTCTGGTACCGATGGCCGCAAGGTGACCGAGCAGCTGCGCCAAATGGCTGAAACGGTCTCGATTCCAGTGGTGGTCATGACCGGTGAAATGTTGGAAGAGGAAGACTTTAGGCCGCTGTTTGACGATTTTCTCCAAAAGCCATTCCGGCTGGACGCCCTCAAGGGGATTGTGGCCCGCTATGCTCGCCCCTCCTCAAGGCAAGAGCTGCAACCGGCAGTGCTTGCCAGCGGTGATGAAGATGAACATCTTCTCACCTCCCAGGTCGCTGCCGCATGGAACATGGAGCTGGACCTGCTGCGCCAACAGGCTGCTTTTTCCGGAAGCCTGACGGATGCCGCGTCGCTGGGTGTGGCCATGCAACTGCGAGGCGAGGCGGAACGTCAGCCGGTATTGACCAAGCTGGGCGAGGAATTGCTGCTCCATGCCCATGAACCCAATATTCTTGGCGTGGATCGCGTCCTTGCCAAATTGTCCAGGATTGCGCACCGCAAAGAGTCATGAATAAGAAAAAATCCTTGATTTTCATTGTCGACGATGTGCCTGAGAATATCCAGATAGCGATATCGCATTTGAAGGAACTTGATTGTGATTTTGCCTATGCCACCTCTGGTGAGCAGGCCCTCGAACGAATCGCGGCCACCCTGCCCCAGTTGATCCTCATGGATGTGATGATGCCCGGGATGAGTGGTTTTCAAGCCGTAGAAGCGCTCAGCCTCAACGAGAAGACCTGTTCGATTCCAGTGATTTTCCTGACCGCCAGGGCCGAGTCCGAGGATGTGGTCCGTGGGTTCAAGCTTGGCGGGGTCGACTATGTGACCAAACCCTTCAAAGGTGTGGAATTGCGTTCTCGTGTTCGTAACCACCTGGAACTGCATGCCTACCGGACCAATCTTGAACGGTTGGTGGAGGAACGAAGCCGGGAGGCCGAACTGCTCAAGGACGTCATCATTGAGGCTATGGGTGAGTTGGCCGAGTATCGCGATCCTGAAACCGGCAGCCATATTCATCGCACCCGCGGCTATGTGCAGTTGTTGGCTGAAACCCTGGTCGCCCGCGGACATTTCCACGATCAGCTCACCAAAGAGTATATCACCTTGCTGTGGAAGTGTGCGCCGTTACACGATATCGGCAAGGTAGCTATTCGCGACTCCATTTTACTCAAACCCGGCAAGCTCACTCCCGAGGAATTCGAGGAGATGAAAAAGCATGCTCTGTATGGCGAGGAGGTTATCGCCAATCTCGAACAAATGGCCGGACAGCCTACCTCTTTTCTCAGTTGCGCCAAAGATATCGCCGGCAGTCACCACGAAAAGTATGACGGCAGCGGCTATCCGCGCGGTCTGTCGGGCGAGGCTATCCCGCTGGCAGGACGGATCATGGCGATTGCCGATGTCTATGACGCCCTTATTTCCAAACGGGTCTATAAAAATTCCATGTCCCACGAAGAGGCGATAACTATCATGATCGAGGGAAAAGGCACCCATTTTGATCCGATTCTGATTGACGCCTTTGCCGTAGTGGAACCGGACTTCAGGAAGATTGCGGCCAATAACGTCGATTGACACCCAATCAAAACCATGGTGCTGTTCATCTTTTTCCTGTGAACCCCCAATCCGGTTGATGCAGTGTAGTCCGAATACACATTCTGGAGCAGTATGGGTTGTTTGGATCTGAAAAAAGCTAGGAAGGGCCCCTGACGTTTTGGTAATCCGGCATTCTATTTTCAGCCCTTCTTCAATGGACCGTCTAACCACCTGGTTTATATTATGAAAAATTTCCATAAGGAACTGTGGTTCAATGTACCTACTCGGCGCGCTTTTATCAACATCACGCCGGAGGTGGAACAATGCCTGGCGGAAAGTGGTATTCAGGAGGGGTTGCTGCTGTGCAACGCCATGCACATTACCGCCTCGGTGTTCATTAACGACGATGAATCGGGCCTGCATTACGATTACGAACAGTGGCTGGAACGGTTGGCTCCCCATGAACCGGTTGGCCAATACCGTCATAACGGCTATGAAGACAATGCCGATGCTCACCTCAAACGGCAGGTCATGGGCCGCGAGGTAGTGGTGGCGGTCACCAGTGGCAAGCTGCACTTTGGCACCTGGGAGCAGATTTTTTACGGCGAGTTTGACGGCCGCCGCAAAAAACGGGTGCTCGTCAAAATCATCGGCGAATGAACGGCAACCAGCTCCCCTCGCCTAGTTTCAGGATACCTCGGAGTACTCGCATCATGTTCTTGTTGTTTCGTAAATGCCTGCTGGTGCCGGCATTGTTGCTCATCTTGATCATTGCTGCCGGATGTTCCGACCAGGGGGAAAAGAAGGGAGCAACCGGTACTCTGACCTTGTATGGCAATGTTGATATCCGCGAGGTCCAGCTGGCTTTTCAGGACACAGGCAGAATCCTCAATCTGGCGGTGGATGAGGGCGCCAAGGTCAGCAAAGGGCAGGTGGTCGCCGAGCTCGATCCCGTCCGGTTCCGGATGGAAGCCAGTCGCTTGGCCGGCGAGGTGGCGGCTCAAGCCCGGCTGGTGGAACGGCTCAAAAGCGGCAGCCGACCGCAGGAGATTGAAAAAGCCAATGCGGCTGTCGCCTCAGCCAAAGCCAATCTCAAAGATGCCGAATTGACTCTTGCTCGCAAGCAGTCGCTGCAGATTACCAACCGTATCTCAATCCAAGAGGTGGACAGCGCCAGAGTCAGGGTGCAGACCTGGATGGCAACGTTGAAAACCGCTGAGGAAGAGCAGTCACTGGCAATGGAGGGGCCGCGCAAGGAGGATATTGCAGCCGCCGAGGCGAACTTGATGGCCCTTCAGGCCGCCAGAGATCTGGCGGAACAGCGTGTCATCGACACTCGATTGCAAGCACCTGCTGACGGGTACATCCGCAACCGCATCCTCGAACCCGGAGCCATGGCCTCGGCAGGGGCACCAGTGCTGACGTTGGCTTTGACCAATCCGCTTTGGGTCCGGGCCTATATCAGCGAACCGGATCTTGGTCGAGTGCGGGAAGGGATGCGCGCTGAATTGCGTACCGACAGCATGCCCGGCAAGGTCTACACAGGCTGGGTTGGCTTTATCTCCTCGACCGCCGAATTCACCCCCAAAACCGTGGAAACTACGGAACTGCGTACCAAACTGGTCTACCGGGCCCGCATCTTCGCTTGCGATTCGCAGCAGGAGCTGCGGCTGGGCATGCCGGTGACAGTGACTATAGCCACCACCCAGAAAGAATCAATGAAACCAAACGATTCAGCTTATTGTGATTGATTGACTCTGAATAACCGGGAGTAAAGCATTGCTGTTTTTAATCGATGCCCAGAGTAGCGATCGAAAATTGACATTGTCTTCGAATGGATCACAATCAAAAAATATAACCATATCGTTTCGTTACTGAACTGCTTCAGCGTAATTGAGGGAAATTTGAGCACAAGGAAAGAATGGAAAAGGTAAAGTATATATGGAAGGCCGATTATGCATTGGGAATTGAAGATATTGATTTCCAACATCATTTTTTCTTTAATCTTATCGTGCGACTTGCTGATGAGCTGGCTCAATCGAAGGATCAGATGTACAAGAATGCACTTGTCGATGAGTTGATTGCTTATGCTCGGTTTCATTTTATCAGCGAAGAAAATATAATGTCGCGGGCAAAATACCCGGAATTGAGCGAGCATAAAAACCAACACCATGAATTGATAGATAAACTGTCATCGAAAACCAGCAAGCTGGATCTGAGCAAATCAGCGCAAGATTCTGTCGGGCTTATTGATTTTTTAATGGATTGGTTTTTTCATCATACAACCAGTGTGGATAAAATATTTGCTCAGTATGTGCATGGGAAAGAAGAGGGGAGGGCGTGTCGGTGAGTTGTTGTTTCGGCTTTGCTTGCTTGTTACAAGCATAATCAAAATCCTTTCTCAAGGCTGGCTGCATGGAACCGTTTGGCAGTATGGCTTTTTTTTCGATGTTTTTTCCACCGTTTAATAGCTGTTTGCACTGCTCATCGTTTCTTTGCTTTTCCTGATTTTTTTGCGGAGGGGGGCGTCCGGGGCGGCATAACCAAGGCTGATGAGCAGACCGATCCGCCTGTGTTTCGGGATTTGCAGCAGCTTCCGTACCTTTGCCTCATCAAACCAACCGAGCATGCAAGTCCCCAATCCCAGTTCCGCAGCCTGGAGACAAAAATGGGCGGCAGCGATGCCAATGTCAATCAAGGGAAAATCCCTGTCCTTCAGCGTGGCCCCGATCTGGGTGATTATCTTAGGCTTTTCAATGACCAGCACGGCAAGGACAGGGGCTTGCGGCACAAATGTATTAAAGGCCACCAAGGTGCTGTAGGTGGCCTTCGCAACCTGGTCCTTAAGCATTGGCTCGGTAACCACAATCAGCTTCCAGGGCTGCGAATTGGAGGCGGAAGGGGCCAGGCGGACCGCCTCGATCAAGAGGTCGAGTTTCTCCTGCTCAACCGGTCGATCCGTGTACTGTCGCACACTTTGTCTGCGGGTGATCAAATCGGAAAAATCCATGGTTCTCCTAAGTGGGAGCTAGGAAGAAAGAATATCGGTGGTGAAGGCCGGTTCCGGCCAAGCGGACCGGTTTCCTGACCATCTATCATACCAGGGCTCGGCGCGTGAGGAAACCGGCTTGTGCGCCACACCGGTTGTACCAAGCGATGGATAGCCGAGCGCAGCGCGATGAACGCCCGGCGCGGCTGTATTTGTTGGCGTTCTAACTCACGCTCTAACCGGGAACAGGAGGAGACAAATGAAAAATATGGGAGAGATGCTGCTGACTCGGACCGGGTTTTCGGAGATCGTCATGGGAAACACCGCTCTGGTGCGGGCCATGATCGAGGCTGGAACACGGGCAGTGACCTCCTATCCCGGTTCCCCGACCCCAGAGATTGCCACGGCGATCCAATCGATTCCGTTGACCGATCGTCCTTTTTACTTCGAATTTTCCACCAATGAAAAGGTTGCCGCCGAGGTAGCCTTTGGCGCCTCGATCAATGGTCATCTATCGACTGTCTTCTTCAAAAGTGTTGGTCTCAATGTGGCGGCGGATGCCTTTGTCCAGTTCAGCCTGATGCACTGCATCGGCGGCCTGGTTGTCGTTCTTGGCGACGATCCGGGGGCCAATTCCTCGCAGAACGAGCAGGACAACCGCCACTATGCCCGCATGAGCTACACCCCGATCCTGGAACCAGCCAGCCCCGCCGAGGTATACAGCTATTACAAGGAGGCTGCCTCCTTGTCGCAAACCATGGGTAAACCGATCATCCTCCGGTTGACCACCCATGTCTGCCATGCCAAGGAGCGGGTTTCTTTTGCAGGCTGGAGCCCACCCGAGCATTTCGACAACAGCCCCCGCTTCGACCCGGCCAACGGACCGTACATCCCGCTGGTCGCCAAAGTTTTTCCGAGGAAACGGGAGGCGTTGGAAAGCCTCCAGCAGGTCGCGCAATGGGTGGATGAGCGCAATCTCCACCAGGTGATAGACAATCAGAGTGACCGTGGCATCATCACCTCTGGCATGGTCTATCTGTCAGCCCAGGACGTGCTGGCCGATTTGCCCGGTAAACCCGACATCCTCAAGCTGGCCATGCCGTATCCGCTGCCGACGCGGGTGATCGCCGAATTCCTCGCCAGCCACCAGGAAGTGAAAATTCTGGAAGAACTTGACGACACCCTGGAAAAGGAAATCAAGGCGTTGGCCTATGACCTGGGCCTGACCACCGGAATCCAGGGCAAGGCCGATCTGGAAGACTGGGTGGGCGAGTACACGCCGGACAAAGTGCGCAATATCCTCCATCATACCTGGCCAGACAACATCCCGCCGCGAACAACCAGTGCAACAACGACTACCCTGGTGCCGGTTCCACTGAGACCGGCCCAAATGTGTCCGGGCTGCGGCCATCGCAGCGCCTTTCACGCCATCAAGCAAGCCCTGCCCGCTGACGGCGCCATCACCGTGGCCGACATCGGCTGCCATACCCTGGGCTACCAAGAGCCATATCTGATGGGCCAGGTGCTGCTCTGCATGGGCGCGTCTACCGGTATCGCCTCCGGGCTGGCCCTGTTCAATGATACCCGGCCGGTGGTCGCTTTTCTTGGCGACTCCACCTTTTTCCACGCTGGCATCCCCGGTATCGTCAATGGGCTGTTCAACCACCATAACCTGACCCTGGTGGTGATGGAAAACGGCACCACGGCCATGACCGGGCACCAGGACCATGCCGCTTCCGGCCGCAATGTCAACGGACCGGTCGAGGCCATCCCGATCCGACGGGTGTTGGAAGGGTTGGGCGTACAACATATCTTTGAGATCGACACCTACCGCCAGAAGGAACTCACCGAGATACTGCGGCAGGCCCTGGGGGTGGATGGTTTCAGGGTGGTCATTGCCCGCCATCCCTGCATGCTTCTATTTACCCGCAATCAGCGCAAAAAGAGCGGCTATAAGGCCCGCCACGTCCAAATCGATCAGGAGAAGTGCGCCCGCATTCACGCCTGTGTTTCGGAGTTTGCCTGCCCCAGTTTTTCACGGGCAGCGGACGGGTCGGTGACGGTCAACCGGGAGCTGTGTATCGGCGACGGCTCCTGCCTGCAAACCTGCCCCGCAGGGGCGATTACCCGTTAACGCCCCTGGAGGAATCGTATGCAACCTTTTAATATCTATCTCTGCGGTGTCGGCGGCCAAGGCATCGGCCTGCTTTGTGAAATTCTGCTGCGGGCTGCCGATTATGCCGGATATACCGCCAAGGCTGTGGACACCCATGGCCTAGCCCAACGCGGTGGCACGGTGGTCTCCCATATCCGTTTGGGTGAGATTGTGCATACCCCGCTGATCCCCGAATTGGGGGCGGATTTGGTAATCGGGCTTGAACGGCATGAGACCTTGCGGGGCGTGCAAACGATGTTGCGGGATGAGGGGGTTCTGATCTATTACGACACGGTCTTGCAGCCCCTGGGCGTCCGCCTGGGAACCGAGGCCGAAACCAGCCTGGCCGACCTTGATCGGGCTTGCGGTCTCCGGGGCATCACCGTCCATCGAGTGGTGCAACCGGATCTGGTTGATCCCCGGATGCAGAACATCGCGGTGCTCGCCTGTATCCATCAACAACGCCTTGTTCCCGGATTGGAAACGGAGCATTTCATGCGGGCCATGGATGATTTGCTTGAGGGTCCGGTGCTGGCGGCCAACGCCGAACTGTTTCAGTCCGCGGGCTAAGGACCTGTCAATAAATACCTTGAACATCTTGCATCTCATCTCGAGCCATCATTGGTTGTTGCTCAAGCGCACAATCCTCGAC
>Ga0209016_1002826_pt1 | contig 11003 bp, 9 predicted proteins | sample EPASupsiteSAE305_FD_187265 | JGI IMG/M metagenome (GOLD analysis project Ga0209016, IMG submission 187265) | Bioremediated contaminated groundwater microbial communities from EPA Superfund site, New Mexico - SAE3-05 (SPAdes) (version 2) | ecosystem: Environmental > Aquatic > Deep subsurface >...
CCCTAGCTCTTTTCGAAGCACATGATGATTATAAATCTCTCCGTTAAAACTGATAACAACCTCTCCCCTTCTCATCGGCTGATGAGAACGCGAGTGTGTATCGGTGATCGAAAGTCGCTGATGAGCTAAAAACAGATTTTTTTGCTCAACAATACCGCAATAATCATCCCCTCTGTGGGAAAGTTGCTGGAGTGCTTCACGCGCTTTTTGTGGATTATAATCACCGATAATTCCAAATACTCCGCACACAAGAACCCTTTTTAAGCGTAATTATACGTTATGACACCCTAACAAAAAAGTACCCTATTTTTATCCCTACTCATTCTCCTAAAATCTAAAACAACTAAGTTAAGCTATAATACTTAGATTTTTAACAAGATTAGGATTAAGATGACAAACATCATTTTATGCGGCGGGAGCGGTACTCGTCTATGGCCGATCAGTCGTACTTTGATGCCAAAACAATTTGTCAAACTTTTTGACGACAAATCCCTTTTTCAGCTCACGGTAGAACGAAACAATACTATTTGCGACAAACAACTTATTGTTTCCAATGCCGAACAATACTTTTTAGCTTTAGATCAATTAGACGAACTGTGTAAAACGAATAGTAACTATCTTCTAGAGCCTATCGGTCGCAATACTGCCCCTGCAATAGCCCTTGCATGTTTAGCACTCAACCATGATGAAATCGTATTGGTTACTCCTAGTGATCATCTGATTAAAGATCAAAATGCTTATTATAAGGTTGTAAAACGGGCTGAAGAACTTGCGAAAAATGGCTCGTTGGTTACCTTTGGTATTACCCCAACCTTTGCAGAGACAGGATTCGGATATATTGAAGCCACAGATGAAAATGTGCTTAGCTTTCAAGAAAAACCTGATTTAAAGACAGCCACGGCCTACCTGGAAGCGGGAAACTATTATTGGAATTCAGGGATGTTTTGCTTTCAGGCAGGTTCTTTTTTAGAAGAGCTGCATACATACTCGCCTGAAATATACGCTGCATGTAAAACTGCCTATGACCATGCTGACATTGGCAAGATGATCAGAATAAAACATGATGATATGATGGCAATACCCGAAAAAAGCATCGATTACGCTGTACTGGAAAAAAGTACCTCTGTCAAAGTTGTCGCTAGCACAATTGGATGGAGTGATGTAGGGAGTTTTGATGCACTTTCTGAAGAACTCCCCAACGATGAATACAATAACTTAATCATTTCTAACAAACCTGTCAGTCTTATTGATGTTGAGGATCTCATTATTATTGATACCGATGACGCATTACTGATCTCTAAAAAAGGTTCTAGCCAAAAAGTCAAAGAAATTGTGAACAGTTATCGAGAAAGTAATCCTGAACTCACCCATATCCATCGAACAGCTCATCGTCCATGGGGAACGTACACTGTACTTGAAGATACTGAAGGGTATAAAATCAAGCGGATTATGGTAAAACCGGGAAAACGTCTTAGCCTACAAAAACACTTTCATCGCAACGAGCACTGGATTGTTTTAAGCGGAATCGCAACCGTTACCGTCGGAGATAAGAACTATACAGTACAGCCCAATGAGTCCACATATATCAAAGCGGGACAAATCCATCGTCTTGCAAATTTGGGTAAAATACCACTAACAATAATCGAAGCGCAGGTTGGGGAATATACCGGTGAAGATGACATCGTTAGAATTGAAGATGATTTTAACCGCGAAGGAAATAAATGACGACTCCAAAAATTGCTCTTATTACCGGAATTACCGGCCAAGATGGAAGCTACTTAGCTGAGTTTCTTCTCAAAAAAGGGTACATTGTTCATGGCATAAAACGCCGGACGTCTCTTTTTAATACTGATCGTATTGATCATCTTTATCAAGATCCTCATGTCGATAACCAAAATCTCTTTTTACATTACGGAGATATGACCGACAGTATGAATCTAACTCGTATTATCCAAGAAGTCCAGCCGGATGAAATTTACAACCTTGCTGCAATGAGCCACGTCCACGTATCTTTTGAAACACCCGAATACGTCGCCAATGCTGATGGTACGGGAACTCTTCGTATCTTAGAAGCGGTTAAGCTTTTAGGACTTACCAAAAAAACAAAAATCTATCAGGCCTCTACCTCAGAGCTTTACGGAAAAGTACAAGAAACTCCACAATCAGAGACAACTCCATTTTATCCCCGTTCACCCTATGCCGTAGCTAAAATGTATGCGTATTGGATCACCGTCAACTACCGTGAAGCGTATGGTATGTTTGCATGTAATGGTATTCTTTTTAATCATGAAAGTCCCGTACGCGGAGAAACATTCGTCACGCGCAAAATTACCCGCGCAGCGTCAAAAATCGCACTAGGACTTCAGGAAAAACTCTACCTTGGTAACCTCGATGCTGCACGCGACTGGGGACATGCAAAAGATTACGTGCGAATGATGTGGATGATCCTACAAACAAATGAACCTGAAGACTGGGTTATCGCTACCGGAACCACAACAACGGTACGCGATTTTGTCCGCATGGCTTTTGCTTATGCCGGAATCACCCTTGAATTTCGTGGCATTGGGATTAATGAAAAAGGAATTGTCACGGCGTGTGCAAACCCTGAATACCAAATAGAAATCGGACGCGAAGTTGTTGCCGTCGACCCTCGCTATTTTCGTCCTACCGAAGTTGATTTACTTTTAGGCGATCCAACAAAAGCCAATACAAAGCTGGGGTGGATTCCTGAATATGATCTGCAAATGCTTGTAGATGATATGATGAAATCCGATCTTAAACTTATGACTAAAGATGTCTATCTTCAAGAAGGCGGTTATAAAGTTATGAGCTATTTTGAGTAAATAATGGAAAAAAATAGCAAAATATATATTGCGGGGCACCAAGGTCTGGTTGGCAGTGCTATCGTTAAAAATTTGGAATCCAAAGGCTACGCCAATATCATTACGCGTACCCACAGTGAACTCGATCTAATTGATCAACAGGCGGTATCCGCTTTTTTTGCAACTGAAAAACCAGAATACGTTTTTTTAGCTGCAGCCAAAGTAGGCGGCATCGTTGCCAATAACACTTATCGCGGAGAATTCATTTATGATAATCTGATGATCCAAAATAATGTTATACATCAAAGCTATTTAAACGGTGTAACCAAATTGATGTTTTTAGGAAGTACCTGTATCTACCCTAAAAATGCACCTCAGCCTATGCCAGAAAATTGTCTTCTCGAAGGTTCTCTCGAATATACAAATGAACCTTACGCTATTGCTAAAATAGCCGGAATTAAAATGTGTGAGAGTTATAATCTCCAATACGGTACCAACTTTATCTCTGTAATGCCTACAAATCTTTATGGACCGAATGATAATTTCGATCTTGAGACATCTCATGTTCTCCCTGCGTTAATTCGTAAAATACATGAAGCCAAAGTTGCTAATGCACCTCACGTAGAAATTTGGGGAAGTGGAAAACCGTTACGAGAGTTTTTATGGTCTGAAGATATGGCTGATGCATGCGTTTTTTTGATGGAAAAATGTGACTTTAAAGATACTTTTAGCACAACCCAAGAAATTCGTAATACACATATTAATATTGGAAGCGGCGTTGAAATCAGCATCGGTGAATTAGCCTCCGCTGTTTGTAAGATCGTAGGATATAGCGGAGAATTATATTATAATACGAATCGACCAGATGGAACACTCCGTAAACTAACGGATGTGAATAAACTCCATACTCTTGGATGGAAACATACTGTTGAATTGGACGAGGGTATTGCTCGAATGTATCAATGGTATAAATCTCAAAAAGGAATTCTTTAAATGTACTTATTTACCAGTGAAGTTGTCAGTCCGGGACATCCGGACAAATGTGCCGATATTATCGCAGATAGTATCGTTGATCGTCTTATTATTGGTGACCCTAAAAGCCGTGTCGCCAGTGAAGTATTCGTTGCGGGAAAACATGTTGTCATTGGAGGTGAAGTTACCTCTAATGTACAGCTTAGTACTAAAGAATACAAACATATCGCTCTTGATGCACTTAAAAAGATCGGCTATAACGGGCATCCTCACTTTACTCGAGAAGAGTGTCTTCATCCTGACGATGTAGAAGTACAAGTTCTTCTCAATCGTCAAAGTCCTGATATTAATCAAGGTGTTGACCAAGAGGACGGCGAGACCGGTGCCGGAGATCAGGGGATTATGTTCGGTTATGCCGACTGCGAAACCGCTAATTACATGCCAAGTGCAATCACTTATGCTCGAATGCTGATGGAAAAAGTCTATCATTATGCTCTTGCCCACCCTCATAAACTAGGCGTTGATATTAAAACTCAAGTCACTATGGATTATGGGAAAAAAGAGAATTTTGAAAATTGTACCCCTCAACACATTCACACTATTGTTGTCTCTGCACCGTGTGTTAGTACAATGGATATCGAGCAAGTACGTGAGCTTATCATGGAACTTATTCTTGATACAGGTCTTCCACCGGAATTATTTGATCCGAAAACATGTATTATCCATATCAATCCTACTGGAAAATATGTTTCTCATTCAAGTCTCCATGACAGTGGTTTGACAGGGCGAAAACTCATCGTAGACAGTTTTGGCGGGTACGCTCCTATCGGTGGCGGTGCTCAGAGTTCAAAAGACTATACTAAAGTGGATCGCTCCGGTCTTTATGCCGGACGCTGGATCGCCAAACACATCGTTGCTGCGGGATTGGCTAAAAAAGCAGTTGTACAGATAAGCTATGCTATCGGCGTTGCAAAACCAACCTCTGTTGCCGTTGATACCTGTGGTACATGTATAGAAGGTTTAAACGATGATATCCTCTCTACTTTTATTCATGACAACTTTTCACTAACTCCAAATTGGATCACTCGGAAATTTGATCTTGATCACCCGAGCGAAGAGAGTTTTCTTTATGCTGATGTTGCTAGCCGAGGGCAAGTCGGGCAAAGTGATTACCCATGGGAAAAACTTGACGAACTACCTAAGTTTGAAGCTTTACGTTAAATGAAAATCGCCATCGCCGGAACCGGATATGTCGGACTCTCCAACGGTATATTGTTAGCACAATATAACGAAGTAGTAGCACTTGATATCCTTCCGGAAAAAGTGGCGATGCTTAATGCCAAACGATCTCCTATCGAAGATCGTGAAATCGAAGAATATTTAACGACCAAAGAACTCAATTTTAAAGCCACATTGGACAAAGTCGAAGCGTATAGCGGTGCTGATTTTGTCATTATTGCTACACCAACAGATTACGATCCTGAGACAAACTATTTTAATACCCGCTCTATTGAAGCAATTATCACCGATGTTCTAACCATCAATCCGTCCTCCGTTATGGTTATCAAATCAACTATCCCTGTCGGCTATATTCAAAAACTAAAAACGCAGTTTAATATTGACAATATTTTCTTTTCTCCTGAATTTTTACGAGAAGGAAAAGCACTCTATGACAACCTCTACCCCTCTCGTATTATTGTCGGAGAACGGAGTGATCGAGCCCAAGTATTTGCAAGTCTTTTGGCTCAGGGGGCGATTAAAACCGATATACCCATTCTATGTACCGATTCAACCGAAGCTGAAGCGATTAAACTCTTTGCAAATACCTATTTGGCAATGCGTGTAGCCTTTTTTAATGAATTAGACAGCTACGCTGAAAGTCATGCACTAGATAGCCGCCAAATTATTGAGGGTATCGGACTGGACCCTCGGATCGGAAACCATTATAATAATCCCTCTTTCGGGTATGGCGGTTACTGTTTGCCTAAAGATACCAAACAGCTTCTTGCAAATTACCAAGATATTCCTAATACACTTATTCGTGCAATTGTAGATGCAAATACAACCCGCAAAGATTTTATTGCTGATACTATCATTCGCAAAAATCCTAAAATAGTCGGCATCTATCGTCTTGTTATGAAAACAGGATCTGATAATTTTAGATCTTCTGCAATTCAAGGTATTATGAAGCGAATCAAAGCGAAAGGGATTGAGGTAGTGATATATGAGCCTGCGTTACACGATGAAATTTTTTTTAATTCCCGTGTTCTTCGTGATATCAATGAGTTTAAATCTCTTTCAGACGTTATTATTGCTAATCGCCATGCCGATATACTTGATGATGTCTCAGATAAAGTATATACTCGTGATTTGTTTGGAAATGATTAATTTTCCTAAAATCTTTACCCTGTGAAAACAGCTCTCCTTGTGTCCCATCATACTCTCGATTAAAAATATCACAAAAACGAAGTCTCACTTAAGTGGAAAAAAGATATTATGTATAGACATAATGAACTCCTAAAATAAGGTCTAAATTCTATATGAATGTTATCCAAAAGCTCCGTGCAATTACGTCTCGCCAAGAAAAAAAATATCTTTTATTATTGCTCTTTTTATCAATCATTTTTTCCATCATTGAAACAATAGGTATCTCGGCAATTATGCCCTTTATTTCTATGGCCTCCAATCCTGATCTAATCACCCAAAATGAAACGTATCGAGCTATATATACTTTTTTTGGATTTGAAAATTCCAATTTTTTCATTATGGCATTCGGTTTTGTTTTAATTGGATTTTATGTCTTTCGTGCTGTTTATGCCATAACCTATATTTACTTACTTAATCGTTTTGCCTTTGGGCGATATCACCAATTTGCCTATAGACTTTTTCAAAACTATGTCACGCTCCCTTATCAGGAGTTCGCTAATCGTAACAGTGCAATATTGACCAAAACGATTATAACTGAAGCGTCTAACACAAGTGCATTAATACAGCAAACCATGATGGCGCTTAGTGAAATTTTTACGATTATTCTGTTGTATCTCCTTTTAGTCATTATTAACTGGAAAATGACACTGGTACTCACATTGATTCTAGGTATAAAATCTTTATTCTTGATCAAAGCTATTGGAAAGGTAATCAAACGTCAAGGGATTCGCCGAAATGATCTTCAAAATCGTTTTTTTAGAATCATTAATGAATCTTTTGGGAATTTCAAAATTATTAAATTGATAGGAAATGAAAAGAAAATTTTTAATGATTTTGAAGTGGCAAGTAGAGGCTTTACAAGAACAAATATCATCAATAGCACCCTTTCCCAACTACCGCGTGGTATCTTAGAAACTTTCGGGTTTTCGATGCTGATTGCAGTAGTTATTTATGTCCTCTACCGCTATAACGATGCCTCTTTTGTATTACCGATCATCTCAATGTATGCTCTAGCACTTTATCGTATGTTGCCCGCTATTAACCGATTAATGACCAGCTATACCAATATTATTTTTTACTCTAAATCTCTTGATATTCTTCACGAAGATCTAACCTATTCTACCGTTCAAGAAGGGGATGAAGAAATAAGCTTTAAACACGCAATTACCCTCAATAATGTCTCTTTTAACTATGCAGAAAACAAACCGGTTATCAATGATATATCGCTCTCCTTATCCAAAGGAGAGCGTGTTGCTTTCATAGGAGAGAGCGGAAGTGGAAAATCAACATTAATTGATCTCATAATCGGGATTTATAAAGCTGAAAAAGGAGAGATTTTCGTTGATAATGTAAAATTATCAGATAAAAATGTAAAAAGTTGGCGACGGAAAATCGGGTATATTCCTCAGGCCATCTACCTCTTTGATGGCACTATTGCAGAAAATGTCGCTTATGGACATCCTTTAGATGAATCTCGTATTATTGAGGTTTTAAAACAAGCCAATATATACTCATTTTTACAACATCACGAAGGATTGAACACCCATGTAGGTGAAGGAGGAATAAAATTAAGCGGAGGGCAAAAACAGCGTATTGGTATTGCTAGAGCGCTCTATTCCAACCCTGAAATTTTAGTTCTGGACGAAGCAACATCAGCACTGGATACTGAGACTGAAGCAAAAATCATGGATGAGTTGTACGATATCGCCGAAGGTAAAACACTGATTGTCATCGCACATAGATTAAGTACAATTTCAAGATGTGAAAAAATTTATCGACTGAGCAACGGGAAACTCTCATATGAATAAGATATTAGAATTAATCGGACGGGATAAAGCCCTTTTTTCCCAAGATATCGCATTTCATGAAGTAGACCTCTACAAAATTATTTCTAATTCTACTTTCCTTGTAATCGGCGGGGCCGGTTCAATAGGACAAGCTGTTACCAAAGAGATTTTCAAACGCGATCCTCGCAAACTCCATGTTGTAGATATCAGTGAAAACAATATGGTTGAATTGGTACGTGATATTCGAAGTTTGTTTGGCTATATCGATGGAGATTTTCAAACATTTGCCCTCGATGTAGGTTCAATAGAATATGATGCATTTATCCAGTCAGATGGAAAATACGACTACGTCCTTAATCTCTCCGCATTAAAACACGTACGAAGTGAAAAAGATCCGTATACGCTTATGCGAATGTGTGATGTAAATATTTTCAATACCGATAAAACATTACAGCAATCCATTGAAAACGGAACCAAAAAATATTTTTGTGTCTCTACCGATAAAGCGGCTAATCCAGTCAATATGATGGGTGCGAGTAAGCGGATTATGGAGATGTTCTTAATGCGCCGATCACATCAAATCAGTATCTCAACTGCGCGATTTGCCAATGTGGCTTTCAGTGACGGATCACTGTTGCACGGGTTCAATCAACGAATACAAAAACGGCAACCTATCGTCGCTCCAAACGATATCAAACGTTATTTTGTCACCCCGCAAGAATCAGGTGAGTTGTGTCTTATGTCTTGTATCTTCGGTGAAAATCGTGATATCTTTTTCCCTAAACTGAGTGAAGAACTTCATTTAATTACTTTTGCCGATATAGCTATTAAATATCTCAAAAATTTAGGATTTGAGCCTCATCTTTGTACCAATGAAGATGAAGCGCGAGAATTAGCAAATAGTCTTCCAGACCAAGGGAAGTGGCCATGCCTTTTTACCGCTAGCGATACAACGGGTGAAAAAGATTTTGAAGAATTTTTTACCGACACTGAAATATTAGATATGGAACGATTTCATAATCTTGGGGTGATAAAAAATGAACCTGTTTATGATGAAGCGTTACTAAAGTACTTTATCAAAACGATACAACTCTTTAAAGAACAAAAAAAATGGACAAAAGAGCAGCTTGTCGAGCTCTTTCATAAAATGATTCCTTCCTTTGGGCACAAAGAAACAGGAAAATATCTTGATGGAAAGATGTAGTATGCAAAAGATTGTAGATTTCATCCGAGAAACTTTTAATACAAAAGAGTTTATTCCTCTTCATGAACCACGATTCATAGGCAATGAAAAACAATACCTTAATGAGTGTATAGACTCTACTTTTGTTTCAAGTGTCGGAAAATATGTAGATATTTTTGAAAAAGAATTCGCAGCATATGTTGGAAGTAAATATGCCATTGCAACAGTGAACGGAACATCTGCACTTCATATCTCTTTACTTCTAGCAGGTGTAAAACAAGAGGATGAAGTCATCACTCAGCCGCTAACTTTTATTGCTACGTGCAACGCCATAAATTACTGTGGTGCCACCCCTGTTTTTGTAGATGTTGATTTGAATACTATGGGACTAAGTCCAGAATCATTGCAAACATTTTTAGAAAACACATGCAAAGTTCAAGAAAACAGATGCATCAACAAAACAACAGGTAAAACTATAAAAGCATGTGTACCAATGCATACCTTTGGACACCCTTGCCGAATTGATGAAATACAAATCATTTGTGACCAATGGCATATCGTATTAGTCGAAGATGCGGCTGAATCTCTCGGAAGTTATTACCGAGAAAAACATACTGGAACCTTTGGCAAACTCGGCGCTTTCAGCTTTAACGGCAATAAAATTATTACCAGTGGAGGGGGAGGGGTCATAGTTACGGATGATGCTGACTTGGCTGCTCAGGCTAAGCACATCACCACAACGGCTAAAATACCTCATAAATGGGAATATGTTCACGATGAAATCGGCTACAATTATCGTCTTCCAAATCTCAATGCTGCCTTATTGGTTGCACAACTTGAAAAGTTAGAAACTTTTTTAGAGAATAAAAGAGAATTAGCCCGTATTTATGAAAATTTCTTTTCTGATAAGCCTATCTCTTTTGTGAAAGAAGTAGAAAACTCCCATTCAAATTACTGGCTTCAAAGCATCTTGCTTCCCGACAGAGATCAAAGAGACAAATTTCTAGCCTTTTCAAATGAAAACGGTGTAATGACAAGACCGATTTGGACACTGATGACTCGGCTGGAAATGTTTAAACAATGCCAAACAACTAATCTATCTAATGCAATCTGGCTAGAAGACAGAATTGTCAATATACCAAGTAGTGTAAGAATATGAAAAAGCCTATTTTAATCATCGGTGGGGGCGGTCATTGCAAAGCACTCATTGATGTCATTGAACAAGAAAATAAATATATAATTGCCGGAATTATTGATAAAAGAGAGTTAGTAGGACAAAAAATTTTCGGTTACAAAATTATCGGATGTGATGATGATTTACCGCTCTTCTATGAGCAATACAAAAAAGCGGCGATTGCGGTAGGACAAATACGCTCCAATACGATTAGAATTAAACTTTTTAATCTTCTAAAGCAAATCGGATATTCTATGCCAGTTATCATCTCCCCAACTGCTTACGTCTCTCCATATGCTTCCATCGAAGAGGGAACCGCCATAATGCATCATGCACTTGTAAATGCCGATGCAAAAATAGGAAAAAATTGTATTATTAATTCCAAAGCGCTTATAGAACATGATGCCATTATAGAAGATCATTGCCATATCTCGACAGGAGCTATCATTAACGGTGGGGCAACGGTACGTGAAAACTCTTTTGTCGGAAGCAACAGTGTCTGTAAAGAATATGTGGAATTAAATGGATTTATCAAAGCGGGGAGTGTCATAAAATGAGTATTTTTGTCATTGCCGAAGCCGGAGTTAACCATAATGGTAGTATCACTTTAGCCAAGCAGCTCATCGATGTTGCCTCTG
>Ga0209016_1002828_pt1 | contig 10999 bp, 10 predicted proteins | sample EPASupsiteSAE305_FD_187265 | JGI IMG/M metagenome (GOLD analysis project Ga0209016, IMG submission 187265) | Bioremediated contaminated groundwater microbial communities from EPA Superfund site, New Mexico - SAE3-05 (SPAdes) (version 2) | ecosystem: Environmental > Aquatic > Deep subsurface >...
AGGTCCTAAACTTGGGTTTTGTGCGACATCACCACCAACAATAATTGCAAATACAAGACCCACAATACCAATAATAGAAGCTTCAAGAATACGACCTGGGCGAATAAAGCGTAAGTAGATTCCCATGAAGAATGCTAATGGAATGGTAAAGGCAACAGTAAATGTACCCCAAGGGCTGTGTGTAAGTGCTTTAACAACAACCATTGCAAGAACTGCCAAGATAATGATCATAATCATGAAACATGCAATAAGTGCAATGATACCTGGGATGGTTCCCATTTCTGTCTTAACGAGATCACCGAGCGATCTACCATCACGACGTGTAGACACAAATAAGACCATATAGTCTTGTACCGCACCTGCTAAAACAACACCGATTAAGATCCAAAGCATACTTGGCAAATAACCCATTTGTGCTGCTAAAACAGGACCAACTAATGGACCTGCACCCGCGATCGCTGCAAAGTGGTGGCCAAAGAGAATAACTTTGTTGGTTGGGACATAATCAAGTCCATCGTTATGACGAAACGCTGGTGTCATACGTGTTGCATCTACTTTTAAAACCTTGTCCGCAATGTAAAGGCTGTAAAAGCGGTATCCAATCAAATAAACACACACTGATGCTGTAAGCACCCACATAGCATTGATCGATTCACCTCGATTTAATGCAATATAGCCAAACGCAATAGCGCCTAAAATGGCTACAAATACCCAAGCTATCCTTGAAGACGCGCTTGTACTGTTCGCTGTCATATCTTACCTCCGTATAAAATTTACACTCGTAGAACACAAAAGTTATTACTTAGGAAACTCTCCACTTCCTAAGACGGTAAAAGTTAGCATATCTTCTTTTAGATTAGCTTTAATTGGAGGCATCTTTAATAAAAGATAATGTATTTGTTTCAAAAAGTGGTAAATGCGATAAATAGGGAACTTTAACCAAATTGAGACTAAGCTAAAAAATGTTTTTTAGGGCGTATATTTTAAGGTTTGAGAAGATAATCATTTTATGCACGGAACGTTTCTTGTATAGACGTAATTGAGGGTTGTTTTTAAAGCACGTCAATTTTATGTGAGGTACACAATGCGTTTTACTCATGCTACGCCTGAAGCAACGTATGGTTTTGCTAAACGTTTCGCGCACTATAAGGATTTTTACACAAAATATGATGGGTTTATTTTTTCTAAACTTGGTTTTGGAACGTTTAAAAAAGAGCCTTACAAAGAGGAAAATTATACATTTGATTATAAAGATGCCCTAAAAACAGCCATTCGAGGTGGTATCAATGTCATTGACACGGCGATTAACTACCGTTACCAACAAAGTGAGCGTGAAATTGGCGAAGTTCTAAAAGAGTTGATACACAGTGGTGAAATCAAAAGAGAAGAGCTGATTATTTGTTCAAAAGGTGGTTTTATCCCATTAGATTTTCCCTTTCCAGAAAATCCCTATGAGTGGATAAATGAGCATATCATTCAAAAAGGTTTAGCAACTTCTATGGATATTGAGCTCGACCAACACTGTATGACACCCGCTTTTTTGAAAGCCTCTTTAGATCGCTCTCTTGCAAACTTACAGGTAGAGTGTTTAGATATCTATTTTTTACATAATCCAGAAACCCAACTGACACGTATAGGATATAGACAGTTTCTGATAGATTTAGAAGCTATTTTTACTGCGTTTGAAAAGAGTGTGAGCGAAGGCAAAATCAAATCATATGGTATCGCGGTATGGAATGCTTTTATCTATGATGAAAACAATAGCGAGTACATTAACCTTGAAGACGTTTATGATGTTGCCAGAAAAGTAGGCGGTGCAAACCATCATTTCAAATACATACAGATACCTTTTAATCTTGCCAAAACACATGCATACAGTGTCGCAAACCAAAAAATGTCTGATGGCAACTACTACACGCTTTTACAAGTTGCCTATAAACTGGGGATTGGCGTAATGAGTAGCTCTTCATTGTTGCAGATGCATCTTTTCAAAAAACCGTTTAAGCCTGAAATTGGGTATTTGCTTGATTCTAAAATGGAACTTCAAAGCGACATACAGCTAGCTTTGCAGTTTGTACGCTCAACCAGAGGGATCGTAACGTCACTCTTTAGTACAAGCTCAAGTGAGCACGTCAGCAGTAATCTTAGCATCGCTTCTGTGAATGCGACCAATACAACCAAATACAATCTTCTTTATAAAGTGGAGCGATAACATGACATACGACGTAATAGTCATTGGCTCAGGCATTGCAGGTCTTATGGCCGCAATTGAAGCAAAGAGCGAAACCAACAGTGTTGCCATCATCACGAAAAGCAACATCTTTAAATCCAATAGTGCGGTAGCCAGTGGCGGTATCAATGCTGTTTTAGATGAAAATGATGAAGCAGAGATTCAAAAGCATTGTGATGACACCATGAAAAGCTCTAAAGACTTAGGGGATAAAAAAGCCATTAGCTATCTATGCCATCAAGCACCACTTATTATAAAAAAGCTTGTTGAATACGGTGTTGAATTTGACCGTGATGAACATGGCAAGATACTTCAAAGAAGCTTTGGCGGTGGAAGTTCTAAACGTACCTGTTTTGTAGGCGACAGTACGGGCTCAGCCATTACACAAGTGTTGATTAAAAAAGCCAAATTGGTGGGCGTTGAATTTTTGGTAAATCATTTTGTGATGGACATTACCAAAATTGAAGAGTATGTGAGTGGCGTAGTTACGCTTAAGAAAATTGACTCAACAGTTACGGTGTATCCTGCCAAAGCGGTGGTGTTTGCTGGTGGTGGATATGCTGGGATTTATCGGGGGTTTAGCACGAACGCTCAAGATTGTACGGGAGATCTTTTAAGTGTGGCACTCAGGGCTGGAATGAGTCTCAAAGATATGGAGTTTGTTCAGTTCCATCCAACAGGATTTGCTAAGACAAGTTACTTGGTTTCCGAAGCCGCTCGTGGTGAAGGAGGGCATCTTGTTAACTCTAATGGTGAGCGTTTTGTCGATGAACTAGGCACTCGCGATGTGCTTGCACGAGCCATTTTTGAGCAGATGAGAGCTGGGAGAAAAGTTTATCTTGATATGCGGCACATCTCAAAAGAGATACTAGAAACACGCGTCCCCTCTTTGTATAAAAATGCGTACAATCAAGTATGCATAGACCTTTCCACCGAGCTTTTAGAAATTAAACCCGTAGCACATTACAGTATGGGTGGCATCGCCTCATCCATGACATCAAGTGAACTAAAAGGACTTTTTATTTGCGGTGAAAGTGCTGCTCTTGGAGTACATGGAGCAAATCGTCTTGGTGGAAACTCTCTCTTAGAAGGAGCTGTTTTTGGTGAACTTGCAGGGAAAAAAGCAAAAGAGTATGCCTTCAATAAAGAATTTCTACCAATTGACTATAGCGTAGTGATCAAAAATATGGATTTGGTGCAGCGAATTTTTGATGGAGATTGTACGAAAAACTTTAATGCCATGCGTATCTCTGTCGGAAAAATTATGTTTGATAAAGCAGGTATTTTTCGTAATGAAGTCTCTTTACAAGAAGCTTTTGACTATATGAAATACCTCCGCTTAGAATCAAATACCTTGCACTGTATCGATAAAGGAAAGCACAATAATGTGGAATTAATCTCTATTCTAGAGCTACGCAATGCACTAGAGCTTAGTGAAGCCATCATCCTCTCTGCGATGAAACGGTGTGAAAGTAGGGGTGCGCATTATAGAGAGGATTTTCCTTTTATACTTAAAGAAGGAAATGCGCATGTTCTCATCAAAGAGCTACAAAAAGGCTTCTTTAAAGTCCACTATGAAGAGAGTGGTTTAACAAAGTGGCTCAAAAAAATCTTAACATAAGGAAACAGCATGGCAAAAGTAATGCTCAGAGAAGAGGGCGGTGAAACCTGTTTTTATATCGCGAAAAAAGATATGGAAGAGACTATCGTCAAAATGGAATTTGAAAGTGACGCGATGTGGGGCGGAGAAGTGGAGTTAAGTAATGGAGAAATATGGTGGATCCAACCTGGTCCTAAAAAACTTCCTAAAGAAGAAGTCTGCAAAAAGTTGTCTGATTAAAATATGAACATAAAAATTGAACATTAATTGTTCATCTTTAACTATAATATTTTAAACAGAAGAAGGAGTGAAAATGGTTGCGTTTGATGCTAAGTGTGGGGACTGCCTCACCACCAGAGAACTGATGACACTCTATGAAACAGCCACAGTGGTCTCAAACTCCTTGGATTTGGTTGCTTCTCTTGAAAAAGCTCTGTTGATTTTAAAAAATCGTTTACACTTGGAAAAATGTGTCATTCATACGTTAAACGATGAAAATCTTTTAACGGTTTATGCCTGTATTGATTTTAGCAAGCATCAAAAAGAGCTTGCAACGTATAAATTAGGCGAGGGTGCGACAGGCTTCGCAGCAGAGAGTAAAGAGCCAGTTGTCATTGAAAATTTACATAACGATATGCTTTTTCTTAATAAATCAGGCAATCGTGACCAAAATGCCATTTCATATATCGCTGTACCTATGTTGGTCGATCAAGAAGTGATTGGCGTTTTGGGTGCGAGCATCACCAAAACAACAGCGATTGATTTTGAAAGTACGATTCGTGTTCTGACCATTTTAAGCTCTATATTTGCGCAATCTATAAGATCGCACGACATTAATCTCAAAGAAAAAGAGCGTCTAAAAGAGCTCAAGCTCTACTATAAAATGGAATGGGACTCAAAAGTTCACAATTTTGGTGACATCATTGGTGAAAGTCCTAAAATGAAGCAAGTCTATAATGTGGTTGAGCGCATCGCTGAGAGTAACGTAACGGTTCTCGTTCGAGGCGAAACAGGCACAGGAAAAGAGCTGGTCGCAGCAGCCATTCATAAACGTTCCAAACGCAAGGATGAGCCCTTTGTCAAACTCAACTGTGCAGCAATTACCGATACGCTCATTGAGAGTGAGCTTTTTGGGCATGAAAAAGGTGCCTTTACCGATGCAAAAGAGGCACGAAAAGGTCGCTTTGAACTAGCTGATGGCGGAACACTCTTTTTAGATGAGATTGGCGATATTTCAGCCTCTGCACAAGTGAAACTGCTTCGTGTCTTACAAGAACGAGAGTTTGAGCGCGTGGGAGGGAGTAAGACCATTAAAGTCAATGTTCGCTTGGTAGCAGCAACCAATCGAAATCTTGAAGAAATGGTTAAAAATGGGACATTCAGAGAAGATTTGTATTATAGGCTCAATGTCATTCCTATAGATTTACCACCGCTTCGTGAACGTGGAAATGATATAGCGCTTTTGGTGAATTTCTTTTTGCAAAAATCGATGAGTAACCATAAAAAGCGGGTGATTATCACCGATGAAGCGATGGAAATACTCTGTCAATACACATGGCCTGGAAATGTGCGTGAACTTGAAAATACCGTGGAACGCATTGTTCTCATGGGAAGCGAAGATGGTATCAGTGCGGATGAAATGTTACTACTGCTTCCAGCCTTTAATCAAAAATTAATGTGCCAACGAAGGATTATGAGTGAAGAAGAGTGATTTAGAAGCACACATTAAAAGTGGCAATGTAGTTCCTTTCCTTGGAATGGGCGTTTTTAAAGAGACAAAAACAGACGATGGTGATCAGATCCCATTTGACAGTGACTCTATGATCCTAAGCCTTAATGGTGGACGTGCGATGTCGCCACGATTGATGTATGAGTACTCTCGTGCCGCGATGAGTTTGGAACAGCGAAAAGGTCGTGCTTTTATCGAGCAGATGACACATCATATTTTCACGCACAAGCCTTATCCTATGCCAGAAGCATATCAATGGCTTCAAACATTAATGCCCCAATATGTCGTTGATCTTAATTTGGATGATTCGCTTTTGAAACTTTATGCCGATGTCAATCACTTTTTAATTACAGGGGTCAGTCGCATTATGGCAGGGTATGATCGCTTTATTGTCTATGCGTATACGGCAAGCACAAAAGAGTATCACCCTGTTGAAAAAGAGATGCTTAACCCTTTGCTTCCCATTTTGTTTAAACCATTAGGGTGCACAGTGCCTGATAAAAATTTTATTATCTCTGATGCAGACTTTGTAGATTGGTTGACTGAAGCTATGGGTGGTTATGCATTGCCTCCTTTTCTAAAGACCTATAAAAACAGTAAAAGTTACCTTTTTTTAGGCATTGATTTTAACAGAGATACATATCGTATGGTTGCCAATGAGATCACTTTAGGGCTTGAGGGAGGATATTTGGTCAACGATAAAGAAAAAGTAAGTAAAAAAGAGGAAAAGTTTCTAAACTCTCATAGTATCGAAAAGTTAGATACTACATTAGAAGCGTTTTTAAGGGGTGAGTAACACCCCTTAAGTGTGTTACTCTTCGATAGCAACTTCTACAGGATCGCTTTCCCAAATACCATGTTTTGTACAGTAGCTTTGTGCAACAAGTGTAAGTTTTTTACCACTTGGAACAATGGTAAATGTTACTTCTGCTTGTCCTTTTTTATCTTGTCCACCAAGTGTTCCAGAAACAAAATCAGCACGTGCTAAAAGAACATCTCCATTGTAAAGTTGTACGTTTGCGATGTAGTGATCAAAATCATCTGGATGTGTATAAGCATTACCAACTTTTACAGTAACTTTAAAGGGTGCATGTTGCTTCGCAACTTTCTCACAGGTGATAAACGGAGAGTGTCTATCGATATAATCTTTACGTGCTTCTCTTTCAACAGTGTCAATATCAACATAACGATTGATTTTTGGCATTTAGAACTCCTTTTTAATATTAAGTTTTGAAATGATATTAAATTCTCACACAAATGTCTCTTAAGAAAGAGAGAGAATATGTCTTATTTAGATTGATTTAAGGAGTAGCGGTCAACTACTCCTTGAAAGATGTTTTATATAAGGGAAATAGCCACTTTGTGTTGATCGAGTCCAATAGCTTTTTTACTGGTCTCGCCAAAGGCTAAGAGAAGGAGTTCTGCAAGGCTTAGGACACTTAATCCAATTTCTCTTCCAGAAATTTTTTCAAGCTCTTTTTGGTAAAAGTCGAACATAATAAAGCTTCTTGCATCACACACGAGCACAAAATCAGCGGCGTTGTCAAACATATCAAGCATTGCTTTTGCAGCTAGTTTTTTTGCAAGCGAAGAGGAAGCATCATAGACTTCAAAGCCATCGCTCTCATGGCTACTTTCATGCTTGACGCATTTAAGTTGTACAGAATCAAGTAAGCGTGTTACAAGTTCTTCTTTGCGGTATTTTCTAGCTCTGCATGCATTCGAGCCAAAGAAAAGCGCTGCTTGGAAATTTCCAAATGGATGTTTCACTAAACTTGTTAGTTTTTCAGTATCCATTTCCTCTAATTCCTCTAAAAGAAGTTGTTCTAAGGAGACCACTTGAACGTCTAAATTAAGAGAAAGGTTATGTTTTTCCAAACGTCCAGCAATTTCAAATTTGAGATTTGCATCGTTGATGAGCATATCTTTGGTTTGCGCATGGCTGATAAAAGAGCTTTGCTCAAAACAGAGAATATCACGTTTTTGGTCAGCGGCAAGGGTAAGATTGTACGCATAATGCTCTAGAAATTTTAGTTTATCTAAGCCCATAAATTCGCTTCCAAGATCTGCTTTCGCCCCTTTGAAAGAGGGTGCGTCAATGCCTAAAAGTTCAATGAGTTTTCGAGCAGCAGTTATCATTGGAGCTGTTTTTTCACGCTGGATCAGCGTATCAAAAAGAAAATAATTTTTCATGGCTTCTCCTTACAAAAGTTCGATGTGATGTGAAAATTTTTCAACAAGTGTGTTTGGATAAGGTTTTAGTTTCATCACTTCATTTTTAAGTTCAGTGATTTTCTTTTCAACATCCGCACCACAAGGGTAAATTTTCTTACACAACTTTACATGTAAAAAGATGCCAGTGTGTTCATTGGCAACAACTTCAAGGATCTCACGTTTACGTTCAGGATGTTTATGAATCATGTCATACGCAAAAGCAAACAGAGCGTCACCTTGGAAACCTTCATGCAAATCAAGAACGCTTGAAGCATAATGATAAATCATATAGTGCTCAAACAATGGTCTGTCTTTGCCATCAACATAAGCGTCTAAAAGATCAAAACGCTCATAAAAATCGTCTGTATTGATGATCATATCTTTTGTTGCACGTTTAGTGCTTAATGGCTCTAATGTAAGTGAGTTACCAAAAGAGTTAATGATACCATCTAATGAAACATTGCTAAAAAGCGCTTTACCATTAATTTTTAAAGCAGCAAGGTCACCTTTTGGATAATCAAAACTGCCATCTTCTGTTTTTATTTTGGCTAAAAGATCATTAACACTAAGACTACGATCAATCGTAATAAAATGTTTTTTATAGTAGGGCAAAAAATCCGTTTTAGCGTCAAAACGAAAGACGCTGAGGGCGAGTTTACACTCCATAACTTAGGGCTCCTTTTAGATGTGTTACTTGATTCTAGCGCAAGATTACTTGTAAGATTCTGTTACTTAAAAGTTAACTATAACACGTATTGAGCTAAGTGTGTTCAATGTTACATTTTTGTGATGATAGAGCCTAATGGCTTCTTAATGCACAACATCATACAATAAGAAATTCCTATACGAAGTTTAAGAGCGGAGTAACATGTCAAAAGAGGCGTTTTTTATCTCTGGATTTTCGAGTAAACATATTGGCGATGATGGAGCTATTATCAACAATCATCAGGTCTATTCTAAAGACCTTTTTTGTGAAGATATACACTTCAAACGCTCATGGATGCGCTTATCGCAAATTGCTGAAAAAAGTATGCTGGTCAATATCTCTGATGCGATTGCAATGAATGCAAAACCTAAATGGGCGATGATTGGTGTAGTTATTCCTAAGCATTTTAGTTATGCAGAATTGCAAGAACTTTCCGCAAGTTTTCAAAATACAGCTAAGCAGTATGACATGGAAATTATTGGAGGAGATACAACCGCTGGTGAAAAGTTAATGATTTCTATCAGTGTTATCTCTGAACTTCAAGGCAAAGCGCTGTATCGTAAAAATGCAAAAGTGGGTGATTTGGTAGCATTTACAGGTCAACTGGGTGCGTCATACAAAGAACTGACTCGGTTGTTACGTGGAGGAAGCATCAGTAAACAGTCACGTTTTATGAAACCTGAGCTAAAAGCTGATTTTGTGTATAAGGCATCGAAACATTTACATGCTGCTATGGATATTTCAGATGGACTATCCAAAGACCTCTCGAGACTTCTTAAGGCAAGTGGTAATGTAGGCTTAAACGTCAAGCATCCTATGTCTAAACGCATACTGTGCAGTGGTGAAGAGTATGAGATGCTCTTTAGTTTTGATGCCCGAAAAAAGGGCATTATTAAACGTATTGCCAAACAGACACGTACCAAAATCACGATCGTAGGAAAAATAGCACGCAAACGTTATGTGTGCCATTGTAAAGAACACCATTTTTGATTTTTACACGCTTTGCAAGCCAAGCTTGAAAACTACATAAAGCTAGCCTCTGTGAGGCAGAAACATTTGAAGGATAGTTATGATTAGACAATTTTTTCTCACCCATTCGCCTATTAGTGCGATGTTTACCAAAAATAGCAGTGATTTCGTAGTCAATGAAATTCCTCTTTATCCTTTTAGTGGTGAGGGTGAACATTTGGTGTTGCATGTGCGCAAAAAAGACCTTACCACATGGGATATGTTGCAGTATTTAAGTGAAGTAACAGGGTGTAAAGTACGTGATTTTGGCTATGCAGGTTTGAAAGACAAAGATGGTATGACCACACAATACATTTCGCTTCATAAAAGTTACGAGCCAAAACTAGCAAACTTTACACACGATAAAATCAAAATTTTAGATAAAACGTACCATAACAATAAAATCCGAACAGGGCATCTTAAAGGTAACCGTTTCTTTGTTCGCCTCAAAAAAGTCAATCCTATTGATGCGAGAAAACTCCAAGATGGACTTAAAAAAATTGCAAAAGAGGGTTTTCCAAACTTCTTTGGGTACCAGCGTTTTGGCATTGATGGCGATAACTACCTTAAAGGAAAAGCGATTTTAGAGGGTAAGCGCAAAGAGAGAAATCCTAAAATGAAAGAATTTTTCATCAATGCGTATCAGAGTTACCTTTTCAATAATTGGCTCTCAAAACGTATCGAAATTAGCCGTTTACTTGAAGAGTTTAATCTCTCCGATGCAACACGAGCAACGAATTTACCAAAAGAGATGGTCGAAGGTCTGAAAAAACAACCTCAGTTTTTTAAACTGCTTCATGGTGATGTGTTGCACCATTATCCTGCTGGCAAAGCGTTTGTGTGCGAAAATGTAGAAGAGGAATTACCACGCTTTTTAGAGCGGGGTATTACTATCGCAGGCTGGCTTGTGGGTGGCAAAAACATCAGAGCTGAGTACGAAGCAGGTGTTATAGAGCAAGAAATGTTTAAAGAAAGTGAGCCTTTTTTAGACAAAATTAACGGTTCAAGACGCTTTGCTTGGAGCTTTGCAGAGGATGTTGAGGGCGTTTATAAAGAAGAAGAAGCATGGTTTGAAATGCACTTTTCATTACCTAAAGGTTCCTATGCAACCGTCATTATAGAAGAGCTAATAAAAGTTTCGCTATAATCTATCCTTCAAAAGGTACAGTAGGTGATTGCTTGAGCATTTTGCTTAAGAGGAAAGTCCGGGCTGCATGTGAGACATGGTTCCGTCTAACGGACGGCTAGGGTAACCTAAGGGATTAGTGCAACAGAGAGTAAACTACCTAGAATTTTCTAGGAAAAGGTGAAACGGTGGGGTAAGAGCCCACCAGTGCTTTGAGTAATTAAAGCAGCTATGTAAACCCAACCTGCAGCAAGAAGGGATGGTTTTGGTCTCACACACGATAAACCCTTCGCTAGAGGTCTATCGTAAGATAGATCGTAGATAAATAATCACCCACGACAGAACCCGGCTTATCGCTGTACCTTTTGTCAACAAAGCCTAAAAAA
>Ga0209016_1002837_pt1 | contig 10977 bp, 9 predicted proteins | sample EPASupsiteSAE305_FD_187265 | JGI IMG/M metagenome (GOLD analysis project Ga0209016, IMG submission 187265) | Bioremediated contaminated groundwater microbial communities from EPA Superfund site, New Mexico - SAE3-05 (SPAdes) (version 2) | ecosystem: Environmental > Aquatic > Deep subsurface >...
AGGAGCTATTGTTGAGATCCTTACTCCTAAAGGCGAAACATTGGTGCAACTTGCAGCCTCAGCATTTGAGAATGATAAAGGCGAAGATAAATCTAAGTATTTAGCTGATGTGCCTCAGGTATTCGATATTGGAGAAGTAAGAGCACGTCTTACTACAGCATTTGACAGTTCTGTATGGAAAGAGCAATCAGAACGTTGTCTTGGTTGCGGTGCATGTGCATTTGTTTGTCCAACCTGTGCTTGTTTCGATATTCAGGAAGATGCCCACGGCTCTAAAGGAAAGCGCATCCGTTGCTGGGATTCATGCGGATTCTCTTTATTCACTTTGCATACATCAGGACACAATCCTCGTGCCGTGCAAAGTCAACGCTGGCGTCAACGCATTTTGCATAAGTTCTCTTATATGCCCGATCGCCTCAGCGTATTTGGTTGTACAGGCTGTGGACGCTGTTCACGCGCTTGTCCGGTAGATATGAATATACTTGAACACATAACTTCAATTGCAAAAAAATGAGCGAACAAAATATATATCTTCCATACCTGATGACCATTGATAAGATTACCAATGAAGCTCCGGGTGTGAGAACTTTCAAATTGAAATTTCAAAACGAAGAAGAGGCTAATGCATTTAATTTCAAAGCCGGACAGTTTGGTGAATATTCTGCTTTCGGTGAGGGAGAATCTACTTTCTGTATAGCCTCATCCCCTACTCGTAAGGGATATATTGAATGTACTTTCCGTGAAACAGGAAAGGTAACCTCGGGACTTGCCGACCTTGAAGAAGGTAGTACCATGGGGTTTCGCGGACCTTTTGGTAACACATTCCCAATGGACGAATGGAAAGGAAAGAGCCTGGTATTTATTGCCGGAGGTATCGCCTTGCCACCAATGCGTTGTGTAATCCAGAACGCACTCGATCTTCGTGAAAACTTTAAGGACATCACTATCGTTTACGGTGCAAAATCTGTGAACGACCTTGTTTATAAAGACGAACTAAAGGAATGGGCCGACCGTCCGGATGTAAATCTTGTAACTACAGTAGACCCGGGAGGCGAAACTCCCGACTGGAAAGGTGAAATTGGATTTGTTCCTTCTGTAGTTGAAAAGGCTGCTCCATCTCCAGAGAATACCATTGCTATTGTATGTGGTCCTCCTATCATGATTAAGTTTACCTTCCCTGTATTAGAGAAGCTAGGCTTTAAGGATGATCAGATTTACACTACATTGGAAAACCGTATGAAGTGTGGTGTTGGTAAATGTGGCCGTTGCAACGTAGGCAAACTTTATGTATGCAAAGACGGTCCTGTATTCAGCAAAGAGCAATTAAATAACATTCCTGCTGAAGAATATTAATCGTTTTACGATTCCTTATAAGCAACAAAGCGGAGACAGTGCTAAACATTGTCTCCGCTTTTTGTTTTTAAACTCAAAACGTATTATATGACAGTTTAAAAGATAAAATTATTTTTGTATAAAATTATCAAGTAAATTAATCCACTATAATTAAAATATACATAACTTTGAATCTGAAAATAAAATACACATAGAAATAAATTATAAAAAACTGATTACCAATCTATTAATAAAACATCACCATCTATAAACACTACAACCATGAATGAATCAGGCATAAAAGAATTAATAAAAAAAGAGAAAAGACCAAGAAAAAAGATAACTACTATCGCAATCTATGCTATAATAACAATAATAGTTGCATTGATTGCAATTGACATTTATAGCAGTCGAGACGACATTGTTGCCGGTTTTAAATATGGTTATCAAGAGGGTTTAAATATGAAATAGAAGTGACCTTGCCATATGATATATACCGATAAAACAAAAAGCTTCTCAATAAAAAAAATAAATAAATACATAAGAGATTCCAGGACTGTTTCTTCTATACTAATTGTTGGATCAATTTTAAGTTCTATATATTTCATAGTATGGATTATTTCATACAAAATTCTAAACGGTTGGGATATAGTTCTTGACGGTGACCCCAACGCTTCGCTTTTGAAAGGACCACTTTATATAACAGTTTTAGAAGCCATGATTATTGGCCCTATAATAGAAACATTAATTTTTCAAAAGTTTCTCTATTTTATCGCCACATTATTCGGTTGGTTCAGGCATAATAAATGTAGAATTGTAATATTGGGCACTTTTATTTTTGGCTTAGCACATTTTTTCACTCTATTATATATTATCACAACAGCAATAACCGGAGCTTTCTTTATGTATTTGTATGTTATCAAACAACATAGACATGCATACTGGAGTGTTGTTATGCTACATTCAATGATTAATGGACTAGCTATTTTTCTTAGCTATTTTGAATAACAATAGAAATAAAATGAACTACTATATATCAATAAAACACATAATATTATTTCTTCTTTTTATTTTTATATTCGGACAAGCTAATATCAATGCGCAATCAATAACTATTTCCGGCACAATAACCAATGCAGAGAAAGGATCAAAAGCTACTAATATAAGTGTCTTTGTAAAACATCCTAGAGTTGGAACAATTTCCGACAGCAAAGGATATTTCAAGTTGAATCTTCCATCTTCATGCTTTAAAAAGTATCTATACTTCACCGGAGTCGGCTTTCAAAAAGATAGTATACTCATTTCTAGTAGTTCGTCATTAAATATAAAGCTGATGCCACAAGCATATACTTTAAAAGAAATCTATATTATGCCAGACAGTACTCTACATACTCTTTTACGCAAGGCATATCTTAGAATACCAGAAAACTATCCTACAAAGCCTTCATTATATAAAGGTTTTTATAGAGAAAGTGTACAAGATGAAAAATACCAGCAAGTATATCTTGCGGAAGCTATGCTTTCTATCTACAAAGATTCTTATAATAAAAAGAGTGCGGAATCCGGAGAAGTTGAAATTCTGAAATCAAGAAAGAAAGAGTTTAAAGACATTGGAATTCTATATTATGCCGGACCATTCTCTGCCATAGAGGACGATGCCGTTTTGCAGCGAAGAAGCTACATCAATCCTCAGCATTTCAAAAAATATAAATATAAGTTCAATGGGATAAAAGAATCTGAGGGAAAGAACTTTTATGACATTTCTTATACTAACGCCAAAAAGGATACAACTGGTATTAAAGGAAGAATACTAATAGACACAAAAAGTTTGGCATACGTATATTTTGAAAGAGATCATGAGAATTATCAAACTTCAAATTTTAGAATCAAAGGTATTGAATCTCATTCAAAAGTTACTTATGAAAAGCAGAATGATAAATACTTCCTTAAGCAATATGAATATAATAACATTGAAAAGAATCTATTGAACGGGAAATATATTTATTCTACTATCGATTATGTTACTACTGATATAAAAACAGACTCTGTAAAACCAATACCTTTTGAAAGAAGACTGGGATACTTCGAGCCATTTATGCCTAAGACTGAGAACTATGATAAAAAAGGATGGACAGGTTATGGTGAACTAAATAATACAGTTTCGCCAAACACTGAATTTCAGTTTTCAAACTCTACAGCGGAGGAGCTTTTCAATAGCAAAAGCAACAAGAAGATAAAATTTACAGATCGTTTATTAAGAACCTTGCTAAAACTTAATTTTGAGTATGGTCTCTCATTTAATCCGGTAAGTATCAACAACAATAATTATAACTTTACTTTTAATCCTGGGAGCAGCTCGCAACCATTTTCCATTGTAAAACAACAGTCTTCTAAAAAAGAAACAGTTGTAATTCAACAGCAGGTAGGATATCGGTTAAATAAGAATTTCAATTTATTCCTGAGAGCTACAACTGATTGCTTTAATAATGATATTTCATCTGACGGAATAGATTACGGCATTGCATTCAGAAAGAACTTAAAAAGTACCGGTCGTCCACTCTTCTTTGAATCTTCAATAGCTTACTGCTCTAAAGATTATTTCGTAAATCTAGGAACATATAGTAATCCCACTTCATTTCACTTTGGAGGGGAGAAGATTGATGCAAGAAGGATTGCATTTGCTTATGGATTGCAGCAAAAAACAATCGCTCCTCAAATAGCTTTTTCAAAAAGGATTAGTCGGTTTGCCAGTCTGAAGTTATTTGGGACTTACAACCTCCCCATTAGCACAAAGAAAGCATTCAGGATAGAAGAAAAGAGTGGATTCTTTCTTTCAAGAAAGAGTGCAATAGTCGGTTTTGAGAACAATAAGTCTATAATTAACAACAGCGAACAGGATATTTGGAATTCATTGAAGATTAACCGTTTTCAGGTGGGATTTACAATCACTTTGCTTTAACATAAAAAAGATGCATAACACTATTAAATTTTTCAGAATCTATCTAACCATAATCCTCATTTTAAGTTTCCAACACAGTATGGGCCAAAACCTGGTTCTTATTGATTCAGAAACACATAAACCAATTCCTTTTGCGAACATAATCTCAAACGACGGCAAACTGGTAGGATTATCTGACATCAATGGAGCGTTGAGCAAAACCAAATTACTCAAATACAATAACCAATTAACCATTCAGCATGTTTCTTACGAAAATTGCCTTATCTCTTCTAAACTTCTTGAAAAGAAAGATACCATAGAAATGAATAAGCGCCAGAATCTTCTGCCAGAAATTATGGCAATACCCGGGAAGAATAAAGCATATGATTATACAGTTCTTACAGGTTACTATAGGTGTTATCAATTAGAAGATAGTATTGCTAAATATTATAAAGACAGAATAATTGAATTTTATATTCCTAAAGCAGGAAAAGATATAAAAAGGATAATTTTAAACAGTCGATCCTTTCAAAATAAAGAATTAATAGAAAAACAGAAAGCCAGAAAACTAATGGTAACAATCAACGGTGTTGTAATCCCCTATCTGGAAAGTGGAACAATTCTCAACGAGTTAAACCATCAATACTCTACAAAAACACAAAATAACGAACAACTAATTATTAAATCCGATTCTATAGTTGGAACAATCAGAACAGACAAGAATAATGGACTAACAAACATTAATGTCGACATGATTGCTCCGATGAAAGAAGAAATACATAGTCTTTTCAATTACTCATCCAGAATAACAAATATTAATATCTCAGAGAACTATTCTGGCGAAGATATTTCATCAATTACCAAGTCAGATCTTGAAAGTAGAAAAGAATATAGAAAACTCTTTTTCAAACATAAAAAAGATAAGGCAGAAACTGCAATCGACATCATTTCAGAACTATATATTGTGAATAAAGATTATGCTACTAAAAATGAATATAAAAAACGGAAGAATATATCTAATCAGTCAAATAGCATTTATCTTTTTTCCAATGAATATTGGAATGACCTAAGCAAATATAACATACCTCAATTAGGTGAGCCTATTCAAATATTACTAAACAACAAATTAATAAAAGAATAACATTATAATCTCACATTACCAATTATAGAATTCTCCGTCCACCCGGATGTACAGACCTCCTACACCCGGATCTACCCCAAAGGTACACCCGGGTGGACGCTCTTTTTACACCCGGGTGGAGATATACATTTCCGAGCTACTTTCCTGTATAACAAACACTTGTTTTGAAATAATAATACCAGAAATACAAAAGTGCTAGACTGCTAGACTACTGCTAGACTTCTTCAAGCATATCTAGCGGCTATATCTTATTCATTTACAATCCATTAAGCAACTACCGCTAGACTGCTAGATACATTTCCATTTTTCTGTTTTTATGAGAGAAAACCCGAGGGATAAAATTGCTTGTAGTATGGCAATATATTAAAATTAACAGACCGTTTTAAGTTAAAAAAGACCTGTTGAAAACTTACTGAAATATTTTTCTTAAAAAAAGTGGGGAATTGTGGAGAAATGTGTAATTTTACAATCTCAAACTATATAGTACACTTGATGGATCGATTTTTGGGTAATATTGAAGCCAAAGCGGATGTAAAAGGTCGTCTTTTTATTCCCGCTTTATTCAGGAAACAGCTACAGGCTGACGCCGAAGAAAGGCTGATTATGCGCAAAGATACCTATCAGGACTGTTTGGTTCTTTACCCCGAAAGTGTTTGGAATGAAGAACTTAACGAATTACGTGGACGCCTCAACAAATGGAATCCTACTCACCAGCAAATATTCAGGCAATTTGTTTCCGATGTAGAAATTATTACACCAGACAGTAACGGACGAATTCTTATTCCTAAACGTTATATGCAAATGGCCGGCATCACAATCGATGTCAGATTTATTGGAGTGGACAATACTATCGAAATATGGGCGAAAGCAAAGGCGGACAAACCGTTTATGAATCCCGAAGAGTTCGGCCGGGAGCTTGAAAAAGTAATGAACAATAAAGTTATTAACGAATTAAAACCACCAACAACAGAATGAACGAAGAAATAACATACCATGTACCGGTGCTCCTAAAAGAGAGTGTAGACGGGATGAATATCCAGCCCGGAGAGACGTATGTAGACGTAACTTTCGGTGGTGGCGGACATTCGAAAGAAATTTTAAGTCGCCTAGGTAAGAACGGCACACTCCTGGGATTTGATCAGGATGAAGATGCAGAAAAGAATATTGTGGACGATAAGCGTTTCATCTTTGTACGCAGTAACTTTCGTTACCTGCATAATTTTCTGCGTTATCACAACATCAACAAGGTAGACTCTATCCTAGCCGATCTGGGTGTTTCTTCTCATCACTTTGACGACAGTGAAAGAGGTTTTTCTTTCCGTTTCGATGGTAAACTGGATATGCGAATGAACAAGCGTGCCGGAATTACTGCAGCCGAACTGGTTAATACTTATGAAGAGGAACGTTTAGCTGATATTTTCTACTTATACGGCGAACTGAAAAACAGTCGCAAGCTGGCTTCGGTTATTGTAAAATCTCGTGCTTCAAAGCATATTGAAACCATTGAAGATTTTCTTTCCATTATAAAACCACTTTTCGGAAGAGAAAGAGAAAAGAAAGAACTGGCAAAGGTTTTCCAAGCTTTGCGTATTGAAGTAAATCAGGAGATGGAAGCATTGAAAGAGATGCTGCTTGCTGCTACCGAAGCATTGAAACCGGGCGGAAGACTGGTGGTAATTACTTATCATTCATTGGAAGACCGGATGGTGAAAAATATAATGAAGACTGGTAATGTAGAAGGTAAACAGGATCAGGATTTCTTTGGTAATCTGAATACACCATTCAGACTTGTAAACAACAAGGTAATTGTACCAAATGAAGAAGAGATTGTACGCAATCCACGTTCCAGAAGCGCCAAATTAAGAATTGCAGAAAAGAAATAGGAATTATGAACGAGAACGAAGAGATTAAAACAGAACAGACTCAGGAAAATGGCAACCGTAAGGATGCTAAGACTAAGGGTATGTCTCTAAAAAGTATTCTTGGAGGTGATATCCTGGCCAATGACTTTTTCCGTCGCCAGACAAAATTACTGGTTCTTATCATGGTTTTTGTGATTTTCTATATCAGTAACCGTTACTCGTGCCAGCAACAGTTAATTGAAATTGACCGTTTGGAACAGCAGCTTACTGATATTAAATACGATGCACTGACTCGTTCTTCCGAATTAATGGAAAAGAGCAGGCAATCGAGAATAGAAGAATATGTATCAACTCAGGAAAGTGAACTTCAAACAGCCACTAATCCTCCATATTTAATTAAGAAATAAAAAATGGCTGTTGATAAAAGAAGCATAATGACTCGTTACTTCTTCATCATTTTATTGATGGGGCTGGTTGGTGTTGCCATTGTTGTAAAGGCAGGTATTATTATGTTTGCCGAAAGACAATATTGGAAAGATGTGGCTGATCGTTTTGTTAAGGAGAATGTAATAGTTCATCCTAGCCGGGGAAATATTATTTCTGCCGATGGCAAATTAATGGCCAGCAGCTTACCGGAATATAAAATTTACATGGACTTTAAAGCTGGTGGAGAGGTAAAAGACAGCATTCTAAGAGACAGCATGAAAGTTATTTGTCAGGGACTTCACAAGATATTCCCCGATATGTCGGCTGTAGAATTTAAGGCTCACCTTCAGAAAGGAAGAAAAAAGGGAAGCAGAAGTTACCTTATTTACCCTAAACGAATCTCTTATATACAATATAAAGAGGTAAAGAGGTTACCGGTTTTCAACATGAACAAGTATAAAGGTGGTTTCCATGAATTAGCTTTCAACCAACGTAAAAAACCTTTCGGTTCACTGGCAACCCGTACTTTGGGAGATGTCTTTGCTGATACTGCTCAAGGTGCAAAGAATGGACTGGAACTTGCTTACGATACTATCCTGAAAGGTAAAAACGGAATTACTCACCGCCAGAAGGTGATGAACAAATACCTGAACATTACAGACGTTGCTCCTCAGGACGGACTTGATATTGTTACTACCATCGATGTAGGAATGCAGGATATTGCAGAAAAAGCATTATTGGACAAGCTGAAAGAAATTGATGCTAGTGTAGGTGTTGCCGTGCTGATGGAAGTTGCCACAGGAGAAGTTAAGGCCATTGTAAACATGACTAAATGCAGTGATGGCAATTACCGGGAAATAAAGAATAATGCTGTATCTGATATGATGGAACCCGGTTCTACATTCAAAACAGCATCCATAATGGTTGCATTGGAAGATGGAAAGATAACTCCTAACGATGGAGTAGATACTGGTAACGGTCAAAAGTTAATGCACGGACGCGTAATGAAGGATCACAACTGGGCAAGAGGTGGATATCAATACCTTACTGTGCCAGAAATATTGATGGTTTCTTCAAACATCGGGGTTTCTACCATTATTGATAATGCTTACTTCAACAATCCTAAAAAATATGTTGAGGGACTCTACAGAGTGGGTATTAATGCAGATCTTCATATTCCAATAAAGGGTGCAGGAAAAGCTCATATTCGCATACCAAATAAGGACAACTGGTCTAATACAGCTTTGGCATGGATGTCTATTGGTTACGAGAGTCAAATACCTCCTATCAATACACTTGCGTTCTACAATGCTATTGCTAATAATGGAGTGATGATAGCTCCTAAATTTGTAAAGGGAGTGATGAAGAATGGCGAGATGATTCAGGAATTTCCTACTGAAGTGATTAAACCATCAATCTGCTCTGAACGGACACTGAAACAAGTTCAGTCTATTTTGCAAAGAGTTGTAAGTGAAGGGTTAGCCAAGCCGGCGGGTTCTAAACAGTTCCATGTTTCAGGAAAAACAGGTACTGCTCAGATCTCTCAGGGAAAAGGCGGATACAAATCTGGAAAAGTAAGTTACCTGGTTAGTTTCTGCGGATATTTCCCTTCGGAATCGCCTAAATATAGTTGCATCGTTGCTATACAGAAACCCGGCCTTCCGGCATCAGGTGGTTTGATGGCAGGTAGTGTATTCAGCAAAATTGCAGAAAGAGTTTACGCTAAAAACCTGAGTACGGACTTATCTTTAGCAGTTGATTCGAACTCTGTAGTAATTCCGAACGTAAAATCAGGTGAAATAAATGAAACAAAATATGTACTCGATGCTTTAAAAGTACAAAACCGGGAACAGTTCACTCCTATTGGCTTTGGAAGGAAAGCATGGGGTACAGCTCAGCAAAGTTCTAATGCCGTTATTATTACAGAAAGAATGACTCTTAAAAACTTTATGCCTGGTGTTATAGGCATGGGTGCAAAAGATGCAGTATATTTGCTGGAAAGTAAAGGACTTAAAGTATCTCTATCCGGAATGGGCAAGGTACAGTCTCAAAGTATTCCGCAAGGAACCAGAATAGTAAAAGGACAAACAGTAACCATACAATTGAATTAAATAATAATTATGAAATTAGATCAAGTAATAAAGAATATACAAGTGACTAACCTTATTGGTCACTCAGATATTGATCTGAAAGGAATTAACTCTGATTCCAGAAATGTGGAATCCGGTCATCTCTTTGTAGCAGTAAAAGGCACACAAACAGATGGACACTCTTATATCTCAACAGCTATAGAAAAAGGAGCAATAGCAGTTTTGTGCGAAGAACTTCCTACTGAGCTCTCTGAGAATGTTACATACATTCAGGTAAAGGATACAGAAGATGCTGTTGGTAAAGCTGCAACTGCATTTTATGGTGATCCAACGTCTAAATTAGAGTTAGTTGGTGTTACCGGAACAAACGGGAAAACAACAATTGCCACATTATTATATGATATATTCCGTCATTTTGGATACAAAGTAGGATTACTTTCTACTGTTTGCAACTACATTGATGATGAAGCTGTACCTGCAACTCATACTACCCCCGACCCTATTAGCTTAAATGAGTTATTGGGAAGAATGGCAGATGCTGGTTGCAAATATGTATTTATGGAAGTTAGCTCACACTCTATCGATCAAAAAAGAATCAGTGGGCTTCGTTATGCCGGAGGTATTTTTACCAATCTGACAAGAGACCATTTAGATTATCACAAAACAGTAGAGAATTATCTGAAAGCAAAGAAAAAATTCTTTGATGATCTTCCTAAGGATGCATTTGCCTTGACTAATGTTGATGACAAGAACGGAATGGTGATGTTACAGAATACAAAAGCCAGAACATATACTTACTCATTGAGAAGTCTTTGCGACTTTAAGGGTAGAATTCTTGAAAACCACTTTGAGGGAATGTTGCTTAGTTTCAACGAACAAGAACTTGCAGTACAATTTATCGGTAAATTCAATGCATCTAACTTATTAGCTGTGTTTGGAGCTGCTTGCTTGTTAGGCAAGAAAGAAGAAGATGTTTTGCTGGCACTTAGCACCCTTCGTCCGGTAGCCGGTCGCTTCGACTCACTTCGTTCACCACAGGGATATACCGCTATTGTAGATTATGCTCATACCCCTGATGCATTGGTAAATGTATTGAGTGCTATTCATGAAATACTTGAAGGCAAAGGGAAAATTATCACTGTAGTAGGTGCCGGAGGTAATCGTGATAAAGGAAAACGTCCTATCATG
>Ga0209016_1002841_pt1 | contig 10973 bp, 10 predicted proteins | sample EPASupsiteSAE305_FD_187265 | JGI IMG/M metagenome (GOLD analysis project Ga0209016, IMG submission 187265) | Bioremediated contaminated groundwater microbial communities from EPA Superfund site, New Mexico - SAE3-05 (SPAdes) (version 2) | ecosystem: Environmental > Aquatic > Deep subsurface >...
TCGCGTGGCGCGGCAATCCCGGGTTGGATTTTTTAGAGGAGGCTAAGATTCCTCGCTTCGCTCGGAATGACAAGCTTGTTGGAATGACAGGCGGGTCGAAATGACAGTGCCTCTTGTCATTTCGAAGGAACGAAGTGACTGAGAAATCTTGAAGACTATGGTTAAGATTTCTCACTTCGTTCGAAATGACAAGCGGGTCGAAATGACAAGCGGGCAAGTGCTTGGCAAATGGTGATCTTCGTCGTTGCGAGTCCCGCGTTCTTCGCGGGGCGCGGCAATCCCGGGTTGGATTTTTTAGAGGAGGCTAAGATTCCTCGCTTCGCTCGGAATGACAAGCTTGTTGGAATGACAGGCGGGTCGAAATGACAGTGACTCTTGTCATTTCGAAGAAACGAAGTGACTGAGAAATCTTGTAGACTATGGCTAAGATTTCTCCCGCTGGTCGAAATGACAGACCTTTTGGATAAGATTTCTCCCGTTGGTCGAAATGACAGACCTTTTGGATAAGATTTCTCCCGCTGGTCGAAATGACAAGCGGGCAGGATTTCTCCCGTTGGTCGAAATGACAAAAGAAAGGTCGAAATGACAGGCGGGTCGAAATGACAGGCAGGTTGGAATGACAGTACCTCTTGTCATTTCGAAGGAGCGCAAGCTACTGAGAAATCTGGTACATAGTCGAAAAGATTTCTCACTTCGTTCGAAATGACAGAATTAAAGTTAAGATTTCTCACTTCGTTCGAAATGACAAGCGAGGAATCGAAATGACAGATTGAGAAATGACAAGCAGGGTAAAAATCGGAGAAAAATTAAACACCCACCTTCTAACCCCCCGCTGAAACTTCGAGGATAATCCCGTTCCCGAACGGGTCCGATAACCGCAGCCCGCCATCCACCTGATTGTAGGCTACCCCAGCCGCGTTCAAGCGCTCCTCCACATCCTCCAACGCCGACTGGTTCGGCAGCAGAATGCTGAAATGCTCCAAGCCGAGCGCGTCCGCCGGCGGGGGTGGCGCGCCGTCGCCTTTCCAGGCGTTTAGCCCCAGGTGATGGTGATAACCGCCCGCCGAAACAAAAGCGGCCCGGAAAGTAGACGAGACTCCCATCACGTCGAAACCAAGAACACCATGATAAAAATTGACAGCCTGGGAGACGTTGGGCGTGTAAAGGTGGACGTGGCCGATACGGGTTGATTCTGGCACCGGCTGGGAAATATCGTCATCGGGGAGCAGGTTGGAAAAAAGCGATTTGAGATCGAGCGGTTCTCGTCCGCTACTCAGGCTGCCATCCGCACGGCGGGTGACAAAGTCATTGTTCTCGATTAAAAAGCTGCCATCCTCAGGAGATTCGCAATAGAGCTCGATCCCATTGCCCTCCGGGTCTTCCAGATAGGTGGTTTTGGTCATGATGTGATCAGTAGGGTAATTGGCGACCCCCAGATCAAAGAGGCGGGCAACTGCCCGGGCGAGCTCCCGGTGATTGGGAAAGAGAATGGCAAAATGATACAAACCAGTCACTCCACGGTAGCGTTTGAAAGCAGGCTGCTCATCCAACACAAGCAGTTCGCTGGTTTGGGTACCCAAGCCAGCCCGATTTTCCTGCCGCCAACGAACCCGCAAGCCAAGGGTATTCTGGTAAAAACCAATTTGGCGGTCAAGGTCTGCCACGGCCAACGCAACACCGCCGATGAGTGTGCCGGGGTGAATTGAAGTTATTGTTTTCATATTGGATAAATATTATCATATTAATCCCCTCGTATTACCGGTTTTGGGCAAAATTTATACAATGCTAATAATAAAATCAAACGATAATAAATTTAAAAATCAAGATCTGGCGTGGCTGGCGACCGGATTGGATTGATCGGCGAGGCGGAGCAGCTTGCCTTGGCGGCCGAACTGCTTGGGGCGGTTAGTTCCCCGCGGCGGGACGAATAAGTCCCGGTTGTCTAAATTTTGGAAACCAGCGGAATGATCCGCTGGCGGCTGTGGTCAGCGATCTCCTTGGTATCTTCGAGCATACCCGCCTTAAACGGTACCTGAATCTCGATTGGGTTAAATTCACTGCCGCTCAAACGCTCAATCCGCATGAAGAGCCTGAACGGGTCATGCTCGCTGCGCGTAACGATGAGATGATCGGCCAGGTCTTCCAACTCGGCGATCTCCTCCGCCTTGGCGTTGGTGCTGGCGGCAAGTAGATAGGTGTAGGGCTTTTCCGCGCCAAGCATGGCTTTTAACTTCGCCAGTGTCCGCCGCCCATAAGTGGGTGAAAAGAGCAAGAGGTTGATGGCAGAAGCGAAAATCAGAATGCCGGGACCTTGATTTTCAACCAGGGAGCAGGCTTTTTCGAGCGCCTGGTCCCATACTTCCGGGATGACCACATTGGCTTTAATCCGGTTACCCTGCGGTTCCAATAAGCCCTCCAATTCCGGCGCCAGCTCGATGAAGGCAAACCTGCCAGTGAAATCATCGAGATCAAGCCCGGAGACATTCTTCAGGGCGGTATAAATAAAACTCGGGTCGGGATATTGGAGCGAGATGAAGACAACACTGCCCCCCTGGCGTAACCAGGAGCCAACCAGCACATTGCCGATCAAAGGCTTGCCTGATCCTCCCGGTCCGCTGAGCATCAGGGCGCTGGGAACAGGAAGCCCGGCGGGCATCAATTGGTCGAACCAATCAGCGCCGGAAATAAAGGAAGCGGTCATGGGTTAACCCCTCCAATTCTGGGTCTCCAGGGCTAAAAATCGTTCAACCGCTGGAGCATCCATTACCGCGAGGCGAACCTCGCTAAGCTTTCCGCCCGCGTTTGTGGCAGCAGAGGCCAGTGAATTTTTAAGGAAGGCGGTCATGCTTGCGGGTATGCCCTCAAAGGGAAGTACGAGAGTAAGCGAGACGCCGAGGTCTTCGGCTACATGGAGGTCGGAAAGCATGCCGAGATCGAAAAGGGAGGCGGCGATGGAGGGATGCTCGACAGCCTGAATTGATTGAAGGACTTGTAATTGGGGAAGGTTGTGCATAAACGTGACTCCGAAAATATTAGATTAATTAGATTATAACCTAAAAAATTAAGATAATCATGGATTGCTATGATAACTAACTATGCTAATATTCAAATGTAGATATGTAGTAATTGACGAGAACGAGAGAGCGGTCAAAAAACTATCCCGCATTTGTCTGGTGATAGTTCGTAAAAGGAGAAGGGATTGGATCAATGAATACGCAGTCTCGATTGTTTATCAACGATCGCCAGGAAACCAACCATCCGGGGATGGCTTTTATCCATTACCCGTCCACGGTCGACTGTTCTGCCACCAGAGGCGACCTGCTTGCCATAAAATACCCAAGCGGGTAACCGGCAAAAGGGAAGTTCGCAGCTCAACCTGCCAGACCATGATAACCAACTTTGGTTAAACCCTTGACGAAATCCGTTTTTATGTATATAGTTAGATAAACTAACTATAACAAGATCATTCATCCAAAACAACCTATGACTACTAACGATACAACCTCAGCACAACGATTTATTCAACTGCTAACCCAAGTACGCAAATTCGCGTTAGGCAATGGTTCCAACCACCCTTTGCTTTCTCCCGCGCAAATAGCGCTAATAGAACAAGTAGCGGAAAAAGAAGGCATGCCACTCTTGGAGATTGCGGAGAAATTAGGGGTTACCGCTCCCTCGGTTAGCGTATCCATAAAGCGGCTTGAGGATTTAGGCATGGTTGAGCGCTGGGCAAACCCTGCCGATAAACGCAGTGTGCTGTTTAAGCTAACCTCTCAAGGGCAAACTGCGTATCAGGCTGTCCAAAATTTTCAACAAAAAAAATTGGAATTGGTTCTGTCGCAACTAACCCAAGCCGAGCAAGATATATTGTTCCAGCTGCTTAGCAAAGCGTTTAACATAACGGCTATACCAGCACAAATAAACCCACCGGTTAATTCAGCCCAAGTATAAACTCCTCTTTTTACTTCCCGGTATGCAGCCATTCGTAGGAGCGCTCCCCCTGGTATTTTTGCAATATTCAGGGGGACTTTGTTTAAAATCCGCTCTTAGCGTGGCTTTTTTCTTCACAATAACTTCACAATTGAAGCTTGACGTTCGCTCGTTTAAGTATATAATTTGTTAATCTAACTAAATATTTCAGTTTGGTTATTATCTAAAGGAGCTTAAGATGAATAAAAAAAGTTGGATCATGATCGGCAGTGTAATCCTTGTTAGCGCGGTTGGATATTTGGTATACGCTCAAACAAACAAACAAAATACCAGTGCCGCTATTTCTTCTCAACAAACCGCCACAGCCACGGTGGGTGACTTATCCATTACCATCGATGCCGCCGGCAGTTTGCAATCCACCACTTCTGTGGCTTTGTCTTTTCAAACCTCTGGCACCATCGTGGAAATTCCCGTTGAACTGGGCGATGAAGTAGTTGTTGGCCAGAATTTGGCCCGCCTGGATGACGCGGAATCGCAGGCGCGTTTGGACCAATCGGAACTGGATCTTGCCTCCGTCACCTCCCCGTATGCCATAGCCGAAGCTGAGCAAACCCTTGCCGATGCCAATGAAGCCTGGGACGACGCGGACTATGCGCGGCGCGTGCAACAAAAAGGCTACCGGGCTGATGACTTTACCATAGATACAACCAGGGCGGAACTGCTGATCGCCGAGGATGAAGTTGAAAGAGCCGAAGATAGATACCTCCGCCAGGTAGACAAACCTGAAACCAGCCTTAGACGAGCGCAAGCCTTGGCCGCTTACAGCGCCGCCGTAGCGGTGAGAGATGACATTTTGATAGACCTTAATTGGTATTTGGGTGAACCGGACGCTATTGAGCAACAAGGGCTGGACGCGGATGTGGCGATAGCCGAAGCGGACATAAACTGCTCCACCGCGCTCATCGCTTACCTCAATGAGCAACCCATTCCCGCTGAGTTGGAAAATTATGTTTGCCCCGATTTGGAAAAGGTTCTCGTAGCTGAACTGAATGTTAAAAACGCCCAAATTGATTTGCAAAAAACCAACCTCACCTCCCCAATTAACGGGGTTGTAACCACCCTCAACCATCAGGTTGGCGAATTTGTTAGCCTTGGTCAGACTTCCGTAATTTTGAGTGACCTGAATTTGCTCGAAGCGGTGGTTAACCTTGATGAAACCGATGTTACCCGCGTGTCCGTTGGAATGCCGGTTAAGATCACCATAGACGCGTTTACCGGTGAAGTTTTGGAGGGCGTAGTTACCGACATTGCCCTTGCCGCGGATGTTCAGTCGGGTGTGGTTTTATACCCCGTAACCGTATTGGTAAAATCAGGCGACCTGCCCCTCCGCCCAGGCATGACCATTGATGTCAGCTTCCCCATTCAAGAGAAAAAAGACGCGCTCATCGTTCCTTTTAGAGCGGTAGAAACAATGGACGGACAAGCCTTTGTGACCAGAATCACCGCCGCCGGCGAGGAAAGAGTACCCGTAACCTTGGGGCTGATAACCGATACCCAAATTGAAATATTATCAGGTTTAAACCCTGGTGACGTTATTACTGTTTTCGCCAACCCGGTTCAGGATACCGAGCTGATGACAAATCCAATGTTTGGCGGGGGATAAAATGATCAAAATTGAAAACCTATCAAAAACCTATGGTATGGGAGACGCGGAAGTACGCGCTTTGGATAATGTTTCGATGGAAATAAAAAAAGGGGAATGGGTGGCCATAACCGGGCCATCCGGCTCCGGAAAATCGACCCTGATGCACATTATTGGATGTTTGGATCTGCCTACCTCGGGTGAGTATTGGCTGAATGACGTTGAAGTAAGCCACATGAACGATGACGAGCTGGCAACCGTAAGGAACAAAGAGATCGGATTCATTTTCCAGAGCTTTAACCTGCTGGCAAGGGTGGAGGCGTTAGGTCAGGTAATGCTGCCCCTGCAATACCAGCGCGGAGAGTATCGCTTGCCTCACTCCGAACGCGCGAACCGCGCCAACGAAATGTTGGGTTTGGTAGGCTTGGCGGAGCGGGTTCACCACCTTCCCACGGAGCTTTCGGGTGGGCAACAACAACGGGTTGCCATCGCGCGCGCGCTTGCCCAACAACCTTCCATATTGTTGGCGGATGAGCCAACCGGTAACCTGGATACAAAAAGCGGCAACGAAGTGATGGAAATTTTTCACCGCCTTCACAAAGAGCAAGGGATTACCCTTGTCATCGTTACCCATGATCCCAAAGTCGCTGCCCAGGCCCAAAGGGTAATTACCTTTCAGGATGGCGAGATCGTGAAGGATGAACAAAAAGGAGGGACACCATGGACTGGTTCGAAAGCTTAATTACGGCGTGGAAGGGCCTGAACGCCAACAAGATTCGGTCTGGGCTTACCATGCTCGGTGTTATTATTGGCGTCGCCTCGGTTATCGCGCTGCTTTCCATTGGGCAAGGCGTGCAAGAGAGCGTAACCGGTTCCATTACGGGCGCGGGCTCTAATTTGCTTTTTGTAGCCCCGGGAGCGTTTCAGATGGGCGGAGTGGAAAGCCCAAGCGGCAGCGCCGCAAGCCTGACCTATGCCGATGCCTTGGCTATCGCGGACCCAAACAACGTGCCGGACGCGGCGTTAGTAGCCCCTGAGTTCACCGGCAATACCCAGGTTATTTTTGGTTCCGCCAACATTAACACCAAGGTGACCGGCACAACCCCAAGTTATATGGAGGCTTTCAGCCTTGAAATGAGCCGCGGACGTTTTATAACGGATTCGGATATCAACGACCGATCCGCCGTAGCGGTTATTGGCTCAACCGCTGCCACCGATTTGTTCGGCGGGTTTGACCCCATAGGCCAAAAAATTAAAGTAGCCATGCCCGGCGCTAGCGGTGGCAGAATTTCGCTAACCGTGGTTGGTATTTTATCGCCACAGGGCGGCTCGCGCTTTAGCGACCCAGATACCGCGATCATCATCCCCATTACCACCGCGCAAACCAAAATATTCAACAGCCGCAACGCCTTGGGAGAAACCCTGGTTACCTCAGTCAACGTTGTTGTAGCGGACGAAAACAGATCGGACGAAATAATTGATCAAATCAACAGCTTGTTGCTTAAGCGGCACGGTTTTAAACCCGATGAGGAGGGCGACTTTAGTGTGGTTAGCCAGGCAGACTTGTTAGCCTCGCTAACCCAGGTGACCAATATTCTTGTCGCCTTCCTCGGCGTTATTGCCGCCATTAGCCTTCTTGTGGGTGGTATCGGCATCATGAACATCATGTTGGTATCCGTCTCCGAAAGGACCCGCGAAATTGGCTTGCGCAAAGCCATGGGCGCCCGAAGAATAGATATATTGATGCAGTTTTTGTTGGAAGCCGTAATTCTAAGTTTGGCGGGTGGTTTTATTGGCATCCTATTGGGCATCGGCATCGCCTTGTTGGTAGACGCGTCAGGCATAACCCACGCCATCATCAGCATGAATTCCATCCTGTTGGCGGTCAGCTTCTCGGTATCTGTTGGCTTGTTTTTCGGCATATACCCCGCCAACCACGCCGCCAGTTTAAGACCGATCGAAGCATTACGCTACGAGTAAGCCAAGCCTGGAAGTACAAAGCCCGAACCGCAACACCCCCTCCTGCCTCTCCCTAATCACCGCTGACGCGGTTCAGGGATTCTCCCCCAAATGGCTTTGCCATTTGGGGGAGGTGTTCATGGCGGTCATCCTGACATTATCCTGAATTTCCATCGAAGAACGGGTATTCAATGATGGATAAGCATTGAATGCCTTGTATTCGGCGGGCGGCCTTCGGCAGCCCCTACAAGTGTTCATCCATTTTCAAATTATGTTAATTCCAAAATTCTGGTAGGGGCGGATGGAATCCGCCCGCGGAATGAATGGACCCCCTCCTGCCTCTCCCTAATCACCGCTGACGCGGTTCAGGGATTCCGCCCCAAATAACTGTTATTTGGGGGAGGAATTATCAGGGGCAAGCCCTGACGTTACAATCATCGGCTCGGCGTTGCGTCGAAGTGCCCAGCGATTTCCTGGGTAGAAGGTTCTCAAAGAACCGACGAAGCAATCCCGGGTTTGCGGTTACGGTCATTTCGCACTTTCTTTTGTCATTTCGACCAACGGGAGAAATCTTAACCAATGTCTACAAGATTTCTCAGTCACTTTGTTCCTTCGAAATGACAAGGGGGTACTGTCATTTCGACCTTTCTTTTGTCATTTCGACCAGCGGGAGAAATCTGAACCAATGCCAATAAGATTTCTCAGTCACTTCGTTCCTTCGAAATGACAAGGGGGTACTGTCATTTCGACTTTCATTTTGTCATGTCAAACCCTGGTTTTCGCCGTCGTTACGACGTAGTGCCCAGGGTTCGTCGTTGCGGGCGGCCTTCGGCAGCCCCTACAAGTGTTCATTCAATTTCAAATTCGGTTCCAAGTTTCTGGTAGGGGCGGATGGATTCCGCCCGTTTTGTTTAAACGGTATAAATATTATTTAATCGGTGTTTCAGTCAGGGGCAAGCGCCCTGACTCTACAATCATCATCTCGGCGTAAGGATGAGGGTTACAAAGTGCAACGGGAGGCGGATTCACGTTTCAATCCACGCTCCCCGTGTGGGGAGCGACTGATTGTTCTGTTTATGATTATATTGATAATGAGGGTTTCAATCCACGCTCCCCGTGTGGGGAGCGACCGAGCGGTCAATGTGATCAGTGATGATATTGCCAGTTTCAATCCACGCTCCCCGTGTGGGGAGCGACTTTTGGGATGCCATTGCACATGCTTAATATGGGCGTTTCAATCCACGCTCCCCGTGTGGGGAGCGACGCGGGCGCGCAGGTGGTTAAGGTCGAAACAATTGTTTCAATCCACGCTCCCCGTGTGGGGAGCGACCTATCAGCAAATATGGTTTTGTCGATTCCGATAAATGTTTCAATCCACGCTCCCCGTGTGGGGAGCGACGCGGGCGCGCAGGTGGTTAAGGTCGAAACAATTGTTTCAATCCACGCTCCCCGTGTGGGGAGCGACCCAATACCTGCTCGTTTGATCGTCATAATGTTTCTTTCTGTTTCAATCCACGCTCCCCGTGTGGGGAGCGACGTCAAGGGATGCCGAAAAGTTCATGATTGGGTTAAGTTTCAATCCACGCTCCCCGTGTGGGGAGCGACAGGATTGATAACCTCAATCCTGTTTTTGTTTAAGATGTTTCAATCCACGCTCCCCGTGTGGGGAGCGACTTGCTGAAAGGTAACACAAATATTTTTTCAGGCGTTTCAATCCACGCTCCCCGTGTGGGGAGCGACTCATACCACTCTAATGGTAAAATTGCACTTAATGTTTCAATCCACGCTCCCCGTGTGGGGAGCGACTTGAGGCTGCTGCATCTGTGGCCGGCGGAGGACGTTTCAATCCACGCTCCCCGTGTGGGGAGCGACGTTCTAATTAATGTTCTAAGAATGAAAAAATGTGTTTCAATCCACGCTCCCCGTGTGGGGAGCGACGAGTTGCTGAGTATGATGAGCGAGCATCGGGCGTTTCAATCCACGCTCCCCGTGTGGGGAGCGACTTACCGGCGGGCGTTGAATACGGGAGCCTTGACCTGTTTCAATCCACGCTCCCCGTGTGGGGAGCGACCTGCCGGCATTGTAGCCCGCCGGCAAGGCTTAAGTTTCAATCCACGCTCCCCGTGTGGGGAGCGACGACACCTTAAAATGGATGGCGTCCGATATGGGTTTCAATCCACGCTCCCCGTGTGGGGAGCGACATGACATCGTGGGTTGGTATACAGCGCTGCCAATGTTTCAATCCACGCTCCCCGTGTGGGGAGCGACTGTACCTGCTGCTCGATCCGGACGCATACAGCGGTGTTTCAATCCACGCTCCCCGTGTGGGGAGCGACTGTGGGCTGAGGCGCAGTTGGTATTGCGTGACGTTTCAATCCACGCTCCCCGTGTGGGGAGCGACTTGGGATTTACATCTCCCCCTTATCTTGATCTTAGGGTTTCAATCCACGCTCCCCGTGTGGGGAGCGACTATGACTACCGCACAATCAAAGCCAAAGCTAATAGAGTTTCAATCCACGCTCCCCGTGTGGGGAGCGACTTGCGGAATATCGCCGGAACGTGCAATTGGAGTTTCAATCCACGCTCCCCGTGTGGGGAGCGACTCAGAGAGGGGATAACACGAATTACGCCAAAGGTGTTTCAATCCACGCTCCCCGTGTGGGGAGCGACACCATCTCTTGTAACCGGTTCAAGTCAAAAATAGTTTCAATCCACGCTCCCCGTGTGGGGAGCGACCCCGATCTGGTTATCCTCCAAAAATGCCGGAATGTTTCAATCCACGCTCCCCGTGTGGGGAGCGACCTATCTGACTTCCAAATCCACCCACCGCTGCGGTTTCAATCCACGCTCCCCGTGTGGGGAGCGACGTATTTGCGCAAATACGCCCTCATCCCCGTCCGTTTCAATCCACGCTCCCCGTGTGGGGAGCGACCTTGATCACCGCCCCAAACCAGGACGCCAATAATTTGTTTCAATCCACGCTCCCCGTGTGGGGAGCGACTCGGGTGGACGGGTACCGCTTTGAGCGATATGACCCGTTTCAATCCACGCTCCCCGTGTGGGGAGCGACAATCGGGCTAATGCCGCCTGGTTTGTCAATAGCGTTTCAATCCACGCTCCCCGTGTGGGGAGCGACTTTATCTTTGTCGTGCTGGGCATACCGGAAGAAGTTTCAATCCACGCTCCCCGTGTGGGGAGCGACCTTGGGCTCAATGGATGCAAGAGCAGCTCAACGTTTCAATCCACGCTCCCCGTGTGGGGAGCGACTCCAATAACTTCGCCTGGCGCGCCTGTACCAGCGGTTTCAATCCACGCTCCCCGTGTGGGGAGCGACTAGCTGGGGGATCGTGGATTATTTATTGACCAGTTTCAATCCACGCTCCCCGTGTGGGGAGCGACATCAGCGAGCGGTGGGGTACAGAGGGGTTGGATGTTTCAATCC
>Ga0209016_1002842_pt1 | contig 10972 bp, 11 predicted proteins | sample EPASupsiteSAE305_FD_187265 | JGI IMG/M metagenome (GOLD analysis project Ga0209016, IMG submission 187265) | Bioremediated contaminated groundwater microbial communities from EPA Superfund site, New Mexico - SAE3-05 (SPAdes) (version 2) | ecosystem: Environmental > Aquatic > Deep subsurface >...
TCAAGGAGCAAAATCATGAACGATCAAAAAGTATCCATCTACGAAGAAATCACTGCCAAGATCATCACCGCCCTGGAAGACGGCGTCAATCCCTGGCAATCGGTTCATTACGGCCCCTTCCGCAATGCGCTCACCAACCGACCCTACCGGGGGATGAACGTGCTGTTGCTCAATCTGGTGGCGCTTGCCCGTGGGCATGTCGATCCCCGTTGGCTTACCTTCCGCAATACCGAGCAGTTGGGCGGCCATGTGCGCAAGGGTGAGAAAGGAGCGGCTATTGTTTTCTGGAAGTTCCTGCCTGCCAGGGATCGGGACGGCGATGCGGAGCCTGATGCGTTGACCGATGACGAACAGGAGCGGAAGCTGATCCCCTTTGCCCGCAGCTACACGGTATTCAACGTGGAGCAATGTGAGGGGTTAGAGCTACCGCCGCTGGTCGAAGAAGAGTCACCGGATATGAACGAATGCAACGAGTTGGCCGAGCAGATCCTGGCCTTGCCAAACCTAAAGCATGGCGGCAACAAGGCCTGCTATCTGCCGGGTCCGGATATGGTGCTTCTGCCGCATCGGTCCAGCTTCGAGCATGGTGATTTCTATTTTTCCACTGGCTACCATGAGATTTGCCACTGGACGGGGCACCCTGAACGGTTGAACCGGGTGTTTGGCACCCGCTTCGGTGATCTTGGCTATGCCTTCGAGGAGTTGGTGGCCGAGATCGGTGCTGCCTTCCTTGGCGCCCATACCGGTATCCTCTTTGAGGCCATGCGCCATCCCGAGTATATCCACCACTGGTTGCAGATCCTCCAGAACGACAGCAAGGCGATCTTCACCGCCGCTGCCAAGGCCCAGCAAGCCGCTGACTTTGTCCTCGACAAGGCAGGGATTGTTGGTGTTAAGGAAGAAACGCTGCCAGTAGCAGCATAGAGAACAAAAGCTCAAGAAACGAAGAAGCCCCAGCAACGCAAACGGCTGCTCCAACCATGACGGTTGGGCAGCCGTTTTTTGTTGTCGGCTTGATGGATTAAGAAAGGTAAGAAACATGGCCTTCGGCCAAGAATGAAGAAACGGCATGTTTGAAAAAACGAAGAAACAGGTCGCTAAAGTCAAAATTGGAGATATTGCTGACTCTCAGCACGGTGAATTTTATCTGCCTCCTTTTTTTGCGCGGAATAGAAAATCCATAATTCTCAGCAATCGATTCCCTGCGGTGCATCTCAAGGCATGTCGTCCCTTGCGTATCTGGGTTGGAGGAGTCAAGGCTGATGGATTAACACGAGGTGATTCTTGAGCAGGAACCAGCACATATTGAGCGCGAAGGAGCGGCCTAGACGCGTCATTTGATCCTCGGGGATACCAACCGGGCGGTGCGCGCCCGGGCTCAGAAAACCGAACACGCCAGCCAACCCCTTCTCTTCTTCGACGGTGATCTCGCCGCTGCTGCGCAAGAACGCAAGCACCTCTCCCCACTTCGATGGGTTATAGGTCGGGGGTGACTGTTGCTGTGAGGCGACATGGGTGGCCACAGCCCCGGCCAAGGTTTCCAACGCCACGCGGGCGTTCACAAGCGATGCGTTGTAGTCGGGCGGTGTCGCCCGGAACGCACCAGCCGAATCGTTGATTTTGGCGATGATCTCCTTCGCACAAGGAGGCCCAGAGTTCTGCAGCGCAGTGATCAGGTCATCCTCCAAGGGCGCAGCATCGGCAATTGACGGGTCTGTCTGGACCAGCTTCTTGTCCTGGATGATGTAACCTTCCATCAGCAGGCATTGCGTCAAGTCGTGCATGCGCTCGTCGAACCGATACTTCGGGTTGACCCTGGCCCGCAGATCGCCCGACGTTGCAACGATCTCGGCCAGCACCAACATGAGAATACGGTCCTCAAGGTCGCGCAGTGCGTTCACCAGACCGTACAACAGTTGTCCGTGCGACAGAGACGAGAGGTGCACACCGTACTTACCCAAGAGCACGATTGAATTCATTGCCTCCTGCAATTCCAGGAATTGCGCGAATGAATAGCGGGTTCTTTGTCCAATCATGCTGCTTGTCTCTCAAAGATTTCAGAAGCGTGTTGCGTTTGATTTTGCGCATCCGTAACCCTGGAACTCCCAGGGCTGAGACGGGCACCCAGAATTCAATTGCCATCAATACTGTATTCAGCCAAATCGGATGCCAAACAGCCCACCATCCTCCGTGGCATCTGTCAAACGTGTGGGAAGTACATGGTCATTAAGGTCGAAGCCTTCAATGGTTTCCTTGAAAGCATCGTCCTCATTCATCGTCACGATGTACTGAAAGCCAATCTCCTGAGCAATCTCCGAGCCAAGACGCATTGCACTAATGACCTGACGCCCGTCAACACCATCGAATAGATGGCTGTCATGGATGAGGAATTCGGGCCCCATCTGCCGTTTGGCGCACAAGCGCATAAGCATCATGTCGAAGCAGAAGATCTGCATGGTTTTGATGCCCTTGCTGCGTTCGCCTTGCATAGGGAACTTGAACACCGGTCCGTTAGAGGTTTCATCGACCGTCATGCTGCCGGCTGACTCATACAATCGTTGTGAGGTTTCCTCAAAGGCGACGATGGCTTCCGCTAATCGGTCCTTCTGCTCGGCGAAGTCACGCCGCAGGCGGATCGTGAGACGATTGCGCTCGATCTCCAACTCGTTTTTGGTGCCTTCGAGCTGCTCGGCGGCTTCGAAGCGTTGGCGTAACGATTCTACTTCGGATTCCAGTCGGCCCAGTTCGCCTTGCAGCTTGAGGAACTGTTCCAGCGCACCATGACTCTTGAGAATGCCCAGGATTTCGCCGCGCCGCTGGTCGAGTTGAGCCTTTTTCCCGTCACGCAGTTCAATACGCAGCTTGGCAGCTTCGAGTTCGCTGGACAGATAGTCCTTGCGATTGCGCACCACCGATTCGTGAAAGCTCTTCACGTCCTCATAGCGGCGCTTAACCAGACCAGGAAACACGATGCCTGCCTCTTGATAGACAGCCTGGAGGTCTTCATGGTCCGGAGGAACCTCGGAGGCGAGTGCGCTTTCCAGATCACGAATAGCCGAGAAGTCGATGGTGTTGGCGTTGGCCAACTCGTTGAGCTGGCGGGTCAACGTGGCGCTTTCGACTTCCAGTTCCCGGTATTCCGGCAAGACCTGAAAAGTCTCAACTTCCGCGTGAAGCTTCTTGAGACGAGCTTCCTGAATGGTCAGCTCCGTGCGCAAGTCAGCGGCCTTGCCGATGATTGAACCGAACGCACCATTGCCGGCCGCTTTCTTCAGCTGTTCGAGGGTCTTTTCCCTATCGCGAACAGCTTGCCAATCCCGGGCAATCTGCCAGTCCAATCCGAGCAAGAACATCAGCGCCATCTGCATGTCGCCAGTGCCCTGCATCGTGGCCTGCTTTTCCGGCGTCATAAAGGCGCCGCTTGCCTGTCGGCGCACAAAGTAGGCAAACAGTGACCGGAACGAAGGCGGCTTGCTGCCTGCAGCTTCAAGGCTGCTCAGGCCAAACATTTGTTCGCCGAGGAATGTACACCACTCGGTGGCCGAGAACTTGACCTTCACAGCAGGCGAAGCTGTCGCGAAGATTTTGGCCTTGGAACCACCGCTGCGCTCGACGACCGTGCGTTCCGACTTCAGATCGAAGTCCATGCCAAAGGTGTGTTCCACCAGCTCCGGGGTGCGGAAAATCGAGTCTGGACCGGCGTCGGCACCAAGCAGAAAATGCACTAGCTCAACGAAGCTGGTTTTGCCAGCGCGATTACGCGTTTGCTTGCTGGTCGCACCTTCGGTTTTCTGGGCAAGCAGCACATTCAGGCCGGGCTTGAGATCTCCTAGATTCTTGAAACTAGGCAGCGTGCTGAAAATGTGATGAATCAAGCTGTCCTCCGTGCCACAAGGCCGCTTTCGAGTTCAATGGTCCCAAGGGTGTATAGTAGGTCGAGGGCGAGCAAGAACCAGTCATAGGTAATTCGCCGGGGCATTGCGGCCAGGCCTACGTCATGCCTGTTCAATTCCTCCCAAAGCGCGGAGACCGTCTTGGGGCGTACGAGGAAAGTCAAAACATGCGCGCCGACGGTCAGTAGCGCACGATCCTGCGGCAGATGCTTGGATGGCAGGATCATGCAGCCCCCATCGCTTGAGCGTCTTCAAAAATCTCGCACTTGTCGAACAGGTACGCCATGACGGCCAATACTGCCGCCTTATGCGTGGGAGTGGTATTCGCCGTGCCCCCAGCCCATGCTTCAAGGCGGCCGAATATTTCATCAGGATGGAGCTGGGGACCTCCGTCTCGCAGCTCCTCGTATTCACTCTTAAACGCCTGCGCGATTTGTTCGCCGTAGGTGGGGTTCTTCCAGTTATTGAAGAATTGCGCAACAAGTGGCGATTTCTGCATGCCGATCTTCAGGAAGTCGGCGACAGCTTGAGACAGGAGGTTTGCCTCGATCTTCCCCCGTGACACGTCCTTCACGTCGCTCGTCGTAGGCACGGGCGTGATGTTGATATGGGTAAGCACGGCGATCAGGTCGCTGTAGCCCAGATTGACGTTCGCTTCCATCGTCAGTGAGGGGCCAAACCACGATTCAAGATCCTGCAGGCTCAACTGGCGGAACTTCGCCAGCATTTCCTCGTACCCACAGTGGCCGATTTTGATCTGTGGATTGTCTTGCCCGAGTTTGGCTAGGACTTCGATGATGTGAGGACCCAAGCGGCCATCAGGTGCGTTGTGGACGAAGGTCCACTTATCGAAATATTTCTCCCAGTGCTTTTTGGCCCCCTCGAAATCCTCGTTGATCTTCTTGATGGCTTCGGCGGCGCTCAATTCATTAGGGGCGTAGCTCTGGAACAGGATTCGCGCTGAAGGTAGATATCCGTCGTTCTTCCGGTCTCCAACATTGCCCCAGGGGCGGCATGCCATGAAATCGTTGGGATGTGCTTTCGACATCAGCTTCTCGAACAGACGTTGAAAACCGTCCCCCTTGGATTCCAAGAAGGCGATGCGGAAGTCTTTTTCGTAATTGAGCTGCTGTATGCGATCCATGGGTTTATCCCCTGGCCTTAAGGTTTCTGGAGTTTTTCGGGCAGAAGCTCACTGCTTCTTGGTATCGGGCTGGGCCTGTACACGATTGATGTCGAAGGGAAATGCCTTGTCAGCTGCAATGCGCGTGATCAGCATCCGAATAGCGTCCGACACGGGCAAACCCATCCCCGCCAACACATTCGTGAGTTCCTCTTTGATATGCACGTCAATCCTGGCGCGAACGACATCACTGCTGTTTGCCATTACATGCCTCAATCGCCTTGTTATGGTTGCATTGTGCTCCATTTGGGATTCGATGTCACTCTTTCTGTTTTTACACAAGGTATTCATCGACAAGCATGGCCCTTAATGGAAACCCAAGACAGAGAAGTGACAAAAGTGCGCAGAGGCATGACGACCACAGAACGATCTGATCGTCTGAGTTCTTTGTTGCGTTTCGAGAAGCGTCGTCAGCTGTAACCTTGCCGGAATTTCCTCAGCGATGACCACCTGGAGTTTATTGGCATCCTTTCATTCAATATTGCCGAGTTGACCGTTCAAAGCCCTGATGATATGTTGAGCTGATCCAGATCCAGATCCAGATCCGGTTGTGGTTGAGGTCTCCCTTGATCTCCACCATCGGCTGGGGAGAGTTGCTCGGTTCTCCCATAGTTGCGCTGGATGCCAGTCGGCTTCAATCCTCCCTCTATCAATTACCCATCAATGAAAATTTCCCCGTTGAATCTGATGCAGATCAATGTGTTACCTTGCCTTTCCCTTCGACCAAGACATCTTCCATCAATTACCCATCAATGAAAATCAGGCCCAGAAAGGAACATACTTCATCAATTTCTTGGGAGCCTCTTCGTCAAATGGCTTGATTTTCCCATCCTCGACGGCCTCACGGATATACCGGGAAACGGCAGCCTTGTTTCTCTCTTCAACCCCAAACCGCTTTCTGAGCGAGGCATTGGTCAAGCAATCACGCATGACCCATTTCAGGCAGGCGTGGAGGTAGCAGGCTCTAACCCGGTCAGCCTTGTCCATTTCGTTCAGCGGTCGATGCGCAAACAGGACAGCCCTGGTAAACCCTTCCGGAACCTCGAAGGCTGGGGCAGGCAGTTGATAGGCCTCAACTTGGGCGACCACCTTATCGATACCACTCCCGCGTTCTTCACAAATGCGGAATCGGCGCATCAAGGAGGCCAGTGATTCGTTGCGGGATTTGGGTGGAGTATCCAGAAAACGCTGTGTGTCGACCAACGGCTCTCCTGGGTTGGTGATCTCCATCCGGTCGTCAAAAATTTCCAACATCGGCCCCGCCCCGGTGACGAAGAGGTCTTGATGGATCAACGCATTGGCCACCAATTCCCGTACCGCCAGTTCCGGAAACATCGGCACTGTCCGCCGCAAGGACTGCTCGATCACTTCATTGCTTGGCGCCAGAGCCATGATGAACGCAATCAAGCTTTCAAAACCGCTGGCATATCCCTTGTTGTTGGTTTGCTCCCGGAGCGTTTCGACCCGTCCACGGCCTCTATAGTGAACCACCCGTATCGCCTTACGCCGCAACCCTGGAAATTCTTCCAGTTTCTTGGCAAAGAGGAGTGCTCCGAGATTGGTAATGTTCCAACTGCCTGCCTGATTCGATTGGATCAGTTCATCCTTACCCAAGGCGTCGAGGATTGCGGCTCGGCCATCCGGCGGGGGCAGTTCCAGAAGGTCGAAATAGGCGGGATAGTCGAGCAATCTGAGGACATCTTCACCGCTGACATGCTCAACCGCGATGCCCCGCTCGAATGGGACCTGATCAAAGACCCGCCAAAGGGCTCGTTCCTTTTCCGGGTAATCTTTGAGTTTTTTCTTGTAGGAACTGACCCGGATATACTCCAGGCCACTGAATCGGACCGGATGCCGGAAGGCGGCACCAATCTCCAGCAGCACCACCGGCTTTTCCTCGATTGTCAGCTCATGAAAGCGAAAATTGATTTTGGGTTCCAGGAGGCGAAGCAGCCAACTTTCCAGTTCTTCGTTGCCGCACTTCACGCCAGTGGGCTTGAATGTGGTGCCGATGATGTCGTGGGTTTGGTTATCCACTCCCCAGACCAGATAGGCGTTTACCTTGCCCAAAAGCGCCGCAGAGTTGGCCAGGGCGGAGAGGTATTCGCCAAGCTCCTGGGGATTGGCGTTATTGTGCTTGAATTCCACCCATTCCGTCTCCTGGGGTAACTTGCGCAGCTCACGGACAAGACCGGCAAGATATTCTGTGGAACGGTCGACACTCATTCTCCGCCCTCCATATCCGCACCATCTCCGGCTATATCAAGAATCACTTCCCGATACTTGCCATCTGCGATACCCAAGATAAAATTGACGATGGCGTTATGGGTGACGTGGTTCATGCTCCGGTATCCTTCCTTCTTCCTGGTGAGTTTGATGCATTTGCCTGGCCGGGGCAGCAACTTCTTGTTATAGAGGCTTCCCTGTTGGTCTTGAGACTTTCAAGCTGAGAATAGTTGGGCATATTTCGATGACACAAAAAAGATCTCGTGCCCTCGCGGCTGATGCATTTGCAGCACCCTGGAATGCGGGGTAAGCTGTCCGGCGGCATCTCATGATAAAATCGATCATGTCCTCTGATTCTGTCTAATTGTACCCGGCGACCAACGCAATGAAAAAAAAGAACATTTTGAAGTTCTCCTCACAAAACGATAGTTTTCCCTTTTTCAAGGAGATCCTGGAAAACGGCTACCACGTTTTCAGCATGGAAAACGCGAAACTGCCGGATTATTGATTATTACCCCAACAAATTTCCCGATTACCCTGGTGTAGATCTTCAGCACCTCCATGTTGATGATGTGATTACCATTCGGGTCTTTTTCCGGATAGGCGCTGGCAAAAATGTTCGCGCCGATGGCGGCTATTTGGACCTAGAGGTGGAGCACATCGAAGGCGATACGGTATTTGGCGTGATTCTGACCCAATTACCCAAGGATTTTCCACTACAGGCTGGAGATTCTTTGGAAATCTATCCCGATGAAATCTTATATAAAGCGCAAACAACGGAGCACTGAAATGGAACTCGACAACAATCAGGCCGCACTCATCCTCTCCGCCTCCGAAGATGGCGAGATCACCATGGATGTCGAGTCTCCGGACATGAACGGATTTGCAAGTGCATTGTGCCACGCCTTGGCGAAAAAATTGATGCGGGACGAACAATTTCAGGCGGAGTTGATGGAGATGCTTGAGGGGGAATCTGGGAAGGAGGGTGTTTGATGGCTCTGCTGTCCCATGAAAAGGGCTCTGGGGTACTGAACTGTGGTATAGCTGTAATGATTTCCTGGATGGATGCGCGAATGTGGCGGGACGATTCACCTCTTCATTTGATAGGATTGGTAATTACCCAACACTTTCGCCACATATTCCCTGGTTTCGGGAATATTGGGGATTTCTTTTTTGACATTACCCGGTCCTGCATTGTAGGCGGCGAGGCTGAGTTCTAAATCCCATCCATAGTTGTCGAGCAGGGAACGCAGATATTTGGTACCTCCGGTGATATTCTCTTGAGGATCAAAAGGATCGTCAACCTGGAGGTCCTTGGCGGTCGCCGGCATAAGTTGCATTAAACCTTGGGCACCTTTTGACGAGACAGCGGCGGGGTCAAAATTCGATTCGGTTTTGATAATAGCCTTGATCAACAGGGGATCAACCCCGTGTTCGGTGGCCGCTATTTGGATGAAGGGGTTGATTGTTTGAGGGGAGGAATCTCTCGTTGATCGTGCGGCCGATCGGTTGGCTACAATTTTAGTGTTTGTTCGACTGTTTCTGGCCCGCACATAATGGAGATTCCCTTGAATATCCAAATAAGCAACAACTGTGGCCCCAGCGGAGGACGGTAGGGTGCAGCTCAACGTGGCGAAGAGCAGCAGGGAAACTACCAGGATTGGAGACGATGCAGAATGTTTTCGTTCTATTTGTATCACCTCAATCCTCGTATCTGTCATTTGCAAGGCTATTTCCGATGGTTTGACTTTTTGCAGAAACATGATAAGGGTTAACCAGAAACGTAATTTCTTATACACAAACCGGAACAGATCCTCCTGGAAACCACCACATCAGGAGAACAACCATGCCTGACGAGACCAATTGGACCACCATCTGCCCCCATTGCGGGTATGAGTCGGAAGACAGCGAGATGTGTCGAGCTTGCGGCCGGTTGATGGATGAGTCGTTGCAGGAGCGGCCTTTTTCAATTTCTGACCTTTTCACGTCTTTTTCGGCGATTGGACAGGAAACCAATTGGAATACGTGGAATGGCAATGATGATATTGACCTTGACGAAAAAATGCGCACTCATCCATCTTATGCATTTAATCCCGGCAATATATTTTATAACACCGAGGATTGATTAGTTTTTATTGAGAATTTCCACCACAGCTCCGGGGTTTCCTTCACCCGGAGCTAATCTATTCTCTGGTGGCGCCTGAAAATACCCCTCTGATGTCGGTCGATTTCCCTGACTGTTCACCACCCCTTTGAACACCTTTCCGATCCCCTCGGTGGCCAATCCTTTCGCATCGGTGCGGATTCTGCCTTGTCCGGATTCTTCATGTCTATTGACGCTCCGCAGGTTATCTGCGTCGGTTATGGTTCGGGTTCCACTCGGTTCTTGTAACGGGAGGTGACTCTCGGGGGGGTGGATGCTTCCCTCGGTAATACCAGCGGTGTTGAACCGAGCCGAACCGGCAGTCTGATCGACAAAACCCTTCATCAGACCTTGGTCATGGATTCGATTCCGAGCGTTGTGGATGGCTCCTTGCACCTCTGATTGTGTACTGCCCCAGCCGTACCCGTGCCCGCTGACAAAACCACTGACGATAGTGTTCATGTTATTGACACCGGCTACGCCGTGTTGCGTGACATAGCTGTTGAAGTCACTGATGGTTTTGCGGATCGTCTCCGGGGTTTCCTCGCCATATCGCTCTCGAGCGTAATTCTTCACCAGAGCCGTGGTCAGGTCTGCACCGTAGGACTCTTGCGATCTACTGATTGTTCGAGCTTCGTCAATAATGGAGTAGGCCTCTGTAGCTCCAATGCGCTTGGCCACATTGGCCATGTAATCCAACCCGCGGCCATCGCTGAATGTCTGGGCGACCGCTTCAGATCGTACTCTAGCCTCGTCCCTGGCGAAGGCTTTGGCAGTGTCTTCCGTTACTCTGAAATTGACGACATCTCCATTACTGCCTACGATTGAAAGCTGACCATTGGCACCGATCGTTGCTTGCTTAATACCTCCTCCAGCACCCAGCATCCCTTGAATCTGGGTTCTTTGCGTTTCGTCCAACGTATGAATAAAACTGGACTGATCGTTCATCGCTCTCTTCCAGCTATTGTTGAGAGAGTTATTGAGCGTGTCGGAGTAACTCCTGTTTTCCCCGCCGGAAAGACTATCTCTCTGCACCTGCTGCCAGAGCATCCCCCAGTTACTGTCACTGCCCATGGTCTTGGCGGCACCTGCCACCTTCTGCTGCACCGCCATAGCTCCAACCTTGACCGGATCAAGACCATGGATTGAGGCCTGGGTGGTCGTGCGGCTACCAGTACTGTCCACAGCATAGGAAGCCTTGCCGGCGGCGAGGATGTCCTCCTGGGTGCCGGTTCCACTTGGGCCGAGGACGACGACACTGGAGGAGCCGTCAGGGTTGATCGATTCAGACCGCATCCGGGTTGCAGCTCCGTCCGGGCCTGTAGAGATGGATACCGGCCCGGAGGCTGTGCCGACACTTTGATTGGCCGAGGCCATCATGGCGGCAAAGTCCCCTTGCGATGTCGCTGAAGGAATCTGGCCTGACTGCTGCAAGCCCCTGCGGGCATTCATGGCAGCGGTGTATCCGCCCACGGATCTATGCAGCCCCCAGGACTCGGCGGCAGCCAGGTTGGCAAATCGATGCTC
>Ga0209016_1002845_pt1 | contig 10955 bp, 10 predicted proteins | sample EPASupsiteSAE305_FD_187265 | JGI IMG/M metagenome (GOLD analysis project Ga0209016, IMG submission 187265) | Bioremediated contaminated groundwater microbial communities from EPA Superfund site, New Mexico - SAE3-05 (SPAdes) (version 2) | ecosystem: Environmental > Aquatic > Deep subsurface >...
AAATGACCATCGAGAAGGTGAAGCAGGACGGCGGCTACGTGTCTTCTGACACAGGCCGAGACATCCTCAAGATCGCCGTGATAGAGCGCCACATGGCCAGCGGCCGCATCGCCCGCGGCCTGGTAAAGGGCTTCGGCCTCAAGAAAGGGGCCATCGCCTCATCCGTTTCCCACGACTCACATAATATCGTGGTCATTGGCACGCACGACGGGGACATGTACACCGCGGCCGTGCAGGTGGTCAAGATGCAGGGCGGCATAGTGGCCGCCCTCAACGGCCAGGTGCTGGAAGCCCTGCCGCTGCCGGTGGCGGGCCTCATGAGCGACCGCAGTTCAGAGTTCGTGCGCGAGAAGCTCAAGCGCCTGACCGAAGCCGCCCGCATGCTCGGGTCCAAGCTCTCCGACCCGTTCATGGCTATGGCTTTCCTCACCCTGCCGCCCATCCCGGAGTTGCGCATCACCGACCGCGGCGTGATAGACGCCGTGAAGTTCAAGGTCACCCCGCTGTTCTGCGGCCCCAAGGGGAAATGACCCTGCGCCCCGCCGTTCTGGTCCTGCTGCTCGCCTGCGCGCCCGCCTGGGCGGCGCGCCTGGAGCGCGGGCCTTACCTGGAGAATATGACCAAGGACATGGTCACGGTCCGCTTCCGGTTGGACGTGGCCACACCGGCGTGGCTCTCTTTCGGGGCGGTGCCGGACTGCGAGCGGTTCCTTACCACGGTGCCGGCCGTGAAAGAGCAGAAGGTCCCGCTCTTCGGCCTGCTGCCGGATACCACGCACTGCTACCGTCTCTACCTGCCCGCAGAGCAGAGCACCGGCGTCTATAAGGCCTTCGAGGGGCGGTTCACCACTTTTCGCGACGAGACCAAACCCTGGTTCTCCTTCCTCGCGGTCAGCGATTCTTCCGGCGGCGGGGGGGAGCGCGACCAGATAGCGGCCCGGATGGCGGAGCACAGCCCCGATTTCGTGCTGCACCTGGGCGACATGACCGAGTCGGGCCTGGACGAGGACGCCGACGAGGAATACTTCGGCCCTTATTCCGGGCTCCAGGCCAGGGTGCCTTTCTTCCAGGCGCTGGGCAACCACGATTACGGCCCGGACCTGCGGACGGAGAACGGCCGCGGCTTCCTCAAGGCAAACTACGCCCCTTTCCACAGCACCCCGCTGACCGGCCTGCCGCCGCATTACTATTTCTTCGATATCGCCGACGGCCGCGTCTTTGTGCTGGACGCCAACGCGTTCATCGGGGCCAAATTCGCACCCGGCCTGGAGCCCGGCTCCAAACAGTATAAGTGGCTGGACTATTTCCTCGGGAAAGCTTCGGACAAGACCTGGAAGATCGTAGCGGTGCACGAGCCGCTGTATTCCACCGGCGCCCACGGCACGGCGGAAGCCGAGGTGAAGGCGCTCGAACCGCTTTTCCTCAAGCACAAGGTGGACCTGGTGCTCCAGGGCCACGACCACAACTACGAACGCACCATGCCCGTGAAGGAGGGCGTGCCCGACGAAGCGGGCGGCGTGGTCTACGTGACCTTGGGCGGCGGCGGCAGCACCCTCTACATACAGCGCCGCAACGAGGACTGGTCCGAAAAATTCCTGCCCACCTACCATTTCGCCGCGTTCGACGTTAAAGAGAAGGCCCTGACCATGACCGTCTACAACAAGGACGGCGAGGTCATAGACACTTTTGAACTGCAGAAGTAGTTTTTTTCGGCTTTATAGCGACATAAACATTAAATGGCAAGTGCGGATTATTTGCGCCGCGTGGAGGACCTGATATGAAAATACTCGTAGTTGACGACGACCAATCCACCCTTTTGATGACGAAGCTTGTCGTTGAGCGCTGCGGTCATGAGGCGGTGGCCGTTGCTGACAGTTCCCTCGTCCTTGAAACTATAAAGCGCGACGAGATCCGCGTAGTTATCACCGACTGGGTCATGCCGGGCCCCACCGGTCTGGACCTGGTGCGCGCGGTACGGGCGAACCCCCTGCAGTCGTACGTCTATTTTATCGTTCTGACAGGCACAAAGATAGGAAGTATTAATTTTATGGAAGCTATGGATGCCGGCGCCGACGATTATATGGAAAAACCCGTCAACAAGGACCTCCTTAATGTGCGCCTCCGGGTGGCCCAGCGTATATTAAGCCTCGATTCGGAGGTCAATGATCTGCGCCACTTTATCCCCATCTGCTGCCATTGCAAGCGGGTAAGGCGCGACGACAAGGCCTACGAAAGCCTCGAGGCCTATGTCTCCCGAAATTCAACCGCTAAACTTTCCCACGGGATCTGTCCGGACTGCATGGAGAAATATTACTCGAAGTATAAGTAGCCTGCCTTTATTTCCGGATCCGTCCGCATGGATAACAAAACCGAAGTGATAGCCGGGTTCCTGGCCAAAAAAACCGGGCTGACCTTTACCGAAAGCCAGCTTTCAGCCTTGTCCCGGTTCCTGGCGGAGCGGTTCGCTGTCCTGGGGCTGAGCGAGCCTGCTGATTACCTTGTCCGGCTGGAGGAGCCGGATGAGTTCAGGTCCGCGGTAGACTGCGTTACAGTTCCCGAAACCTTCTTCTACCGCTACCCGGCGCAGCTCGAAGTCTTCATCGCCAGGTTGCTGCCGGAGATGCTGGCCGGGGCAAAAAAGCCGGTGCGAGTCTGGTGCGCCGGCTGCTGCACTGGAGAGGAGCCTTACACGTTAGCCCTGCTGGCGGCTGAAGCGGGCTGCCTGGGCAGCCTTCAGATTACCGCTACGGATATCAACGAGGCCTATCTGGAGATCGCGGCGGCCGGCAGATATTCACCGCGTTCTGTGGAGAAACTGCCCACGGCCCTGCTGGCAAAGTATTTCCTGTGCGAGGGGGACCTTTTTCTGCTCTCGGAAGATATCCGCCGCCAGGTCTCTTTCCGCTACCTGAACCTTGGAGATACCTGCTACCCGTCGTTCCTTAACGGCACCGCCGGAGTGGATCTGATCTTCTGCCGCAATGTCCTTATCTATTTCAATAAAACCCGCGTCAAAGAGATAATGCTGCGCTTTTCTTCCTGCCTCGCGGCCGGCGGGCTGTTGGCCCTGGGCCATTCCGAAATGCTGCCGCGGGATTGGCCCTTTACGGTCAGTATGCTTGGAGAGGCTTTCTTTTACCGTCCCTCCACGGCGCCTGTCCCGGCCGCGCTGCCGCCGCCCGGGAACAGCGCCGCTACCCTGAAGCCGGCCTCTCGCGCCCGGCCCGGAACCGCGGTGGGCCCCGGGGCTGCGCCAGCGAAAACCCTTATTTCGAAGGCGGAGAGCCTGGCTGATTCCGGAGCCGAGGCCGCGGCGGCGGCGCTGTGCGCGGAAATTATCAGACAGGATCCCGCCGCGGTGAGAGCGCACTACCTGCTGGGGCTGCTGGAACTTGCCCGCCCCGGGAAGGCTCTGGAACATTTCCGGCGGGTGGTCTATCTGGACCGTGGAAATCTGCAGGCGCGCCTGCACCTGGCCCAATGTCAGGAAAAACTGGGCCGGCCCGCCGATGCCGCGCGGGAGTACGGCAACCTGCAGCGCCAGGCCGCCGCCCGGCCGCCAGGAGAGGTGCTGGACGCGGTCGAGGGGATAACCTGCGGCCTGCTGGCGCTTATCGCCGGCAACGCGCTGAAAAAATATTCCGCCGGTGATAATAGGCGTAAACCTAAATGATAGAATTTAACAATGCCAGAAAATTCCGGTAAAGAGCTGGTTCCGCTGGAGGAACTGCGGGCCCGTGCCCTGGTGCTGAGCTGCGCACCGGTAGCGGCGGAAAATAACCCTGATACCGGGCTGCTGGTCCTCAGGCTCGGCGAAGAATTTTACGGCATTCCGGCCCTGCTGGTGCAGGAATCCTTGATAGGCCCGCAGTTGGCCCCGCTGCCCCTGCCGCCCCATTTTTCGCCAGGGATAATCAACCTGCGGGGGGAACTGATAGGTGCTATAGACTTGGCGGGGCTTTTCGGCCTGCCTGCCGGCCGCGACAGGAGCTTCGCCGCGGTGGTGCGGCTGGGAGGCTTGGCAGCCGCTTTCCTGGCGGACGGGGCTGCCGGAGTGGAATGGCTTTCGGCGGCCGACCGCGAACCGGTGCTGCCCACGCTGCCGCAGGAATACGCCCTCTTCTTCGACGGCGCCTTCAGGTCCGGTGGGCGGCTGATATTGCAGTTGAACATAGAACGCGTCTTTAGCCACCCGCTGCTGCAAAGCAGGCGGAAGGGGTATACAGAGGAGAGCTTATGAATTGGTCCATAGAGAACAGGATAAAAGCGGGGCTGTCGCTGGCGTTGTTGCTGATACTGGGCACCGGCGGCATATCTTATTACACCACAAAAAACCTGGTGTATAACCAGCAGGAAGTGGAGCAGCTGCTGCGGATCCACATCGCCGTAGGCGATGTGTTCTCCTCACTGAGAAACGCGCATACCAGTGGAGACCGTTACTTCGAGACCGGGAAGCAGGCCGACTTGGAAGATTACCGCAGCGACAAGACGGATCTCGCGGTTGCGACAGAGGAGTTCGGACAACAGGTTTCCACGGACCCGGCCCTCCGGAAGTCAGAGCGGGATTTTGAATTACTACTGCAGGATGAAACTGCCAGGCTGGACGCGCATGTGTCCATAAAATCCGAGCCGACACTGAAAGCAAAACAAGCTTGCCGGCTGCCGGAAGTCGTCGCGGCGTACAAAACCATGGATGCCGCACAGAACGAGAAGATACGACAGAACACGGCTGTTATAAAATCCCTGTCGAAGAAATCTCTGTTTGCCATCTCCTTCCTTTCTGGCTTCAGCATTTTAGCTTTGGTTTCTTTTGGCACCTATATTATCCGCAGCGTGGGGGAAACCCTGAGAGCCAACGCCGAGGCCATCAAAAGTTCGCTGCGCTCTGCGGCACAGGGCCTTAAAAGCTCCGCCACGCAGCTGACCGCGACCGCCGAGGAGCATCGGCGCACGGTCTCGGAGCAGTCTTCGGCGGTCAGCGAGACCACGGCCACTGCGGCGGAGCTGTCCGCCTCCCAGAAACAGGTGGTGGAGAACGCCACCGCGCTCGCGGCGGTGGGCGAGAAAACCGCTGAAACTGTCGCCATGGGACAGACTTCAATAACCGATACCCTGCGGGGGCTTGCCGAGATCATGGCCAAGACCGAGGCCACCTCCAAGCGGATACTCGCGCTTTCCGATAAGTCGCAGCAGGTGGGCAAGATCGTGGGGATGATTAAAGACATTACCGACCAGATAAACCTGCTGGCGCTCAATGCGGCCATAGAGGCCGCCCGGGCCGGCGAGCAGGGTAAGGGGTTTGCGGTGGTGGCCGGCGAGGTCCGCAAACTGGCCGAACGGACCGCGAAGTCAGCCGAGGATATAGGCGCGCTGGTAGAGGATATGCAGCATAACACCAACGCCGCCGTCCTTGCTACGGAGGAAACAATGAAGAGCGTTGAGGAGGGAAACAGGCTTTCCTCCGGAGCCGGCAAAGCTTTCGAAAGCATCATGCGGCTGGTCTCGGAGACCGCCGACGACGTGAAACAGATACAGGTCTCCTGCCGGCAGCAGGACAGCGCCACCAGCCAGATAGTGGGGGCCATGAACCAGATCAACTCCGGCATGAAGCAGACCGTCGCCGCGGTAGAACAGGCGGCGGCCTCCGCGGCCAGCATTAAGGATATGGCGGTGCGCCTGCAGGATATGGTGGTGAAATGAACGAAGCCGAAAGGCTGAACCTGCTGCGCCATTTTAAGGATGAAGTAGGCGAGCACGCTGTGGCGCTCTCAGAAGCCGTTCTGGCCCTGGAGTCACGTCCGCGCGATGCTGCCGTTATAGCGGACATGCTGAGGCGGGCGCACAGCCTGAAGGGCGCTGCCCGGCTGGTGGGCGCCGCAGTCATAGAGTCCCTGGCTAACGCCTTAGAGACCGTTGTGGGCGAGCTGCGCTCCGGGCGCCTGGCGGCGTCGCGCAAGGTGACGGACGTGCTGCTGGAAGTTGTGGACGGAGTCAGGGCCGCCGCCGAGTCCCTGCTGGAAGGACGGCCCGAAGGCGGGGAGGAGGTTCTCTCCCGCCTGCTGTCGCTGGCCTCCTCCGCGCTCGGGCTTGACGAAAGCCTGCGCCGGTATCTGCCCGGGCTGCCCCCGGGCGTCCTTGCGGTGCTGACAGAATTCCAGAAATCCAGGCTCCTCTTCTCTCTCGACAGCGGCCGGACCTGCTGGGAGGCTGAGCTTACAGCGCCCACAGCCGAGTTCGCCGCCCGGGCGGCCGGCGCTCTGGCTGCGCTCAAGAAGGCCGGCGAGGTGGTAAGTCTCACTGGCCGCAATACCCCGGGCGGGCCGCTAAGTTTTAAATTTATTTTTTCTTCCCGTCTTTCCGCCGAGCAGGTGATGCAGGCCGGAGCCGGCCTGCTGCTGCCCATCCGGAACCTGGCCCTGCCGCTCCCTGACGGCCGACAGGCGCTCCCGCCCCAGCTTTCACGGGAGGAGGCTGCGGCTGAGGAAGCCTTCGCCAGGGAAGTGGCGAACCTCCGGGGACAGTATATCTCGGAAGCTTTCGACAAAATAGAGGATATGTCCAGGATTATACTGGCCGTGGAGCAGCGGCCCGGAGACCAGGAACTGGTAAACGAGCTGTTCCGGGCGGCTCACAATTTTAAGGGCTCCGGTTCTGTTTTCGGCCTCGACGAGGTCTCAAAGCTGGCCCACCATATGGAGACGCTCATCTCGGCCGTGCGCGGCGGGAGCTGCAAAATGTCGGCGCGCGTCACCAGCGCCCTGCTTAAAGGGGCGGATACTTTAAAGGACCTGTTCTCCCGTGCCCGCGCCGGCGGCGCTCCGGACGACCGGCCCCTGCCCGTTGTAAAAGAGCTGGAGGCCGCGCTCTCCCCTGACAGCGCGCCCGACGAGACCGCGCCTGCCGCAGCCGTCCGCGCGCCCGTCCGCGCTGAATCCATACGCGTCAGCCTGGCTAAACTGGACCGCATGGTTAATCTGGCCGACGAACTTACCATCAGCCGCAACACCACGGAGGCTGCGGTTAGCGACATCGAGGCGCTGGCCGGCGAGGCCAAGGCCCTGTTGCGTGATCTTGGGACTTTCGGGGAAAACCTCGGCTCCGGTTCCCGGCAGGCAGCCTGCGGAATAGTCGCCGGGCGCATAAGCCGTCTTAAGGACGGGCTGGAGGGCCTCTCCAACCGGTTCGGCGCAGCCACCATACACTCTGAAAACGTGATCGACGCGCTGCAGCATGACGTCAGGCGCATACGCATGGTGCCGGTGTCAGCGCTCTTTGACAGCGCCCCGCGCCTGGTGCGCGACCTGACCGCAGACAAAGTTAAAAAGGCCCGGCTGATAATTTCCGGCGCCGACACGGAACTGGACAAGCGGGTGCTGGAGCTCATGGCCGATCCGCTGATGCATCTGATCAGGAACGCCGTTGACCATGGGCTGGAACTCCCGGAAGCCAGGCTTAAGGCCGGTAAGCCCGAGGCCGGCAGTATAGAGCTCAGCGCCGAGCATCGCGGCAGTTTCGCGGTTATAGTGATAAAGGACGACGGGCGCGGCCTAGACCCGCGCCAGCTTGCGGCCAAGGCGCTGGAAAAAGGGCTCATCACGCCGCAGGAAGCGGAAAAATTAACTCCGGAGCAGGCTTACGCACTGATCTTCCTGCCGGGCTTTTCCACCAAAGGGACCGTGACCAGTATTTCAGGGCGCGGCGTGGGGATGGACGTGGTAAAAAGCAACGTTGAGAATCTGAAGGGGCGCATAGAGATAGAAACCTTCCTTGGCCGCGGCCTGGTCTTCAGGATCTTCCTGCCGCTATCCGTTTCTATAGCCCAGGCGGTAACAATCGAGGCAGCGGGGCTGACTTTCTGCCTGCAGGCCGACGCTATTGTTGAAATTATCCGCGCCCCGGAGGCGGAGGTACTGAGCGAGGACGGCAAAGCCTGCATACGCCACCGCGGGGCTACTGTGCCGGTTGTGCGTTTGTCGGACCTGCTGGGCTTAAAGAACAATATCACTGACCCCGGCCTCCTGACCATTGTCCTCCTCAAAGGGTTGGAAGGCACTATCGGTTTTACGGTAGACAGGGCGCTCAAGGAACAGACCGTGGTCGTCAAAGAGATCTGCGCGCCTTTTGGCGGCCTGCCGCACGTAGCAGGCGGCACTATTTTAGCCGACGGCAGCGTGAGCGTGGTCCTTGATTCCGCTACGCTTATACAGGCGGCGGTCCGTACGGGCGGCACCTGGACGCACCAGGCGCCGGAAGCCCTCCGGAAGAAGAAAATTGTGCTGGTAGCCGACGATTCCCTGACCACCCGGGAACTATTGCGCGGGCTTATAGAGTCTGCCGGGTATGCCGTTGAGCTGGCGCGCAGCGGCACCGAGGCGTGGGGCTTGCTGTGCCGCCGGCGCTTCGACCTGGTAGTCAGCGATATTTCCATGCCGGGGATGGACGGCTATGAACTTACGGCAAAGGTCAGGGCGGACAGCCGGTTCTCCGGCCTGCCGTTGATCTTGCTCACCGCCCTGTCGAAGGAAGAGGAACGGCTCAGAGGACTGCAGGCTGGCGCCAGCGCCTACATCACAAAAGGCGCGTTTGACCAGACTAATCTCCTGGAGCGTATCCGGGAACTGGCGGGGCACGATGAATAGCGAATTGCTGCGCGTGGTGGTGGCCGACGACTCCGGCACCGTAAGGGCGCTGCTGCGGCAGTGGCTTTCTCCCGAGTTGGGCTTCGAAATAGTCGGCGAGGCGGCTAACGGCAGGCAATGCGTTGAGCTGGTGCTGCGCCTGCGCCCGGCTATAGTGGTTATGGATATGGATATGCCGGAGATGAACGGGGTGGAGGCCACCCGCGAGATCATGTGCCGGCAGCCCACGCCTATTCTGATCTTCACCTCCTCCGAGATAGATAAGGCCCGCGGAGTATTTTACGAGGCCCTGGCCGCCGGCGCCCTGGATATCTTTTACAAACCAAGGCTTGCCAACGACGAGGAAGTAAACCTGGCGACCAGCCGTTTCCGAAGGCTCCTGAAGCTGCTGGCGCCCATAAAAATAATACGCCGGTGCGGGCCGAGTGCTTTAGTCCCAGAACCGGACGTGCGGATAATGTCCGCCGGCCCGGCCCGGCCGCGGCGCCTGCCGGAAATATTGGCGCTGGCGGCTTCTACCGGGGGGCCGGCGGCGCTGTCCGCCGTTCTCAGGCAGCTTCCCGCCGGCTTTCCTCTCTGCACCCTGGTGGTTCAGCATATGGCGGCTGAATTTATGCCCGGCTTTGTGGAATGGCTGGGGCAGGGAGTAAAGCTGCCAGTGCGCGCCGCCGCCCGTGGGCAGCTCGCCCGCCCCGGAGATGTGCTTGTGGCTCCGGGCGATTTCCATATGCGCCTGGGGACGGGTGGCCGCGTGGAACTGGAAGCCTCCGCTCCGGTAAACTCCTGCCGTCCGTCGGCTGACGTTCTCTTCGAATCCGTGGCAGCGGCTTCGGGGGCCGGCGCAATGGGCGTGATCCTTACCGGTATGGGTGAAGACGGTGCCCGGGGATTGCTCAGCATGAGACGCGCTGGCGCCCTGACCATAGCCCAGGCCGAGAGTAGCTGCGTGGTTTACGGCATGCCCAAAGCCGCGGCGGATATCGGGGCCGCGGTGCATGTGATGGAACTTGACGCGATAGGCCGGTTCGTGGCAACGCTCGCTTTGCCCGAGGGGAAAATATGAGCCTTACCCTGGTCAACTTTTCCCTTGGCCCACATCGCTGCGCGCTGAACGTTTCGGACGTAACCGAGGTGGTGCGGATTGTGGCGGTTACGCCGCTGCCGCAGGCGCCGGCTTTTGTCGAAGGCGTCGTAAATATCCGCGGGCACCTGACTCCGGTTATAGATATGCGTAAGCGGCTTGGCCTTGTCCCCGGCCCTTACTGTTTCTCCAACCGTATTATTGTTACGGTAATACACGGGCACGCTGTCGGGCTGATCGCGGACCAGGTGTCAGGGGTCAGCGAACTCGAGCCTGTGGACGAGGGCATTGATCCCTCGGAGTCACTGGGGATAGATCTTCACCATAGTGTTTCCAGAGTGGTGAGGGAGGGGGACGATATCGTTATGGTCCTCGACCCCGCGACTATCCTTACGGAAGAGGAGCACGGTGCTTTTAAAGAGGCCGCTTCGAAGGCGCGCAGACAGGCTGACCCCCATGGAAAATGATAAACAAAGAGTTCTCCTGGTCGACGACCAGGCGATAATAAGACGCCTTCTGCGTACCTACCTGGAAACCGTCCGCCGGTGCGAGGTCACCGAGGCTGAAAACGGTCTTGAGGCAGTTAACATGCTGCTGTCTTCCCGCTTCGACCTGCTGATAACCGACCTTATGATGCCTGAAATGACCGGCCTGGAGCTCCTGTATTATGTCAGGAATTCGCCGGAGGTGGCGGCGCTGCCGGTTATAATGCTGACCAGCCAGGAGGACGAGCCGGACCGCCGCAAGGCGGCCGCCCTAGGGGTTAATAGTTATCTGGTAAAGCCCTTCAACCCGCTCACCATGAAAGAAGCGGTAGAACGCTGTCTCCCGAGGCCTGCGCATGGTTGAAAGCACGGGGCAATGGCCATTCACTACCGAAGAACTGAAGCAAAGGCCTGTGGACGATTTTTTAAAAATGGAGCGGCGCGAAGTGACCATATTGTTCGCTGACCTCAGGGGCTTCATCGCGCTGGCCGGTATCATTTATCAGTAGCTTGCCTGAAACCGATCACAAATTCGATTGCCGTTTTTAGCCGATTACTTTGTGTAGGTGATTACTACATATCACCATCTGAGATTGTATGTTTCTCCGACGAGAGATGTTGCAACTGCTTAAGCCTTGTGCTATAATACATGTGCGGGGTAGAGCAGCCTGGTAGCTCGCAAGGCCCATAACCTTGAGGTCGTTGGTTCAAATCCAACCCCCGCAACCATTTAAAAGATTCGAACCTGAGA
>Ga0209016_1002847_pt1 | contig 10955 bp, 6 predicted proteins | sample EPASupsiteSAE305_FD_187265 | JGI IMG/M metagenome (GOLD analysis project Ga0209016, IMG submission 187265) | Bioremediated contaminated groundwater microbial communities from EPA Superfund site, New Mexico - SAE3-05 (SPAdes) (version 2) | ecosystem: Environmental > Aquatic > Deep subsurface >...
AAGACCTGATCCCTGACCAATAATTGAGTTACCTATATTTCTAGCACTACGCTTATCAGTAGAATTGACGGTTATAACAGATACCGAAGCAGTTGACTCACCGCGTGTTAACACTTTATCTGCTCCCACATCAATTGTCTGATCAGCATATTTACCATCAGGCTGTGCTTTATCGTTTTGTTGTGCTACTGCCGGAATGGTTAAACAAGCCAACAATGACAACACTAATATTTTATTTCGTTTCATAATATTTCAAATTTCAATTTCAATATTTAACCGATTACCATCCTGGATTCTGAACCAAACCATATTTTTTATTGACTTCAGACTGTGGGAATGGTTGAAGATACCATTTTGCATCAAATCCACTCCACTGCACGCGAGTACCACTTGTCAATTCGAATTTTTCGAAATCGAAATGAGTTGGTTCATAGAATCCTGGAGCAGTTTTATTTGCTTTGTCTGTCTTCTTATCACCATTCCACCATTTATCTGTAGCACGTACCCATTTACCTGTAGCGTCTTTCTTTAGACGATACATACGTAAGCCGTGAGTATTTGTTTCAAAACGATCTGCACGTTTATAACGTACAAGGTCAAAATAGCGTGAGTCTTCAAGTCCTAATTCACAAGCACGTTCGCGAAGAATCTCTTCAAGTAAATTAGCCTTATTGGATGTTAGATTCTTATCTGGATTGCAAGCTGCAAGTCCGCCAAGTCCTACACGTGCTCTAACATCATCTACATATTTCAAAGCACCGGTAAAATCATTACTAGCTTGTAACAATGCTTCAGCATAAGTTAAATATATATCAGAAAGGCGAATTACACACCACTGAGGATAGTGCGCTGTAGTATAGAATATATCTCCTGCATAATATTTATTATTTGCATATCCTGTAGCAAAATATCCTGTTTCAGTGGCAGGCTGAGTTCCGGCATCTGAACCACCTACCCAGTTCTCATAGATGTTTCCAGAGATTGTTCCCGAGTTCCAGTCAATACCCTGAGGAACACCATTGATACGAATAGTTTCGTAAAGACGAGGGTCACGAGTCAAAACTCTGTGCTGCAAATCCTGATTTCCTACAACAGTATCTCCCTTGATAAACATTTGATCCAGTTTACCTGCATTTTGAGCTGTACTCCAATCAAATGGAGTACCATCGTTCCAGGGAAACATTTCTACATATTCTTGTGTTGGAGTATATGAGTAACGCTCATTTCTACCATTATTTAAGTATGCCCATTGATATTTTGAATCACGAGTACTTGTAGAAACACGTACTGAATGTAGTATTTCTGTACTTGCTTCATTTATATATCCAAAACGATAGGCATAACGATATGCTTCTTGCGTTTTAGCACTAGGTTGAGTCAAAGCATATACCCCATTAGCGTTAAGCTGTGTAAAGAAGTCGGCACAAGCTTGTTTACACTGAGTCCACAGTTCCGCTCTATAACCTCCATACCATACAAGACTATCTTTTTCGGCTTCAGTTGATCCACCATAATAACCTTTTGTATCATTAAACAAAGGAGAAGCTGCAAATTGAAGTATTTTACACTTCATTGCCATCGCACCAGCTTTAGTCCAACGACCTGTATTTGTTTGTGCATCTGCTCCGGTATATCCCCAAGGCAAGTTTCCACCTGTAATAACTTTATCGAGAAGACCAACCATGAAATTAACCGTTTTTTCGACTGATGCACGAGGTATATCATACGAAGTTTCTGTACCGGTAAAAGTCTTTGTTATAATAGGAAGGCCTCCATAGTTACGGAACATATTGAAATAACTAGAAGCAATAAGGCATCTTGCCTCATCACACAGACGAGCCTTTTCTGCTGCATCCATATCTGGAACTCTGTCTATATTCTCTAGCAACAAATATGCACGGCGTACAAGAACCCATACATTCTCTGTCAAATAACCATAAATACCTCCCCCGGTATTTGCATTAAACGTTCCTGAATAGTATTGCTTATAAATACCCGAATTTGGGAAATGCAATTGATAACAATCAGATAATGCATCAAATTTACCTGTCCAGTAACTGCTAGTTAATGGTGCGCTCGAACTACTTTGATATGGTAGTCCATAATATTGCAGTGAATAAATTGCAGCCAGAAACTGACGTGTATATTCTGGATTATTGAATACGGTATCTTGAGTTACTGATGCTCCAGCAGCTTTGTCGAGGAATGCATTTCCAACAGCTAACTCATCAGTACAAGAGCCTGTACCTATGGCTGTGATTGTAGCCATGACAGCTCCGAAAAATAATTTCTTATGAAGTTTCATTTTAATTTCGTTTTAATTAGAATCCAAGTTTCAAACTAAGAGTATAAGTTTTCTGTAATGGATAAGAAGGTGAACTACTTGCTCTTGTTTCAGGGTCACCCCATACATATGAAGAGAATGTTAGCAAGTTATATCCACTTAATGCTAATTGCATTTGATTTAATCCAACTTTTTTCATAAATGGAAAATTCAAATCATAAGCTACCTGAAGAGTTTTCAGACGTAAGTATTTAGCATCTTTTTCATATAAATTTGATTCAACGTAATTCTGTGCAGCATTAGCCCATGAAGCACGTGGATAATAAGATCCCTGTGAAGGATTATCAACAGTCCATGTATGTTCCAGGTGATACTTGAGCAAACCACCTTCTGTAGAACCTGATGCATTTAAGAATGGTTGACGGAATACGTCTGACAACATACGAGATACATTCCATGCACCTGTCCACTGTGAACTAACTTCAAGGTTCTTCCATTTGAATCCGAAATTGAATCCGATCAAATACTGAGGATCGTCTGTATATCCATTACTACGAGTCTTATCATTTTCGTCAATCTTACCATTTTTATCAAGGTCAACATAAACGGCATCACCAGCTGCAATTGTTGAAACTAACTGTGCAGGGTAATCTACACCATATTTATTTTTATAATCAGCCTCGCAACCATCATAATAAAAATTCGCTAGCTGATACATTGAGCGTGCACCAATACGATGACCTTTAGCATACTGATAATTGTTATTCATCGGAGCTTCTTTCTCTTCTATAATCTTGTTCTGATTATAAGAAAGATTCACACCAGCCCAATAGCGGAATTTATCACCAATTTTATCCTGCCATTTTGCTGACAATTCCCAACCCCAGCTATTAACAACACCTTGATTTGTATAAGGTACTGTAAATCCGATTATTGAAGGAGCTGTATAGTCTCTTAACAAGATATTTGTACGATGTTCATAATAATAATCAAATGTAGTGCGCAAACGATCACTCAGGAAGTTTACATCAACACCATAGTCTTGCTTGAAAGCTTTTTCCCAGGTTACATCAGGGTTATTCTTAGAATCCTCATAAGCTCCCTTGTATGCAGTAGAGTTTTCAATACCAAAGTTATAAGCATAACCGCCTCTTGAACTGAAACTACCATTATTTACTCCATAAGGGTCTGCCAAATACATGAATCGTGAGCCACCGATTTTATCATTACCAACAAGACCCCAGGAAGCTCTCAGCTTCATAAAATTCACAATTGGTTTTAATGGCTTAAAGAAATTTTCTTCACTGGCAATCCATCCGATAGATCCAGCCGGGAAAGTACCGAAACGTTTGCTTGGAGCAAAGTTTTCTGATCCGTTGTAACCTACATTGAACTCAGCCATATAACGATTATTCCAATCGTAAGTAACACGTCCAACTAATCCTACATAACCACGAGGAATATCAGGATAATCTGATGAACTATAATAGTAGTCCTTACTTTGATTATAAAGTAACAAAGCAGTTATCGTATTTAGTCCGAAAGAGCGATTATAGTTAAATGACGACTCTAAATACCAGTCACGTCCCTTACCTGTTGATTCAGAATAAGATATAGCACCATTCTCTCCGGATTTCTTATATAGAATACCTCCATCTTTCTGAAGAACAGGGAAATAGGTAGCTTTTGAAGCAGCCCCATTCTTATATACATAGAAATCACTGTTATAAGAACCTTTCACTTTAAATGAAAGTCCTTTTGTCAACATATCCAGTTTCTGATCTAATTGTAAGTCGAACTGCAATTTATTATAGTTAGTTTGCATAAAACCTCCTGTTGTAGAAGCATTACCAAAGTATGTAATACCACTTCCACCAACAAATGGTAACTGAACATCATCATAATCTGTTGCAGTACTAATATACTTTCCATCTATAATACCAGGACTGGAGAATGGAGTAGCCTGATACATTGCTTTAATCATTCCTGAACTACCCTGTCCTGTATATGGTTTATTAGCATTACTTACATTTCCAGCAATATTAAATGATAATATTGTTGACTTGGTAACATCAATATCTAAGTTTGAACGATAATTGAAACGGTTATATTGATAACCAAAATTATAGTTCTGACCAAATTCCTTAAACAGACCACCTTGAGTATAAGCACCAGCAGAAATAAAATAGCGCACACCTTTAGAGCCACCACTGATATTTATGTTATGCTGAGTCTGAATTGTTTGATCCTTCATTATATAATCAGCCCATCTTGTATCAGGGAAACGGATTGGATCAGAATGATCTTTGAATTTAGCCATCACAGCATCTGAAAACATTGCTGAAAGACCATCATTTGCACGCATCTGATTGTAGAATGTAGCATATTCATAACTATTTGCCTGCTCAACCATCTTGGTAGGAGTTAGAATACTCGAAGATGTAGTGACAGATATTTTTGCCTTTGCATCCTTACCACGTTTTGTTGTTATTAAAACAACACCATTGGCACCTCTAACACCGAAAACTGCTGTAGCAGATGCATCTTTCAATACAGAAACGCTTTCAATTTCGTTAGGGTCAATATCACTCATGCTTCTTTCAACTCCATCCACCTGAATAAGTGGTGAAGAATCTGTCCACGTTGCCTGACCACGAACAAATACAGATGCAGCATCAGATCCTGGCTCACCAGAATACTGAATTGTTGTAACACCCGACAATTGACCAGCCAGGATATTATTTACAGAACTGACAGGAGTACGAACCAACTCTTCGCTTTTTACACTTGAAACAGCACCGGTAAGTGTAACTTTCTTCTGAACACCATACGCCACGATCTCAACATCCTTCAACATGGTTGAATTATCAGCAAGAGCAATTTTCATGGCTTCACCTTTAGCAACTACTGTTTTTGTTTCGTATCCTATAAATGATACAACCAATTTTGCACCAACAGGAGCATTTAATTTAAAAGTTCCGTCGATGTTTGTAGTAGTACCTAGCTTTTCACCCTGTACTTTTACGTTTGCTCCAATAATAACTTCTCCTTGAGAGTCTGTAACAACCCCAGTGATCATCTTCTTTTGCTGTTGAATAATATTCTCTGCAGCCGAAGCAGATTGTATCCCCACAGGGGAAAGAAAAGATGCAGCTAAACAGAATATTAAAATTGGTGGTTTCACAAATAGTTTTGTGTTCCATCTGCCCAAACTAAATAGTATGTGCTTCATAAAATTAAAACTTTAAAATTAACATATTAATACTAAATATTTACGTACAAAGAATAACTATATCTTCCGTTGGTTTTAATAAAAGAGTGTACAATAACAATTGGTAGATTTTCAACTCAGTTATAGAATAACTATAAAGCCATTATATTAACCGAACAAAACACATCGCCATCTATTTTCACACTTTTTTAGGCTACAAAAATAGATTATAACATTATTTCAAGGAATGTATAATCGTACAAACACATGTAAAATATATCAGAGCAACCCATATCTGTCAATTTTAACACTAAATATAGCCGCACGAATAAATGAATCACATTTGTTGTTTTACAATAAAGTATTGATCAATTAATTTAAAAATACATACATATATTTATGCATTACCCTCTAGATAAAAAGGGGTTTTTGACGGAATGAAGCTAAATAGAACTCTGGTAGATCTAAAAAAATAATACATCTATATATATTAGAGTAAGCATTTACCGGCTCTTATTCCTTTCTTATTCCTTTAAAATAATATCGTAGATTTACGAAACCGGAACTAGAAGTCTTTTTTAAAATAAATAGAGCATTTATAAGAATATAGCTCCAGAATATATTCAAAACCATATCTTTTATATTTTTGTTATATAGATATTTATCATTTTGTTATAAAATAATAGAATAATACCTATATTTGCATTATAACAAAGGTAAAATCCAAAGGATGAAACAAGAAAATACTTCCGTATTGATAATTTATACTGGTGGAACAATAGGAATGATTGAGAATGTTGAGACTGGAGCTTTGGAAAACTTCAATTTCGAGCAATTACAAAAGCATGTCCCTGAACTTAAAAAGTTGGACTTCAAGATTGATTCCTGCCAGTTTAATCCGCCAAGGGACTCCTCAGACATGGAGCCTGAGGCATGGGCTGATCTTTGCAGGATCATCTATGAAAATTATCGGAAATATGACGGATTTGTAATCCTTCATGGCACAGATACCATGGCTTACACGGCATCAGCTCTTAGTTTCATGCTGGAAAACCTCAACAAACCTGTAATTCTCACAGGCTCTCAGCTCCCTATTGGTGTGCTTCGCACAGACGGAAAGGAAAATCTGATGACGAGTCTCGAAATTGCTGCAGCAAAACGCAGAGGAAAACCGTTGGTCCCTGAAGTTTGTGTTTTCTTTGAGAACCATTTAATGAGAGGAAACCGTACAACTAAGATTAATGCAGAGAACTTCAATGCATTTCGTTCTTACAACTATCCGGCACTAGCCGCAGCAGGTATACATATTAAATATGAGCCTTCACTGATTCATCATTGCACAAACGGCAGACCACTTACTCCACACCTTTCAGTAGATACAAATGTTGTGATTATTAAACTATTTCCTGGTATTCAGGAGAATGTGATTGCTGCAACCCTTGCTATCCCAGGATTAAAAGGTGTAGTTCTGGAGACTTATGGATCGGGTAATGCTCCCAGAAGTCAGTGGCTTATCAACCAACTTATTGCGGCTAATGAACGAGGCATAGTTATTATTAATGTCACCCAATGTAGTGCAGGTACTGTGGAAATGGATCGTTACGAAACAGGCAAACAATTACTTGATGCAGGAATTTTAAGCGGATATGACAGCACAACAGAATCTGCCGTAACCAAACTGATGTTTCTTTTGGGACATGGACTTCCTCCTGATGAAGTGCGGCAAATGATGAATATTTCCATTGCCGGAGAAATTACTATCAATTAATCTGTTTCTGAAAAAATATCGGTACTTTTGCAATTATATATAAGAATAATTGCAAAAATGGCAAAAGACAAAACCGTATATGTGTGTTCGAACTGCGGACAAGATTCTCCCAAATGGGTAGGCAAATGTCCCTCTTGCGGAGAGTGGAATACGTACGTTGAAGAGATTGTTCGTAAAGAGGTTGCCAATAAACGCCCAACTTCGGGTATTGAAACACCAAAAGCCAAACCTATATCTTTATGTGATATTGTTACATCCGATGAACCTCGTATTGATTTAAAGGATGAAGAGTTAAACAGGGTACTGGGTGGCGGACTTGTTCCTGGCTCATTGGTACTTATTGGTGGAGAACCCGGTATTGGTAAATCTACCTTGGTATTACAAACAGTACTCCGCATGCCCGATCGCCGTATTCTTTATGTTTCCGGTGAAGAGAGTGCACGCCAGCTTAAACTTCGTGCCGACCGAATTAAGCATACTTCGTCTGATTGCCTGATTGTTTGTGAAACTTCTTTGGAAGAAATTTATACTCACATTAAGAATATCCGTCCCGAGCTGGTTATTATCGATTCTATTCAGACCATTTCCACAGAAACCATAGAATCGTCTCCAGGCAGTATCGGACAAGTGCGCGAATGCTCGGCTTCTATCCTTAAGTTTGCTAAAGAAACTAATACTCCGGTGATACTCATCGGCCATATTAATAAAGAAGGTAGCATTGCCGGACCAAAAGTACTGGAACATATTGTAGACACAGTGTTGCAATTTGAAGGAGATCAGCATTACATGTACCGTATTCTTCGTTCCATAAAGAATCGCTTTGGAAGTACTTCCGAACTGGGTATCTATGAAATGAGACAGGATGGGTTGCGTCAAGTTAGTAATCCTTCGGAACTCCTGCTATCCCTCGACCATGATGGAATGAGTGGTGTGGCCATTGCTTCTGCTATTGAAGGAGTTCGTCCGTTCCTTATTGAGACACAAGCACTTGTCAGCTCGGCAGCCTACGGAGTTCCGCAGAGATCTGCCACAGGTTTTGATCTTCGCCGCATGAACATGCTACTGGCTGTACTTGAAAAGCGAGTGGGATTCAAGTTGGGACAGAAAGATGTCTTTCTAAATATTGCCGGAGGATTAAAGGTTAACGACCCTGCCATCGACTTATCCGTAATCAGCGCCATTCTTTCTTCAAATATGGATACAGAGATTGAAAGGGAAGTCTGTCTGGCTGGAGAAGTTGGTTTATCAGGAGAGATTCGTCCGGTAAACCGTATTGAGCAGCGCATTGGCGAAGCGGAAAAGCTGGGATTCAAACGAATGATTCTACCCAAGCATAATCTGCAGGGACTGGACAAAAAGAAAATAAACATAGAACTGATTCCGGTAAGGAAGGTGGAAGAGGCTTTCCGTTGCCTGTTTGGATAATACATAAATAAAAATGATACAAGAGATACAACTAAGAATATTACCGGAGATTGCGGCCAATGAACAGCGTTTGAAAGAATATCTTTCAAAGGAGAATGGAATTTCCCTAAAACAGCTTAATGCAATCCGCATTCTGAAACGCAGTATTGATGCACGCCAGCGTACTGTTTTCGTGAATCTGAAGGTTCGTGCCTACATCAATGAACTGCCATGTGACGATGAATTTACGCACACTATATATAAAAATGTAGAGAATGCTCCACAAGTAATTGTTGTTGGGGCAGGTCCTGGTGGTCTTTTTGCCGCTCTTAAGCTAATTGAGCAGGGAATAAAGCCCATAATTGTGGAACGTGGTAAGAATGTGCGCGATCGAAAAAAGGATATTGCCCTCATTTCACGTGAACATATTGTTGATCCGGAGTCAAATTATAGTTTTGGTGAAGGTGGAGCCGGCGCTTATTCAGATGGAAAACTCTATACCCGCAGCAAGAAACGCGGTAATACTGACAAGATTCTGAATGTATTCTGCCAGCACGGCGCAAGTACTTCCATTCTGGTGGACGCTCATCCACATATTGGTACAGATAAATTGCCTGGAGTTATTGAGAATATGCGCAATACCATTCTGGAGTGTGGCGGCGAAGTGCACTTCGAAACACGAATGGATGCGCTGATTATAGAAAATAATGAGATAAAAGGAATAGAGACAAATACTGGAAAAACCTTACTTGGCCCGGTTATTCTGGCCACAGGTCACTCGGCACGTGATGTATATCGCTGGTTGGCTGCCAATAATGTTGCCATAGAAGCAAAAGGTATTGCAGTAGGTGTACGTTTGGAACACCCGCAAATGCTGATTGACCAGATACAGTACCATAACAAAAACGGTAGAGGTGACTATCTTCCTGCAGCGGAATACAGCTTCGTTTCTCAGGTAGAAGGCAGAGGAGTATATTCATTCTGCATGTGCCCGGGAGGTTTCGTGGTACCTGCGGCAAGCGGACCTGAACAAGTGGTAGTCAATGGTATGTCTCCATCCAACCGTGGTTCAAAATGGAGCAACTCAGGTATGGTCGTTGAAATCCATCCCGAAGATTTTCCTGAATATGCGAAGTATGGTCCGTTAGCTTTGATGGAATTCCAGGAAGAGCTGGAACGTCAATGCTGGATGCAAGGAGGTAGACGCCAGACAGCACCAGCACAACGAATGGTAGATTTTACCAAAGGAAAGTTAGGATCTTCCCTACCCGATTCTTCTTATAGCCCGGGATTGATTTCTTCTCCGCTTCACTTCTGGATGCCACCGTTCATTACCAAAAGGTTATCACAAGGATTCCAGCAATTCGGGAAGTTCTCACACGGATTCCTGACGAATGAAGCAACGATGATCGGTGTAGAAACCAGAACCTCTTCACCGGTACGTATTATCCGTGATTCGGAATCATTGCAGCACATCACCATTAAAGGACTATTTCCTTGCGGTGAAGGTGCAGGATATGCCGGCGGTATTGTTTCTGCCGGAATAGATGGTGAACGATGCGCCGAGAATGCTGCAAAATATGTGCGGGCAATCTAAAAAATTAATTGTAAACAATATAGGTTATGGAGAATTTAGAAATTGCAATTATCGATGCAAATACGCTTACCTGCGTTGGCTTGAGAAATTTGCTGGAAAAACAACTACCAAAAGCTGTTATCCGTACTTTTGAAGACTTTCCCACATTTGCCGATGACACACCGGATATGTATACTCACTATTTTATATCCTCACAAACCTATATTCTTTACAACCCATTTTTCCTTCCACGTAAAGAAAAAACCATTATAATGATGCACGGAGCAGGGAATCATACGTTTCCTGCTTCCAATCATATTATAAATATATTCCTTCCAGAAAAGAAACTGACCACGGAACTGATGAAGTTCTTTTCTCATAAATCAAGTGAAATGGAGAAGCTTCCATCGGATGATGAGCTTTCGGCCCGTGAAATTGAAGTATTGATTCTTGTAACTAAAGGACTCATAAACAAAGAGATTGCAGACAAGCTCAATATTAGTCTCACAACCGTTATCTCTCACCGCAAGAATATCACTGAAAAGCTCGGTATAAAGTCGGTTTCCGGATTAACAATTTATGCCGTGATGAACGGATACATTTCTCCAGACAGGATATAAAATCCCCATAAATGAGGATTGTGTAGTTTTTTTAATAGTCCGTACTTTGCAGACGAATTAAAAAACTGCACAAATGAAAAGAAGTATATTAT
>Ga0209016_1002851_pt1 | contig 10948 bp, 11 predicted proteins | sample EPASupsiteSAE305_FD_187265 | JGI IMG/M metagenome (GOLD analysis project Ga0209016, IMG submission 187265) | Bioremediated contaminated groundwater microbial communities from EPA Superfund site, New Mexico - SAE3-05 (SPAdes) (version 2) | ecosystem: Environmental > Aquatic > Deep subsurface >...
CCAAAGGCCAGGGATATGTCGCGCAGGGTAATCAGGGCCATGCTATTCCAATCCTGTTGTTGCAATTTATCTGCAGTATCGTACTATCTGAAAAACATGCAAGGGAGTCGCCATGGACTACCGTCGTATCGCCAAAGAGTTGCTGAACGAACATCCCCAGACCATTGCCGTAGCCTTGTCTCGCCTGCCTGCCGAACATGCCGGAGAGATCCTGAAGCTGCTGCCCGGCTTTATTCAGGCTGATCTGGTGAACCGGATCGTGCAGACCGATCAGCTGCCAACTGTCGTGGTTGAGGAGATTGACCGGCTGCTGGACCGCCTGATACGTTAGTTTTGCGGTTGCCATCCATTGCTTCTTCATGCTACCAACGCAACTTCAATTACATCTGAAGGGATCATCCCATGCTCGCAAATATCGGTGTTGATATCTATAAAACCTGGAGTGAGGACCAGCGCCGCGCTGAAATAGGCAAGCTGGTGGAGGGCCATCGTGCCGGGCTTTCTCTTGAGATCATGTTTCAAATGGCATCTGCCATTGCCGGCAGCCCGGACAGCGCCCGTGACCACTTGGCCGCCCTGATCCCGGCGGATGAGCGGCACAAGATGGTGACGCGACTGAAAGGGACTGATCAGGCGGTGGCAGCATCGTTTCTGATGTAGTCAAGACGTCCAGAGGTGTATCGTGATGAAAACACTTGTCGTATGCGCCTGTTTCATTCTCTCCGTAACAACAGCCCACGCTGCCCTGACTGACGCAGAGGCGCAGGCCATCAGCACAGGGCAACCCCGTGACTGTTCCCTGCTGGTGGATGTTCAAAAGAAGGCAGCCTGTATCGGCTTTAACAAGGCACTTTTGGAGTGTTTGTCAGCAGGGTTCAAGCCTGGTTTAACCCTTAAGGCATGTCTGGTGGATAAGGGCAAGATTAAACGGCGATAGGGGAAGCCTGAAAGCTGCCGACTATGCAATGAGCGGATCACTCCTCTGGTTTACGCATCTTCCTGCGCTGTGCCGCCATCCGCTTTTCCGCCACCCGTTGTAGTTTCTGCCCCTTGGGTACTCTGGTTGCCAGCCGTTTCTTTTCCACCCGGTTGCGCTTTTCCAGCGCCAGCCGTAGTCGCTCCATGGCCACTTCACGATTGCGCAGCTGGGAGCGGTTCTCGGTTGCATGCACCACAATCCCGGTGGGTAGATGCCTGATCCTTACCGCCGAATCAGTGGTGTTGCGGTGCTGTCCACCCGGCCCTGAGGCACGATAAAACTCCACCCGGATATCTGATTCGTTAATCTCAATCATTTTGTTTGAAAATACTCAAGACCCAGTTCACCAGTGCCAATACCAGACTGAAGGCCAGTGCCCAGAGAAAGCCCTGAACCTGAAAGCCGGGGACCAGTTTGGCGGTCAGCATGATCAGCAGGGCATTGATCACCAGGCTGAACAGTCCCAGGGTCATGATCGTCAATGGCAGCGTTAAAAGTTTCAGGACTGGTTTGATAATCGCATTGATCAGTCCCAGAGCCACTGCCGTCAGTAGAGCCGCTTTGATACCGGACAGATGCACACCTGGTAACAGGTAGGCGGTGATGACAATGGCCAGGCCGGATAACAGCCAGTTGATCAGAAAGCTCATGCGCGTTTTCCCTCCAGATTAAACCTACAAAAAACGTGTATCCACGAAGAACACGAAAAAACACTAAGAAAGCCAAGCTATTCTGCCAAAAGATACCCGCACTTTTTGGGTGAATCTTTTGTTTACTGTAACATCACAAAATCTTCGTGAAACTTCGTGCCCTTCGTGGACATAGAATTACCGTTTTCAAGTTAAACCGTTTTGTCGATCCGTACTACCCGCTGGGCTAGCGCCAGACAGGCTGGTCGATGGGTGACCACCAGCAGGGTTGTGCCCTGCAAACGATCTGTCAGATGTTGTACCACAGACTGCTCAAGAGCGCCATCCAGCCCTTCGGTCGGCTCATCCAGCAGCAGGATCGGCGCATTGCTGACCAAGGCCCGGGCCAGGGCGATCCGCCGCGCCTCGCCACCAGATACTGCGCTGCCGGTCTCACCCACCGGGGTATCCAGCCCCTGCGGCAAGTCTGCAATCCACTGCTCAAGTCCACTGTCAGACAGCACAGCAGTCAATTGATCTTCTGTTATCTCGCGTCCAAGCAGGATATTTTCCCGGATTGTGCTGTTAAACAGGTGCGGTTGCTGCGGCACTGCGGCAACCAGTTGAAAAAGCTGGTCTGGCGATATATCACGTAGTTCACAACCACCGATTGTGATGCTGCCCTGATAGGGGCGGAAACGGAGTAATAGCTCAATCAGGGTGGATTTACCGCTACCACTGGGACCCACCACCGCTACCCGTTCACCCTGATTAACCGTCAATGAGAACTGCTCCAGCACTGCCTGCCCACCACCATAGCTGCAGCTGACTCGATCCAGTTCGATCCTGCATGATTCTGGTGTCTGCGGCTGCAGCGGTTCCGGCAGCGGTACGGTCGCATCAGCCAGTTCTCGAATCCGGCGGATCGCTTCACTGGTGGCAGGGATCAGTTGCAGTGAATGGGCCAGTGGGCCAACCGCCTCAAAGGAGGCAGCACTGAAAAGCAGCAACATGACCAGATTCGGGCCTGTCAGCTGTCCCCCCTGTACCAGCGGAATGCAGACCAGGGCCAGTCCGGCCATCGCCAAAGCACCGCAGGTGGTGACACCGGCCAGGGTCAGGCTGCTGATCTGCCCCAACCGGACCTGCTGCTGCACCAGACCGCTGGACAGCTCCGCAACCGCTTGGGACTGTTTATCGGTTGCGCCTAACAGCAGCAGTTCTTCTGCCCCCTGCAGCCCTTCCGTTACCGTGGTGCGCAGCGCCCCGGCCAGTTCTGTTGAACGTTTGCCCGGCTGTGCAGCCAGATGGCGTGCCAGCAGCGGCAGCAGCAGTCCGGCCAGCAGCAATAGCGTCACCAGCACCAGGGCTGCTGAACCGCTCCAGGCAAACACAAACAGCCCGGCCAAAAGGATGGTGAAGCCGCCGGTGAAAATCGGCGCAATGATCCGCAGGTAGAGGTTTTCCAGGCTGTCAACATCGGCCCGCAGCCGACCGGCCAGATCACCGCCAGCGTAGCTTTCAAGCCCGGCCGGTGCCAGGGGGATCAGGCGCTGGAACAGCCAGACCCGTAAGGAGGCCAGGATATGGAAGGCTGCTTCATGGGTCACCAGCCGCTCGCCATAGCGGCCCAAAGCCCGCAGAATGGCCAGGGCGCGGATGGAGGCAGAGGCAAAGAAGTAGTTAAAGGAGGCCTGGGTAACCCCGGCCACGGCCATGGAGGCGATGAACCAGCCGGAGATCGCCATCAGGGCGGCATTGGCAGCGATGACCGCGACGCCCAGCCCGATACCGCCAGCCATCCAGCGCCAGTGCTGCCTGGCAGGTTTCAGCATCCGCAGTAGTTCTTTCATGCTGTCACCTCCAGATACTTCTGGGAGGTGGTGACCAGCTCCAGCCTGCCTGCGGCCAGCACCACAACCTGCTGGCAACGGCTGATGGTGGCCTCGCGATGGCTGATGATCAGCATGGTCCGTCTACCAGCCAGCCGTTCAACTGCATCCAGCACCAGCTGCTCGTTGTCTGCATCCAGCCCGGCAGTGGGTTCGTCCAGCACTACCAGGCTGGCATCCCGCAGAAAGACCCGTGCCAGGGCCAGGCGTCGCAGTTCACCGCCGGACAGTCCAGCCCCGCGATCACCCAAGCGTGTGGCAAGTCCTTCCGGCAGTGCATCAATCACGCCCGTCAGGCTGGCAGCAGTAAGGGCCTGTTGGATCGCCTGATCATCGGCATCAGGCCTGCCCAGCAGCAGGTTTTCCCGGATGGTGGCGCTGAAGAAGAACGGCTGTTGCGGTACCCAGGCCAGTTGTGATCGCCAGGCAGCCTGATCCAGTTGTGTCAGGTCAACGCCGTTCACTACTATCTGTCCTGATTCCGGTTGGGCCAGCCCCAGCAACAGTCGGGCCAGGGTGGATTTACCGCTACCACTGGCACCCACCAGGGCGGTTATGCTGTCTGCAGGGATGGTCAGTGAGATATCATGCACGCCGCCACGATCACCACCATAACGGAAACTTACGGAGGTGCAGTTTATTTCTGGAACACCGCGAAACCCCTCCAAACCTCCCCTTGTCAGGGGAGGCTTAAAAGCTTCCCCCCTGACAAGGGGGGATTGAGGGGGGTTGTTTTTTCCTAGCAGCGGAATGATCCGCTCAGCAGCAGCCATACCATTCATCCGGCTGTGGTAGGCCAGCCCCAGGTTGCGTAGCGGCAGGTAGTATTCCGGCGCCAGCAGCAGTACAAACAGGCCATCCAGCAGGGACAGATTCCCGCCCAGTAGGCGGAAGCCGATAATGACTGCCACCACTGCTGTACCTACCGTTGAGAAAAATTCCAGGGTAAAGGCAGACAAAAAAGCCACCCGCAGCACGGCCATGGTGCCGACTCGGTATTGGTCCGAAACCTGCGCAACCAGCTCTGCCTCCCGTTTGGCAGCACCAAAGATCTTCAGGTCGGGCAGCCCCTGTACCAGATCCAGCAGATGGCCTGCCATGCGGGACAGCCGGCTAAACTGTCGGCGGTTGAGGGTTTCGGTCCCTTTGCCGATCAGCACCATCAAGAGCGGGATAAACGGCGCTGAAAAGATCAGCACCAGTGAGGAGCTCCACTCTGACGGCAGCACCACCAGCAGCACTGCCAGCGGCAACAGGCCGGCCAACACCATCTGGGGCAGAAAGCGGGCAATGTAGGCCTCAAGCCCTTCCACCCCTGCAGTCACCACCTCAGTCAGCGGCCCCACTTCACCGGCCATACCGGTGGGGCGCAGCAGTAACAGCCGTTGGTACAGGGCTGTGCGTACCTGTTGTCTGACCTGTGCTGCTGCCTTGATGGCTGCATGCTCGCTCAGATAGGCGGCCAAGCCCCGCAGCAGGGCGATCACCGCTACCCACGCCAGCAGCGGCAGTAGCGGAGCCAGACCAAACCCCTCAATTACAGCACGCTGGCAGACGGTGGCCAGTAACCGCGCCTGCAGGATAATCAGCAGACCACCGCCAAAGGCAGCCAGAATCGCCGCCAGCATGCTGCCTTTGACACTACGGGCCTGCTGACGCAGCCAAGCTTCGGGGGTGGGGTGGCTTGGTATAGAGTCCTGTTTTTCGATCAACGTTTACCCCTTTACGCAGACCAGATACTTCAGGTAGCGTCCCTCAGGCAGGGTGACCGGGTAGGGGAAGTCAACCGGTTGTCCCTTTTGCTCAATCACCCGCAGTTCTGACTTGGCCTGCAGGGCACCACGGCGTAGTTCTTTCAGGTAGTCAGCCAGATCAGTCTTCTGATGATTGGAGGAACAGATCAACAGGCCGCCATCGGGCAGCAATGGCAGGCAGGCTGCCACCAGATCGCTGGTGCCGCCACGGGTGGTAAAGCGTCCCTTGGTGGTGGTGGAGAAAGAGGGCGGGTCCATCAGGATGATGTCAAACTGCTCGTTACTGCCAGCCAATTCCGCAAGTTTGGCCATGCAGTCCCCCACCAGAAAGCGGTGCTTTTTAGGATTCAGCCGGTTGGCGCTGAAGTTGGCCCGATTCCAGTCAGTGTAACCGGGAGAGACATCCACCGAGGTAACCTGGGTTGCACCGCTTGCGGCTGCTGCTACGGAAAAGGCGCCGGTGTAGGCAAACAGGTTCAGGAAGCGTTTGCCAGCCATGCGGGGCATCAGGCAACGGCGGTTCTCCCGCTGATCAAGAAACAGCCCGGTGTTAAGCCCTTCTTCCAAAGCGACCAGAAAGTTCAGGCCATTTTCCTGCACCTCCAACCGCTGCGGCGCTGCTGTGCCGGACAGCAGCCTGCCATACTTCTTACTGTCACTGACCGCCTCCAGTTCACGGGTGTTCTGGGGACGGGCCTTTTCATAGATTCCGAGCGGTTGCAGCAGCTCCTGCAGGACGTTGGTCACCAGTTTCAGGTGGGGACGCCAGCCTTCGCAATAGAGCTGGATCATTAGATAGTCGGCATAGCGGTCCACGGTCAGGCCGGGCAGGCCGTCACCTTCTGCATTCACCAGGCGGTAGGCGGTGGTGTCGCTCAGATCAGCATGTTTTTCCCGCAGGGTGATGGCAGCCCGCAGTCGCTTTTTCAGCCAGTTACGGTCAAGTTGCATAGGCTTGTGGGAAAGCACCCGTGCCACGATCCGGTCAGCCGGGTCCAGCAGGGCAATGGCCAGCGGTGTGCCCCGCTCATCAGTCAGCTGTACCAGATCACCAGGCTTTGTCTTGGACCAACGTTTCGTGAAGCCGTCAGCAAGGATCCAGGGATGCCCCAGTTCCAGCATCCTGACCGTATCTTGTCCTACTATCCGTTGTTCCATCTGCTGCTCCAAGAAACCTGTTCTGGAATTTGTGGTCATACATGTAGGCATTGTTAGCGATGTGGTGCCTACCTGGTCTTTAAAAAACTACTGCGGAGGCAGTCTAAGGAGTTGTGCGGTGCTCGCTCCCTCGCCTGATTATTCGGTATGTCTTGGTCGCTGCGCGACCTACGCCTTGTATCCAGCCTTCTTCATGACGTTTTTCAAAACCCTGCTACAACGTCGTGTTTGTGTTGTGCCTTGTTAGTGGCCATCCCTCCGGTGACCACAAAGCCCATGGCACGGTGGACAGAGATATCAACCGGCTTTACAGATGATCGCGGTACGATAACTGTATACCCGCCAATCTGGTAGCTCAGTGGAAGGTAAACCGCAATTTCACCCTCCTCCCCGATCCCTGCCGGCAGGTTGCTGAAGTCGTTACAGGTAACAAAACCGATCAATCGCATCGGCTTGTTACCAAATTCCAGTTCCATTGTGACCACCTGATTAAACTGCGAATCACGTTTGTTGGCGAAAAAACCGATGAAGTCCTTGAGTGAACCGTAGAGGGTTTTGATAAGCGGTATATTGTCGGCAAATTTTTCTCCCAGGCCAAACAACCGCCGAACCAGAAAAGCGTTAAGTGGCAGGCCGAAAAGAAAGGTTGCGCCGAGTCCGGCTAAAAGTCCCATACCGGGAATATACCAGCCGACAGGAAGAAGAACCTTAAGCATGCCACCGAGTACGGTTTCAGCAGAGCTCACAAGCCAAAAGAGAATATAGAAAGTCAACAGAGCCGGAAGCATCGTCACCAGCCCTTTAAACATGATATCGCCGAGTCGCTTCATTTAGGTGCCTCCCATGCCGGTTGATAACAACCTGAACTGTACTACAGCTATAACGAGGTGACAAACAAGGATCATTAGGTGATCTGATTAGTTAAAAACTATTCGTCAAGATATTTTGTTGCCCTTTGGCAAATAGAAAAACCCGTACATCGTAACGTTGCACGGGTTTTTTGTCTCAGATGTTTGACTGGTTAAGAAATTACTATTCGCACAAAGCGGCGTTTGCCGATCTGGACGATGTACTCGCCGCTGGCGGTTAGCTCCAGGTTGGTGTTGCTGACCTTTTCGCCGTTCAGCTTGACTCCGCCCTGATCAATGGAGCGGCGGGCCTCGCCATTGGATTTGGTCAGCCCGGCCTCAGTCAGCGCCTTGGCAAGCAGTAGTGGGCAATCAGCCGTGCCATAGCTGACCTGAGGCATCTCATCCGGGATCTCGTTTTCCTTGAATCGTTTGACAAAGTTTTCTTCAGCAGCATCACCGGTACCGGCACCGTGGAAGCGGGTCACGATTTCCCGACCCAACGCCTTTTTGGCAGCCATCGGGTGCAGGGAGCCATCAGCTAGATCAGCCTTCAGTTGCTCAATCTCGGCAATGCTTTTATCAGAGAGCAGTTCATAGTAACGCAACATCAGTTCATCAGAGATGGACATGACCTTACCGAAGATCTCATCCGGTGCTTCGCTGATGCCGATGTAGTTGCCCAGTGATTTTGACATCTTGTTGACGCCGTCCAGACCTTCCAGCAGCGGCATGGTCAAGACGCACTGGGGTGTCTGGCCCCATTCACGTTGCAGTTCACGTCCCATCAGCAGGTTGAACTTCTGGTCGGTACCGCCCAGTTCCACATCCGCCTTCATGGCTACCGAGTCATAGCCCTGGATCAGTGGATACAGGAACTCATGGATCGCAATCGGCTGCTGGGTGGTGTAGCGCTTATGGAAGTCGTCCCGTTCCAGCATCCGGGCCACGGTGTACTTGGAGGCCAGACCGATCATGCCGCCGCAGCCCAGTTCGTTCAGCCAGGTGGAGTTAAAAACCACCTTGGTCTTTTCCGGATCAAGGATTTTGAAGACCTGCTCTTTGTAGGTCTCGGCATTGCGCAGGACATCTTCGCGGGTCAGAACCTTGCGGGTCTCTGATTTGCCGGTTGGGTCGCCGATCATGCCGGTGAAGTCGCCGATCAGGAAGTTGACGTCATGCCCTAACTGCTGGAACTGACGCAGCTTCTGGATCAGTACCGTATGCCCCAGGTGCAGGTCAGGCGCGGTGGGGTCAAAACCGGCCTTGATAATCAACGGGCGGCCGGTGGCCAGTTTATCTTCCAGTTCCTTCTGGATCAGCAGTTCTACACAGCCGCGCTTAATAACGGCGATCTGTTCGGCAACGGTCATACCCTACTCCTTCACCTGCAACCCCTCCCCGCTCCCCTTGTCAGGGGAGAGCTAAAACATCCCCCCTGACAAGGGGGGACTGAGGGGGGTTAATCAGTTTCTATCTTCAACATGCAGCATTGATCCGCTCAATGCTGACGGCTTTACCCGTTTTTGTGTCTATCCCGATCACCACGGCATTGATCCGCAGATCCTTTTTGGGAATATCAAACTTGACCGACTGCTGGGTCAGGAATCGCTGGATCGCCTGACCTTTATCCACACCGATGACCGAATCAAAGGAGCCGGTCATCCCCACATCAGTGATGTAGGCGGTGCCGTTCGGCAGGATCCGTTCATCAGCGGTCTGGACATGGGTATGGGTACCTACCACAGCAGAGACCCGGCCATCCAGATACCAGCCCAGGGATGCCTTTTCCGAGGTGGTTTCGGCATGGAAGTCCAGCAGGATAATTGAAGTTTTCTTTCTTAGCTGTTCCAGCTCTGCATCAGCGCAACGGAAGGGGCAGTCCAGGTTTTTCATATAAACCCGGCCTTCCAGATTCAACACTCCAACCTTGATGCCGGCAGGGGTTTCTACCACGGTTGAGCCACGGCCCGGCGTGCCAGGGGGGTAGTTGAGCGGCCGGATGATCCGCTCTTCCCGATCAAGAAAACCGGAGTTGTCCTTCTTGTCCCAGATATGGTTGCCACTGGTCAGCAGGTGTACTCCGTGACGATACAGCTCGGCAGCGGTGTCAGGGGTGATACCGAAACCACCGGCAGCGTTCTCGCCATTGGCTATAATCAGATCAATGGCATGACGGTCCACCAGCCGGTGCAGTTCCCGGCTGATGGCCGTCCGGCCGGGACTGCCAACAATATCACCTATAAAAAGGATTCTGACTGACATTTACTTGGCGTACTCGGTGGCACGGGTTTCTCTGATTACATTGACCTTGATCATGCCGGGATAGGTCATTTCGCTCTCAATCTTCTTGGCAATGTCCCGTGCAAGAATGACTGATTGATCGTCAGAAACCTGCTCACTGGAAACCATGACCCGGATCTCGCGGCCGGCCTGGATGGCAAAGGAACCGCTGACACCGGTGAAGGAGGTGGCGATCCGCTCCAGATCTTCCAACCGTTTGACGTAGGATTCCATCATCTCACGCCGTGCACCAGGACGTGCGCCGGACAGGGCGTCAGCTGCCTGGACCAGTACCGCCAGGATGGTGGATGGTTTTTCATCTTCATGGTGGGCTGCAATGGCATGGACAATCTTTGGTGATTCACCGTACTTACGGGCCAGATCAGCACCGATCACGGCATGGGAACCCTCTACCTCATGGTCAACCGCCTTGCCCAGGTCATGCAGCAGACCGGCCCGCTTGGCCTGCTTGACGTTGATCCCCAGCTCGGCTGCCATGATGCCGCACAGGAAGGCAACTTCCAGTGAGTGCTGGTAGACGTTCTGAGTGTAGGAGGTACGATACTTGAGGCGACCGATCAGCTTGAGCACCTCTGGGTGAATACCATGGACCCCCAGGTCAAAGGCGGCCTGTTCACCTGCCTCTTTGATCGCTTTTTCAACCTCTTCCTCTGATTTTAAAACCACTTCTTCGATCCGGCCTGGGTGAATCCGTCCATCGGCCAGCAGCTTTTCCAACGAAAGACGGGCAACTTCACGGCGAACCGGATTGAAACCGGACAGGATTACCGCCTCCGGGGTATCGTCAATAATCAGGTCGATACCGGTGGCAGCCTCCAGGGCACGGATGTTACGGCCTTCACGGCCGATGATCCGCCCTTTCATCTCATCAGATGGCAGCGGCACCACGGAAACGCACTTTTCTGAAACGTATTCGCCGGCATAACGTTGAATCGCTGCGGCGATGATTTCTTTTGCCTTCTTGTCGGCAGTTTCCTTGGCTTCTTCCTCAATCAGCTTGATCCGTTTGGCCGCATCGTGCTTGGCTTCACTTTCCATCGCGTTGATTAAGGTGTTTTTTGCTTCTTCAGAGGTCATGCCGGAAATCTGCTCAAGTTTGGCGCGTTGCTCGCTGGCTGCCTTGTTCAGTTCTCCTTCCTTGGCAGTAAGGGTTTGTTCTTTTGTTGATACGATTTGCTCCTTTTTGAGCAGATCCATCTCTTTTTGGTCAACCAGAACCGCTTTTTTGTCCAGATGTTCTTCTTTCTGCTGTATCCGCTTTTCCTGAACCTGAATTTCTCTCTTTTTTTCCTTCAATTCACCTTCTGCTGCTTCTTTTGCCTCAAGGGCCGCATCTTTGGCCTTCAGTTCTGCTTCCTTGGCAATATTATCTGCCTCACGCCGG